>Ga0316223_1002064_pt1 | contig 17338 bp, 18 predicted proteins | sample TBH18009metaG_FD_206007 | JGI IMG/M metagenome (GOLD analysis project Ga0316223, IMG submission 206007) | Freshwater microbial communities from Trout Bog Lake, Wisconsin, USA - TBH18009 | ecosystem: Environmental > Aquatic > Freshwater > Lake > Hypolimnion/Profundal zone | place: USA: Wisconsin...
TTTCAAGGAGTCTTTATTTAAAACGATCGCGTCCCAAACCTGAGTGGTTTTACCCAAATGAACCGGTGTTGCGATGCACTCCACCGTCCCTTCACGCGCCGTACCCAGATGATTCGATTTCAATTCTATGGTCGTAAACCCGGTTGCCTTTTCCGGCAGATTTGCCAGGCAGCCATAGCCCGCACAGGTATCTGCCAGAGTCACCACACTACCTGCGTGAAGATACCCGTTCGGGGCAAGCAAGGATTGCCGGACTTCAATTTCGGCCCTCACTTCTTCAGTGAATACCTTGGTGACCACGATACCCAGCATTGAAGGAAAACGCTCAAGGCTTAACTGATTAAAATATTCGGGTGTAAATTTTGTTTGGTCCATAATTATGTTTCCACTTATGGGATCCCTTGGTTTTCAGGGTGCAGGATCTTTTAGCAAACCGCGTTCCTTGGCCATCGTCATGGCAGTATCCACGATCATGTCTTCCTGACCACCGATCATTTTCTTGCGGCCCAGCTCAATCAGAATATCACGCGTAGAGACACCGAAGCGCTCCGAAGCACGCTTGGCATGCAGCAGGAAGGTGGAGTAAACACCGGCATACCCCAGTGTCAGAGAAGCGCGATCAACGCGGACCATGTGATCCATCAAAGGCAAAATAATATCCTCAGCCATGTCCATCAACTTGAATAGATCGCAGCCCGTTTCAATTCCCATCCGTTCGCATACCGCCACAAAAACTTCCAGAGGCGTGTTGCCTGCGCCTGCGCCCAATCCGGCAACGGAAGCGTCGATACGGCTGGCACCTTCCTCGATGGCGGCGATGGAATTGGAGATACCCATGCCCATGTTGTGATGCCCATGAAAACCAATTTCGGTCTCCGGTTTGAGTACCGCGCGCAAAGCTGAAACCCGAGCTTTTACATCGGCCGGCAACATATAGCCTGCCGAATCGGTAATATAAATGGTCTGTGCGCCATACGACTCCATCAACTTGCCTTGTTGTGCCAAACCTTCCGGCGTATTCAGGTGGGCCATCATCAGGAAGCCGGACGTATCCATACCAAGCTTGCGTGCAAAAGCGATGTGCTGGGGTGAAGTGTCGGCTTCAGTGCAATGTGTAGCCACATGCACGCTGCGGGCACCACAGTCGTAAGCCGACTGAAGTTCTTTCATCGTACCCAAACCGGGAATCAACAGAATCGACACTTTGGCTTGTTTAAGCTTGGGAACCACTGCCTGCAGATACTCCTCATTGCTGTGTGGAGCAAAACCATGCTGGCGGGAGTTACCTCCCAAACCGGCGCCATGGGTAACTTGTATCAGCGGAACACCTGCGTCATCCAGCGCCGTTGCAATGGTGACCATTTGTTCAATCGACATCTGCTCGCGTTTGGCATGCATGCCGTCACGAAGACACATGTCATGAATGATGATTTTGCGGCCCTTCACATCTTGAATCTGACTCATTATGCAATCTCCAGTGGCTTAAGCTGGATATTTCCAGCGAGAATTTCTGCCGCGAACATCTCGGCTGTGCGGGTTGCTGCAGCGGTCATGATATCGAGGTTACCCGCGTAGCGCGGAAGGTAATCACCGAGACCGGCCACTTCCATGAATACCGCCACCCAATTGCCATCAAAAATCGGGCCGTTGACCAGCCGGTAACCCGGCACATATTTTTGCACCTCGCCTATCATTTTCAAAATGGATTCAGTAATACGCGCCTGATCCGGTTCATCATCGGTTTGGCAATAAATAGTGTTACGCATTAGCATCGGCGGTTCCGCCGGATTGATGATGGCCAGCGCCTTACCCTTTTTCGCTCCTCCCACAACCTGAATGGCGTTGGAAGTGGTATAGGTAAACTCGTCGAGATTGGCGCGCGTACCGGGGCCAATCGACTTGGAAGACAAGCTGGCGATTATTTCGCCGTAAGCAACGCTTTGAATGCGCGACACCGCAAACACAATCGGGATTGTCGCCTGACCTGCACAAGAGATCATGTTGACGTTCATTTCGACCTTGTTCGCATGCTCCAGCAAATTGACCGGCGGCACGCAAAGCGGCCCAATTGCAGCCGGCGTCAGATCGATCATCATCACACCGAGCTCATTCAACTTGCGCGAGTTTTCGGCATGAACGTAAGCCGAGGTGGCATCGAAAGCAATCTGGATATTATCTTCAAGCACATGCGGCAGCAAACCATCCACCCCGGCTGCCGTTGTTTTCAATCCCATGCTGCGCGCGCGCGCCAATCCTTCCGATTCCGGGTCGATACCCACCATCCAAACCGGCTCCAGCACTTCACTCCGCTGGATTTTATAGATCAGGTCCGTGCCGATATTGCCCGAGCCGATTAATGCACATCTAATTTTTTTCATTATTTTCCCGACTGATTGGATTATTTATTGACTCGCTTTACTTTTCCGCTCACCAATGGTCACACCTCCGACCGAAAAATTCTCATCATTGTGTTCCGTGATCAGAATCCGTACTGTCTCAGGCGGAACTTTCAGCGTTTCAACCAAGGCTGCAGTAATGGCGGCAACTGCTTTACGTTTCAACTCGACACTGCGACCTTCCAGCAAATGCATCTCCAAGATAGGCATCGTGCTTCCTCCCTAATATTTATTAAGTTATTTAATTTATTCGATAAAACGCATTGATACACTACCCAATTCCTGGAAACGCGCCACAATACTGTCTCCGGGCTTGACCGGAATCGCTTCGGTAATTCCCCCGCTCATGACAAAACTTCCCGCTGCCAGCTCTTCCCCTTGCTCCGCCAGAATATTCACCAGCATAGCGATGGCCTCGGCAGGATGTCCCAACACCGCAGCCGAAGCGCCCATAGCAATAATTTCGCCATTTTTTTCCATCACTACACCGAGGGTACGCAGATCTATATCCGCCGGATAACGTGCCCGGCCGCCGGCAACATAACGCGCCGAAGAGCCGTTGTCGGCAACGACGCTGGGCAGATCAAACTTGAAACCGGAAAAACGCGAATCTATAATTTCCACAGCAGGCAATACGTAATCCGTTGCATCCAGTACATCCTGCCGCGTGCAGTTCGGTCCTTTGATTGTCTTGTTAGTGACAAAAGCCACTTCGCACTCGACCCGGGGATGCACCATATCGGAAGTCTTGATAGCTGAATTTTCCGGGCGCCACATATCATCCAAAAGGAATCCGATCGAAGGCACATGCACGCCCATCTGCTGCATCTTGGCCTTGGAAGTCAGCCCTGCCTTCCAGCCTACCAGGCGGCTACCGCTGGCAAGATAGCGGCGGCGCAGTTCGGCTTGCACCGCATAACCATCGGCGATGGTCATCGCCGGATATTCATCGGTCAGCTTGGGAATGGCATACGCACGGCGCTGTGCACCCTCCACCCGTTCACACAGACGTACAATATCCTCGCGGGACAGTGTCAGATCAAGGCTCATACAGCACTCCTTCCGGAAAATTTAACGCGGCAACTGCCGAGACCGCCGACTGTACAGACCAGTTCGTCACCATCTACAACCGGAATCAGCGCAGACTGGGAGCCGGACAAAATAACCTCGCCAGCGCGAAAAGGAATCCCCAGACTACCGAGCGTATTTGCCAGCCAGGCAACTGCGTTGGCTGGAGATCCTTGCACCGCCGCACCCACACTGGTCGAGAACAGCTCACCGTTCTTTTCCAGCACCATGCCCGCCAGGGTGATATCAAGCTTGCGCGGATCACCGCGAGTTTTTCCAATCACGTAGACACCGCAGGAAGCGTTGTCCGCCACCGTATCCTGTATCTTGATTTTCCAGTCGGTAATGCGCGAATCGACAATTTCGAAACAGGGTGAAACGTAGTCGGTAGCACGGATCACATCCATGGCTGTAATCCCGGGTCCAATCAAATCTTCCTTCAGGACAAAAGCCAGTTCCGCCTCCGCTTTGGGTTGAATCAATTTGCCGAGATCAATGTCCTCACCTTCCTGATACACCATGCCCGAGGTGAGCTGACCAAAGTCCGGTTGATACACGCCAAGAAAATCCTGTACCGGCTTGCTGGTCACACCAATTTTCTTGCCGACAATTTTTTCACCTGCTTGCACGCGACGCTCGATCATGCGTAATTGAATTTTGTACGCATCTTCAATAGTGATTTCCGGCTCCCGCGTGAGGAGTGGTTGCACGGTACTGCGAGCTAGCCAGGCTTCGTATAGTTCGTCGCCGTATTGCTTGATTTTGTTGTCGTCCATATTTTCCTCAGAGCTTCACGCAGATGTTGCGGGTTTCGGTGTAAAACTCCAGTGAGTGCACTCCGCCTTCACGTCCAATTCCGGATTGCTTGGAACCGCCGAAAGCCGTGCGCAAATCGCGCAGGAACCAGCTATTGATCCAGGTAATTCCCACTTCGACACGCGCCGCCACCCGATGGGCGCGCGCCAGATTGGTCGTCCAGATAGTGGTCGACAGGCCGTAATCGTTGGCGTTAGCCAGATTGATGACTTCATCCTCGGTATCAAAAGGGCAAACGTGGCAACAAGGTCCGAAAACTTCCTCCCGCACCACGGATGCGGTTTCCGGCAAGCCGGTCCAGATAGTCGGCTGTACCCAGTGGCCGTCAGCCAAATCAGCCGGCATGTCGGGGATTCCCCCTCCGGTGACCACCGTTGCTCCTTCGGCCACCGCCTTGGCGTAGTAGGACAGCACCTTTTGCCGGTGTTCATTACTGATCAGCGGACCGTAGTTGGCATTGTGATCGTCAGGACGTCCGAACTTTACCCCCTCTGCTTTGGCCTTCAGTGCCTGCACAAAGCGGTCGAATATCGACCGTTCAACATAGACTCGTTCCGTGCCCAGGCAAACTTGACCGGAATTCAGGAAAGAGGAACGGGAGATCCCCTCGACAGCCGCGTCGAAATCCGCATCTGCAAAAACGATACCCGCATTCTTGCCACCCAGTTCGAAAGAAACATCACGCATCCCCTCAGCGGCCGCTTTCATGATTGCCGTGCCGGTTCGTGTTTCACCGGTGAAGGTGATGGCATCCACCATCGGATGTTGAGTGAGAAATTCGCCGGCAGAATTCGGACCGAAACCATGAATTACGTTAAATACCCCCTTCGGAATACCGACGCTATTCATCACTTCACCAAGCAAAGTGGTCGTCAACGGTGTTTCTTCCGAGGGCTTGACCACCACCGTATTACCGCAAGCCAGTGCCGGACCGACTTTCCATGTCATCAGCAGAAAGGGTGCATTCCAGGGCGAAATCACTCCCACAACACCCTTCGGTACACGAATCGCATAATTCAGTGCTCCGCGCCCATCCGGCGTGGCCATCTGAAAGGATTCCGACGGTACATTTTTGATCACGTCGGCAAACACCTTGAAGTTGGCTGCTCCACGGGGAATAAAAACATGGGTCATCACGTGACGGGGTTGGCCGGTATCCGCCATTTCCGCAGCAACAAAATCCTCGAAACGGCGCGTAATCTCATCAGCCACCCCATACAGCAAATCGACGCGCTGATCGGTGGTCAGATTCCCCCATGGCCCATGGCGTGCGGCATGCGCAGCACGAACCGCAGCATCGACATCTGCTTTACCTGCCTCCGCAACACGTGCAATCACCCGGTTATCAACCGGGGAATACTTGTCAAAATATTTACCTTCAACACCCTCGACAAATTCACCGTTAATAAAATTCTTTATCTGTTGCATCACAACTCCCCATCAAATTGTTTCCGAATGTCTGGCCTCATCCAACCAGGCTCACTCTAGCCGCCCGAGCCCAGTTCTGTCTAATACCTAATTGCAACACGATCAATGCCCAACAAGCATCGTCCCCAACTTTTATAGCGCCCGGAATAAAGGACTCCGAACTTGCTGGGCATCGGCCGCAGAAATGAACTTCTCAGTATAAATATCACGTTCAAAAAGTCGTCCCTTCATCAGGCTGCCAATGCAAGCTTCGACCATCAGCGGCGGGCCGCAGATATAGGCTTTGTTGCCCCGAAAGTCATTGCTGAAATGCTTGATAGCCGCGTCATGCACAAAACCACGAAACCCTTGCCAATCGGATTCTTCCGGTTCGGCCGACAGTGCCGGAACATAGGTAAAATTCGTGTAACGCCCGGCCAGCGCAAGAAACTCCTCGTGATAATAAAGTTCAGACTTGATTCGTTGCCCGTAAATCAGCGTAATCGGCAACGTGCAGCCCTCTTCCAGCAGATCAAGAATCATCGAGCGGGGGCTCGATAATCCAGAGCCCCCCGCCATGAAAATCATCGGAACGTTTGCCGATTTTTTGACGAAGAAACGACCATACGGGCCTGAAATATTCACACGGTCACCGACCGCCATTCGCTCGTGTACATAGCTGGTTGCCTGTCCTCCGGGGACGATACGGATATTCAATTCGACCTGGTTGCCGGACGAGGGCGGATTCGCCAGTGAAAAAGCCCGCCCTCCAATACCGTCGGGCAGATGCAGATCCACGTATTGCCCCGCCTGAAAATCAACTCCCTCCGGGGCATCCAGTTTGATCCAGATACCCTTGATAGTTGGCGTCAGCGCTTCAATTCGACTCACCACGCCCTCGTAGTCACGCACCGGAAGATTTTTTGCGTCCACGTCTTCATCGATCTCGGCCTCGATCACCACATCGCTCTGTGGTATCGCACAACAGGCCAGACACTTATTTTCATCCCGCTCGAAGTCCATCAAGGCGAAGGTTGAGGCCACGCCTTGATCGACTTCACCATCCACGATCTGCACTTTGCAAGTCGCGCACAGTCCGTGGCAGCAGGCGTGCGGTAAATAGATACCGGCACGCAGCGCTGCGTCGAGAATAGTCTGCCCCTCTTCAATCTCGATGGTTTGGCCGAGTGGTTCGATAGTCAGTTGATAACTCATTGAATGCCTTTAAGCCCCTGCGAACAGCGAATTGAGATTCGGCGTCTTGAATCGAATCTGTTCTTTGTGGACGATCCCGTTCTCAGCCAGACTCGCCTCAAAGTTGGGCGTAAAAGCCTGATTCGACTTCAGCCATTCCACCTTGGAAAAATCCACGCTTTTCGCATCAGGATCGGGTTGAATCAGTGCAGTCAGTGGACCTTCAACCCATTCCCTGAACTTCATCCCGGGAGGGACGCAGGTCAGAAAAGGGGCCGCAAAAAGCAAGTGGCGATCCCAGCTCGCATAGACGAGTTGCTTGCCGTTAAAATTGGCTACGGTGTCGCGCGGGACGCCGATATATTCTTTCAATGAAGTTACAGCCATCTTGAGTCTCCTGTAAATTTATAAGATTCGTTGCGATCAGGCTTATTTATTCGAGGTGGCCATTCCGCGCCATTTATCGAAATTGACCTGATCCTGCGAACCCACGTAATCGCCGTTGTCTATGCCATTTCTAAGACCCACCCAGTCCATCCATGCGCCAATATCCCCGCCAAGCTCGCTGAACAAGGCCGGCATCGGCAACCAGGACTGAATATACTTTTCAGGCTCGTTTTCAAAAATATCCTTGCAACCATCCGAGCAGAAGTGATATTTCTCGCCTTTGTAATCCACTTCACGGTGACAAGTCAGCGTCGGATCACCCGGTTCGGTAAATACGGTCGGCAACTGGCAAGTCTGGCACAGTTTAGCCAAACCGAAGTTTTTGAACGGCGTACCCTCCGCTTCAAGCTTTTTGATATGCTCCCAGCGCGGACGATAGTATTTGTCGAACGTGGTCGGATACTTGGAGGACAGCCAGTCCATATCATCATCAGACGGAATCCAGCCATGGAACGCAGTACCGAAACTCCATTGGTACAAGCCCAGGAAGAGTTGGTGTGACATGTGCTCAATGGCACCTGCGGCGATATCCCAACCCTTGGGAGCTGTAATACCGTAGCGTGCGAGATCGTTAAACAGCGCACCGCCGTTCTCAACACCATAAATATCAAATGCCTCTTTCCACGACATGACCCGCTTCGGCAACATGTAATCCATCATCGCACCGACCAGTGACAGCACCCGCATGCCGCGCCAGAACCATTTGTCGATCCAGCGCTGCACGATGGGCAGATTGTCGGGATCCTGTTCCAGCATAAACTTGATGCACTCCAGACCCAAAGTCATGTGACGGGCTTCGTCGGACTGGGCGGAGAAGCCAAAGGTCACGGTAGCCATGTCGCCGTTATAAGCCGCACCGGACATAAACGGAACAAACAGCAAATTGGTCAGCACGTATTCGAACGAAAAGCCAATCGCAATCATGAACTCGAACGGGCCCGCAGACATCGCATCATCAAAAAAGGAGCGGGCTACCGAGGTGTACCAAATGCGGTCGCGTGAATCAGAGAAGGCGTGGAAGCCGTTGTAGTATTTGTTGTAGTTCGAAATCGCATGAATCTGGGTTTGTGCGTGACGGATTTCATCCAGTGCCTGCATCTGGCAGGCTACTTGAGTGCCGACTCCACCAAACTCGCGCCCCATGCGCGCAAATCCCTTGCTGGCCGCGTATTCTCCCGGGCTGATGGCTTGCAGGAAGATTTTGATTGCCGTGAGGTAGCGTGCATCGGTGAGGTTAAGGTGCCCGTTATTCTGGGCGTGGGCATCGATAATCGCATAAAACTTGCGCTCCTTCTCTGCCTGATATTTCCAGTAAGCATCCATCGTCAAACGGAAGGGATCTTCCCACTTGTCCCAATCGTGAATTTTGATACCTTCGTATTTTACATAGGGATAAATCTCATCCCTCGTATGATGGGTGGGTTCCCAACCCAGGTCGCGGGTGAGTAACTTGTAGCGCTCTTTGAGCCCGAGTTTCTTTTTGGTCACTTGCGTATCCATTTGCTTCTCCTTACTTAATTGTTCCAGGTGAGGGTCAGGGAGTCATCCGTTTCATCCACGTTGCCGCTCAGGGTGATCAGGTGAATGTGCATTTCCTGTAAATCAAACGTGCGGCCCACCAAGCCTTCTATGGTTTCCTTGCGAACGATCATTTGTCCGGGGGCATCGATTTTGATCATGGCCGGTTCACGTTTAACCACCGCATGAGGATTATCAATCATGATCGCTTCGACGATCGGGCGGGTTTCTTCGTTGGTTTGCAGCGCAATAAATACATTAGACATAGTCGCCTCTCAGATCTCGATGCCGATTTTCTTCATGCGCGCCTTGAAAGACGCCACCTCTTCGCCGACGGTTTCTTCCGACTGGTCGCCCAGTGCCAGCTTGACGATGGGAAGCATAACTGTCGCGGCGCGGGTGCTCCATTTGTCCGTCCACTGCTGCAAGACTTCGCGGTTGTGGTCGGATTCTGCCGCAGCCGTTTTGATCACGGCATCGACCCATTTGCGCGTTTCGTCAAACCAGTCGTTCATGAATTGGGTCAGCATGGCCACCGCCGAAGCGCCTTGGGAGGAGAGGAAACCATCGACGATCCGCTCGTAAACCAGCGGGTACAGAAGTCCGTCCAGAGCCACGTTTTGAGCGACAAATAGTTCGAAGGGATCACGCACCACCAGACAGTCTTCAACATAGTGGCGCAACGGTTGCCAGGCGGGTGCTGACAGCCAGGCTTCTTTGCCGGCGGTCAGGGCTTCGGTATCGCCGAGCAGCAAACCGAGGCGGGAAATATATTGGGCAATACCCAGTTGATCCATCGCCTGATACATGCAGGCTTGGGTGAACACGGTGCCGTAGCCGTAGCCGCACACGAAGGTGTTGTTCATGTTGGAACCCCAGGCGGCATGGCGCAAGGGAATCAGCACATTGAGGGCAATACTTTTTAATTCTTCGGACAGCATTGCACCCAGACCGCGTGACTCAACAAAGCTAAAGTTGGCTTCCGTTGTATCCTGCTGGCGTGCGCGTGCCAGAGTATAGGTGTTGTAATAAAACTGGCGCGGATCTTTCAGCACATACCAGTCCTTCAGCACAATCTTGGTGATGGAGGTGTCATAAAGGGCTTGCTCGGGATCCCAGGTCGGTCGGTAGTGCAGGTTTTCGGCAGCCTGAATGTCGTAGCTGCCTTCCTGATAACGGGAAGCGGCTTTGTCGCCAAAACGCCGTACCAGATGGTCAAAGGTGTTCCTTTGAGGCTCAAGGGCAACTGTGCGTAAATCGATATGCATTTAAATCTCCTCGTTTATCGGTTCAGTCAATACTGAACCGATAGTTAGAATTATTTGTCGCTTAGCTCACTACTGTCAGGAAGCTCTCATGCAACTTACGCTGCGGGTAATCAAGGCCTCCGCCTGCCCCCAAACCGTCAAAGGTCCAGGTCGTGGCTTCGTAATCCGGATAAGGCTGATAGCCTCCCATGAACGTCTCAAACCGGTTTCCCGAGGGATCGAAAGCATAGATCGTACAGCCACGCGTAATGCCATGACGAGTTGGACCAATGTCAAGACGGACATTGTTCATTGCGATAATGTCTGCTGCACGCAACACCTCTTCCCAGCTTTCCAGAAGGAAGGAAAGGTGGTGCAATTTTCCGGGCTCGGGATGCTCCACAAAAGCAATGTCGTGAACTTTATGGGAACAGGATAGCCAGATAGCTGCATTACCGCCGCCATCCGGCGTCAAAACGCTTTCCACCAAATAGAAACCCAACACCTCGGTGAACAATTTCTGAACAGCGGCAATATTGGGACCATACAGCAGACAGTGATCCAGACGAACCGGAGCGATACCATTTTCCGACGCTTTGGTCCAGGGAGCAGGATTCAATACTTGAAGACCGTTCCCAACCGCTTTTTTCTCGGCATATAACTCAATCTGGTGGCCGCTTGGAATCTCAAAGCGTACGCGCTCGCCGGTTTCCAGCATTTCCCCGGCAGGAATACGTTCAGTTTTTACACCGTAGGCGCGCAAGTCTGAATCCAGCTTTTCCAGAGTCGCCTTATCAAGCACTTTAAATCCGAAAAAATCGATACCTGCGCGGTCAGCCTGGCGCAAAATAACACTGTGATGATCACGCTCATCCCAACATTTCAAATAGACGCGTCCCTGCGCGTCGCGGGCAGTTTCAACCAAACCCAGCACGTCGCGGTAGTGGCGAACCCCCTCTTCAAGATCCAGCACACGAATTTGTCCATGCCCCGGACGCAAAACACCTGTCATTGCCATTTTTTTCTCCTTTAAGTTTTAACCACTAAAAAAACAACTTTTTCAGTATTACTGATTTTTTCCAACACCTCTTGCTTCAGTTCTTGCCAATTTCTACTCAACATTTTCAACACAAATTTTGATACACCCGGAGGCTTTCAGCTAACCACCGTCAGGAAAGTCTCATGCAGCTTGCGCTGCACATAGTCGAGACCGCCGCCTTTTCCAGCCCCCTCAAAAGTCCAGGTCAACACCTCGTGATCCGGATAGGGATGACGGTCTTCCTTGAAGGTTTCGAAACGGTTGCCGGAAGGGTCCCAAGCGTAAATCGTGCAACCGCGAGTCACCCCATGCCGTGTCGGGCCGATGTCCACCGGGACATTGTTCATGGACATAATGTCGCCCGCGCGCAATACATGATCCCAACTGTCCAACAGGAAGGAGCAATGATGTAACTTGCCCGGTTCCGGATACTCACCAAACGCGATGTCATGAGACTTGATCGAGCAGCTCAGAAAAATAACTGCATTGCCGGTGCCTTCAGGATTGAGGATGCGCTCAACCAGAGTAAACCCAAGAACCTCGGTAAACAATTTTTGTACTTCTGCAATATTAGGCCCGTATAGAAGCAGGTGATCCAGACGTATTGGAGCCATGCCACGCATAGTGTCCGGATTCCACGGCGCCGGATTAGTCAGTCCGCAACCATTTCCGACATTCGTTTTTTCAGCGTAAAGTTCAATAATGTGACCGGTGGCAATTTGAAAGCGCACACGCTCGCCGGTTTCCAGCAGATCCCCGGCAGGAATACGTTCTGTTTTTACACCGTAAGCGCGCAAATCGGCATCCAGCTTTTCCAGCGTAGCCTTGTCAAGCACTTTGAACCCGGCAAAATCAATTCCGGCACGATCGGCCTGCCGGAGAATCACGCTATTGTGATCCAGCTCATCCCAACACTTTAAATAGACTCGCCCTTGAGCGTCTCGGCCTGTTTCCACCATACCCATGATGTCACGATAATGATGCACACCTTCTTCAAGATCCATTACCCGAATCTGCGCGTGCCCCGGACGTAACACTCCTGTCATTGCCATTTTTTAATTCCTCTTGATTTCTAATATAAAATTACATCCGCCTTGTCAGGACGCCTGCTACACCCATTCGTAGCCATTCTGTGTTGCTGAAAAATTTCACTGTCAACATAATGCGGCATTGTAATTTTTGATTCAGCCTTCAATTCAGGATGAATCCCGGAGGAGTCCAATTACTGTAATGACTTGCTCTATTCGTAATTTACGCCCCATGTGAAATACATTCCAATACTTTGCAAGCCAGAATCCCATACCTAAAAGGCATGAGTAATATGGATACCTGTCATACACCGGTGTATAGTAGATAATTATGGATCTAAGACATCTTAAATACTTCATCGCAGTCGCCGAAGAATTGAATATTGGGAGAGCTTCCCAGCGGCTCTATATTTCCCAGCCGCATCTAACCCGCCAAATTCAGCAACTGGAAGAAGAACTGGATGTACAGTTGTTGCTTCGAACTCCCAAAGGCGTTGAGTTAACCCAGGCTGGCACAACGTTTTTTGATGAAGCTCGTAACATTCGCTCCCTGATGGAACAAGGAATCGAGCGAACCAAGCGCGCAAGCCTCGGAAAATTGGGGAGACTGGATATTGGTATTCTCGGCACCGGAATACTGAACTCTATTCCGCAAATATTGCGTCAATTTCGTGATACGCACCCGGATGTCAAAGTCGTTCTGCACACCATGTCCAAGGCGGAACAAGTCGAAGCACTCCGGCAGAAACGCATCAGTATTGGCTTCCACCGCATGCCACTGATTATTCCGGACATCGAAAACCTGTTGATCATTAACGAAAAACTATTTTTAGCCATTAATGAAGATCATCCACTCAGTCAGCATGAGTCTGTCTCTTTCATGGAATTGGCGAAGAATCCCCTCGTGCTTTTCCCCCCTGAAGCCCGCCCCAACTACGTCGACCGAATCATAGAACTTTGCCGGGACAAGGGATTCGTACCGGAAATTTCACAATTGGTCGGCGACGTTATTACGGGTGTTTCGCTGGTTGCCGGAGGATTCGGTGTAACAATCGTTCCGGAATCGGCAACAAAACTTAATTTACCCGGGGTGGCCTACCGCCCGTTTTACGACACAACCTCTGCAACCGTTGATTTGAGCTGTATCTATCGCAAGGATGACCAATCCGCGATCTTTCAGGATCTTTTGGTCGTGATCAAAAACTTTAGGGACCAGCGTTCCGGCAGCTAAAGATCAACAATACCTAAAAAGTATAGGTTAATACAAATATAGTATTGGAAAGTATTCAGGTCGAAACTTAGTATGCAAAACTATTGATGCGTACGATGAAGACGCACTTATATAAAGCCTAAAAATTTACCCATGAGCGCAACCGAATTACAGTAAGCACAGTGATCGATTAAAGATGGAATTCCCCATGAAATTCATGGCCTTCCCGGTCAGTCTTAGCACCGTAATTACGCATGTCGTCTCCCAAAAGATTTTAGGATCTATGGAATCAGGATTGCTGATGGGGCATTTGAAAAAATATTTAATGAGGGACGATTCGACGAATTCTTTCCCTTGGGGCTCACCCCAAAATTTGTGAGGAACACATGAGTTTTTACACAGTCACTATTGAAGATACCGGGGAGTCCTACCGCAACTCCGATAAACAAACTGTCCTGGATGGCATGGCCATGCTCGGCAAAAAAGGCATTCCTGTCGGATGCTGTGGCGGAGGTTGCGGTGTCTGCAAGATTGAAATCATATCCGGCAGCTACACCAAGAAAGTAATGAGTCGGGAGCACGTAAGCGTGGACGATGAAGCCAGCAACCGCGTTCTGGCTTGTCGTGTATGGCCTACCAGCGACCTGCGCCTCAGAGTGCTGGGCAAGATGAATAAGAATGTTTGTCGCTCCAACGCGACAGCTAGTGAAGGCAGTTGTTAATAACGTAGGTAATATAACAAGGAGATTAAAATGGCAATGACCGGGGTATTGCGTCCGGGCCACGCTCAAATGCGTGTGCTGGATCTGGAAGAAAGCGTCAAATTTTACAAGGATGTGCTTGGTTTGGTGGAAACCGGGAGAGACAGTCAGGGACGCGTCTACTTCAAAGCTTGGGACGAGCGCGATCACAACAGTTTCATCATTCGCCAGGCTGACAAGCCGGGACTCGACTTTTTTGCCTTTAAAGTCGACAGCAAGGCAACTCTGGAAAAACTGGACGCTGATCTGATTGCATTTGGCGTCAAGACTGAACGTATTCCTGCGGGCGAGCTTCTCGAAACCGGCGAACGCGTACGTTTCCCGATTCCAACCGGTCACGTGATCGAGTTGTATGCCGAAAAGACCGATGTCGGCAACGGCCAGTCTTATGAGAATCCCGAAGCCTGGATACCTGCGGCCGAGCATGGCATTGCACCGACCCGCTTTGATCACGGCCTGCTTTACGGGCCCGATATCGACGGTGCACGCGAGATATTTGAGAAGGTGCTGGGCTTCTATGTGGTTGAGCGTATCGTGCTGGAAGATGGAAAGACAGATCTCGCGATCTGGCTGTCCTGTTCGATCAAAGCACACGACATTGCCATGGTCCGTCATCCTGAGCCGGGCAAGCTGCATCACGTTTCGTTCCTGTTGGAAAGTTGGGAAAAAGTGCTGCGCGCAGCCGATCTGATGTCTATGAACCGGGTCAAGATCGACATTGGCCCCACACGTCACGGCGTGACACGCGGTACCACGATCTATGCCTTCGACCCATCCGGCAACCGCTTCGAAACGTTCTGCGGCGGCACCTCCGGCTATCCCGACCAGAAGGCGATAACGTGGACAATGGAAGACGTCGGTCGCGGCATCTTCTATCACGACCGTGCGTTGAACGACACTTTCCTGTCCGTCGTGACCTGAGATATGGAAGTCACATCTTCTATCCCGGGAATTACCTGGGAAGCAGCTCACACTGCGGTGCAAGCCGCAGTGCGCTATGCCGAAGATCATGGCTGGAAAATCAATGTCGCCGTGGTTGACCGCGGCGGCAATTTGATGGCTTTCCTGCGCATGCCCGGAGCCTTTATTCATTCCATTGATCTGGCCATAGACAAAGCCTACACAGCGGCCAGTTTTGGCTTTCCCACCAAAGCGTGGATGGGAGCAATCGGTCATGATGACGGCATGAAATTTGGATTTTCCAACCAGCCCCGGCTGATCGTTTTCGGTGGCGGTGTGCCGATTCGCGTTGGCGACGACTGGATTGGCGGTATCGGCGTTTCCGGAGCCTCGGAGAACGAGGACGAAGAATGCGCGAAGGCAGGCCTGCAGGCCCTTGGCCTCACCCTATAAGTTTTTTGCACGCGGAGTAATAATTATGAAACTGATTCAAAACTTTATTAATGGCGAGTTTGTCGGAACCGGCAAGCATTTCGACAAGCGTTCACCGCTGACCAATCAGGTGATCGCAGAGGTGGCCGAAGCCACACGCGACGAGGTTGATGCCGCCGTCCAAGCCGCGCGCGCCGCGCTGAATGGACCATGGGGCAAAATGACCGTCGCCGAGCGCGTCGAAATGCTTTACGCTGTCGCCAACGAAATCAACAATCGTTTCGACGAATTTCTGGAAGCTGAGTGCGCCGATACCGGCAAGCCCAAAAGCCTCGCTTCACACATTGACATCCCGCGCGGAGCGGCCAATTTTAAAATCTTTGCCGATGTGGTGAAGAACGTCCCTACCGAATTTTTCGAAATGGCCACACCGGATGGCAAGGGCGCCATCAACTACGGTTATCGTACCCCTGTCGGCGTAGTCGGCGTAATCTGCCCGTGGAATCTTCCCCTGTTGCTGATGACCTGGAAAGTCGGTCCGGCACTGGCTTGCGGCAACACCGTGGTGGTCAAGCCCTCCGAAGAAACGCCTCAGACTGCGGCCCTGCTTGGCGAAGTGATGAACAAGGTCGGCATACCCAAGGGGGTTTATAACGTGGTTCACGGTTTTGGCCCGAATTCGGCAGGTGAATTTGTGACCACTCACCCTCAGGTGAATGCGATCACCTTTACCGGCGAAACGCGTACCGGCGAGATCATCATGAAAGCTGCAGCCAAAGGCTCGCGCCCGGTCAGCCTGGAAATGGGCGGCAAGAATGCCGCGATTGTTTTTGCCGATTGTGATTTCGATGCCGCGATCGAAGGCACTCTGCGTTCAGCCTTCGTGAACTGTGGTCAGGTTTGCCTCGGCACTGAACGTGTGTATGTCGAACGTCCCATCTTTGACAAATTTGTTGCCGCACTCAAAAAGGGTGCTGAAGCGCTCAATCCCGGCGTTCCGGATGACAAAACCACCAGCATCGGCCCGTTGATCAGCAAGGAACACCAGAACAAAGTGCTGTCTTATTACAAGATTGCCGCCGACGAAGGCGCCAATGTGGTGACGGGTGGTGGCATTTTCGACATGCCGGGCGACCTGAAGGATGGCTGCTGGGTTCAACCCACGATTTGGACAGGCCTGCCTGAAACGGCTCGCGTGATCAAAGAGGAAATTTTTGGGCCTTGCTGCCACATTTCACCTTTCGATACGGAAGAAGAAGTGCTGCAAAAGGCCAATGACAACGAGTACGGACTCTCCACCGCGATCTGGACACAAAATGTCTCACGTGCCCACCGTGTCGCTCACAAGATGGAAGTCGGTCTGGCCTGGGTCAATAGCTGGTTCCTGCGTGATCTGCGTACACCTTTCGGTGGCGCCAAGCAATCGGGTATCGGCCGTGAAGGCGGGGTCCATTCACTTGAATTCTATACCGAGCAGAAGAATGTCTGCATCAAGCTATGAGCGCTCCTAGCCCAGAAATTGCCAATAGTATTGTTGCAGCAGGCATTCGCACCAACTACCACGATCAGGGGAGTGGTGCGCCGGTGATGCTGATCCATGGTTCCGGGCCGGGTGTTTCGGCTTGGGCCAACTGGCGACTGGTCATTCCTGCGCTCGCCAAACAGGCACGGGTGATTGCGCCTGACATGGCAGGTTTCGGTTTTACCGAGCGCCCTGCGAACTACCAATACTCGATGGATAATTGGGTCAAACAGGCTGTGGGTCTGCTCGACGCCTTGGGTATCGAACAAACTGATTTAGTCGGCAATTCGTTTGGCGGTGCCCTTGCGCTGGCCTTGGCGATTCGTCATCCGCAGCGGGTTCGTCGCCTGGTG
>Ga0316223_1002070_pt1 | contig 17274 bp, 14 predicted proteins | sample TBH18009metaG_FD_206007 | JGI IMG/M metagenome (GOLD analysis project Ga0316223, IMG submission 206007) | Freshwater microbial communities from Trout Bog Lake, Wisconsin, USA - TBH18009 | ecosystem: Environmental > Aquatic > Freshwater > Lake > Hypolimnion/Profundal zone | place: USA: Wisconsin...
TTGTTCACAACCCCAGGTAACACGCCAATTACCACCAGTCCGGTGGTGTCCATGGTTAAAAGTTCGCAAGGCGGTGCAGTCAGTAACCGCGTGATGGTTCAGTTTGCTACGGGCCGGGTCTGGCCCATTACTGCACCGACCGGCCCGACCTATGCCACCGGAAATTTCAACTTGTACGGCGTGTGGGATTGGAATATGCAGAACTGGGACCAGATGAGCAAGACGCTCGTGGCATCGTTAGCTGCACTGCCAGACGGGGCGACGCTGGTCAGTCAGTCGGTGACTGGTACGGACTACGTTGCAGGTGCTTACTACCGCATCATCACCGCCAAGCCTATCTGCTGGATTGACACCGCCGGCGTGCCCGGCTGCAATTCCTACGACAACTACGGCTGGCAGCTCAGTCTTCCGGCGAGCAACGAGCAGGTGGTGTCCAACCCGACCTCCATCGGCGGTAATTTTGTGGTGAACACCGTTATTCCCGCCACGTCCGACGGCTACACCATGGTGATCAATATGGTCACGGGTCAGGCGCCGACTACCTTTTTTGCCGCCACCGGCGACATCGCAAACATTGCGGGTGCAAATTTGCAGGGGGTGGGCACGCCGCTGTTTGTGGTGAGCCGGGGTGTGGGCAGTATGTATATGAAAAACAGTGGGCAACAGCCAACGGTGACGCCGATTGGTTATTCGCCGTCGCAGCTCACGCTGAAGCGCTTGACCTGGGTAATATTGCGTTAGCGCCAGTCACGGCAGGGGTTGTGGCGCTGCTACACCGCCATCGGCGCCGTCAGCGGCGCGTGGTGCTGGTAGTTGTGTAGCGCAAAGTCGTCCGGGCGTGCCAGTTCCAGCCACTCTGGCGCATAGACGCCGGTGTCCGCAAATGCGGGAATGCGGTCGGACAGCACCAGTTGCGGTGCCGGGAATGGCGTGCGGCGCAGCTGCTCCTGCAGCATGGGCACGTGGTTCTCATAGATGTGGGCGTCACCAATGAAATACGTGAACCAGCGCGGCGTATAGCCGGTCAGGCGGCCTACCAGATGCAGCAGGGCGGCGCCTTCGGTCAGGTTGAAGGGCGTGCCCAGCCCCAGGTCGTTGCTGCGGATGTAGAGCACCAGCGAGATTTCGCGTTGGCTTTGGTTCACCAGAAACTGGTAGAGCAGGTGGCACGGCGGCAGCGCCATTTCGTCCAGCTGGGCCCAGTTCCAGCCATGGAACAGGATGCGGCGGCTGCCGGGGTCGCGCTGGATGGTGTCCAGACACTGGCGCAGTTGGTCCACCGCCTTGTAGAGCAGTACGTGGTCGGGTTGATCGGGGGCGTCGGCGTTGGGCACCAGGCCGATCTGCTGGAAGCCCTGGGCCAGGGCGGCGCTGATTTGCGCGGCGCCTTGCGGCTGCTGTGGGTCAATCAGTTTGTAGGCCGGCCAGGCACGCCATTGCACGCCGTAGACCGGCCCCAGGTCATCGGCGCCCAGTCGGTACGGGTTGGCCAGCCACTGCGGGTTTTCGTTGGCATTCTGGTCCCAGACCTTGCAGCCCAGGGCACGGAATTCGGCGGCGTTGCGCTGGCCGCGCAGAAAGCCCAGCATTTCCCCGACGGCCGATTTGAACGCCAGCTTTTTGGTGGTGACGGCGGGAAAGCCCTGCTGCAGGTCGAAGCGCATCATGGCGCCGGGCAGGCTGCAGGTGCGGATGCCGGTGCGGTTGTCCTGCCAACTGCCGTGGTCAAAGACGTTTTGTACGAGGTCGAGGTACTGTTGCATGGGGCTCGGTGGGTGGTTCAGGCCAGGCGGGTGGCCATGTCGGTAGCGGTTTCGGCGGGCTTGGCTGGCTCGGGGGTGGCGCGTTCCTGGAGTGCCAGAACACGGTTGGGATTCATCAGGTCGAGTGGGTCCAGTGCGTGTTTGATGGCGCGCATCCAGTCCAGAGCCTGTGTCGGTTTGTGTTTGGCCAGGGTTTCGCGCTTGAGGCTGCCAATGCCGTGTTCGGCCGATATGGAGCCATGGTAGCGGTCTACCATGGCATACACGCAGTCGTTAACCGGGGCTTCCTGTGTGCGCAGAAAAATGTCAGCATCGGCGTCGGCTGGCGCCTGCACGTTGTAGTGCAGGTTGCCGTCGCCCAGGTGGCCGTAGTTGACCAGGCGGGCACCGGGCCAGTTTTGCGCAATGGCGGCATTGGTTTGCGCCACAAAGGCGGGTATTTGCGATACCGGCAGCGAAATGTCGTGCTTGATGTTCAGGCCTTCACGGGCCTGCGCCAGCGGAATGCTTTCGCGGATGTGCCACAACTGCTGGGCCTGGGCCAGGTTGTGTGCTACGACCGCATCGGTGGCGCAGCCTAGTTCGAGCGCAGCTTGCAGCAGCCGTTCAAGCTGGTCGCTGGCATGCGCAACAGATTCGGGGTCTGCGTATTCCAGCAGCACGTAATACGGTGGTGCAGCAGCGGTGGGCGTGGCGTCAAAGAATGCGATTTCCTGCTGTGGAAAGTGTTTGCGCACCAGACTCAGGGCAAAGTGGCCCATGACTTCAAAGCCGGTCAGGCCCGCGTGAAGCCGACGCTGCGCCAGTCCCAGCAGTTGCACTGCATGGTCGAGCGACGGCACGGCCGCCAGCGCGGTCAGGCTGGCCACTGGCAGCGCAAACAGCTTCATGGTGGCGGCCGTAATCACGCCCAGCGTGCCTTCCGAACCAATGAACAGGTGGCGCAGGTCGTAGCCGGTGTTGTCTTTGCGCAGACCCGACAAGCCGCTCCAGACGCCGCCCTGCGCGCCCACCACTTCCAGTCCCAGGCACAGTTCGCGTGTGTTGCCGTAGCGCAGCACCTGGGTGCCGCCAGCATTGGTAGCCAGGTTGCCGCCAATGGTGCAACTGCCTTCTGATGCCAGGCGCAGCGGAAACAGTAATCCCTGGGCGGCGCAGGCTTGTTGCAGGGTGGACAACACGCAGCCGGCTTCCACCGTGACCGTCAGGTTGGCGACGTCGATGGCGCGAATGCGGTTCATGCGCGTCAGGCTGAGCACGACCTGGGTGCCGCTGGCATCCGGCGTGGAGCCGACCACCATGCCGGTGTTGCCGCCCTGCGGCACCACGCTGATGCGGAACCGGTTGCAGGCCTGCAGCACGCGCGCCACGTCCTCGGTACTGCCTGGGCGCACCACCGCCAGCGCCCGCCCGCGTTCGCGTTGGCGCCAGTCCATTTCCCAGGCGACCAGGTCGGTGTGCGGGTCCGTCGCGTCGGCGGTCAATACGTGGGCATCGCCCACGATATTGCGCAGTGTTTGCAGGAAATTCATGGTGTGGGTGCTCCGGATTCCCCGGCGGTGGGGCTGGTTGGCACGCTGCGCCCGTTGCGCAGGCGCATGCGGATGTGCACGGTGCAGGCGACAAACAGGCACAGGCAAAACACGACTTCCAGCATGGCCAGGCCATTGCCTGGCGGACGGTCGCCCCAGGCCCGCACCACGCCTTCAATGAAATACAGCCAGATCATCAGACTGAGCCAGCGGTAGGTGTACATGCGGTTCTTGAGCAGTCCGGCCAGCGGAATGCACAGTGGCAAGACCTTGAGCGCCAGCCATGAGCCGCCGGGGCGCAGCGGGCACAGGATCAGCTCCCACAACAGGCCCAGAACGATCAGACCGATCAGGCTGGACACGGCCAGCCAGCGGCTGGTGGCTACTTGATTGGCACTGAAGTGCGAATAATTCGGCGATGGTGGTGATGGAGGTGAGCGGGGGTGCATGGCAATGGCATCATTGGGGGATGCACAAAATAGAGCGATTCAAAGTCTGGTTGAGCGAAGTACGCAGTGTACGTTGGCGCGAGGCGGTCGACACATTGCGCGAGCGTTTTCGCGAAGACCGGCTCGGTCTCACTGCGGGCAGCCTGACATTCACCACCACGATTGCGCTGGTGCCGTTCCTGACCGTGGTGCTGGCCGTGTTCACCGCATTTCCCATTTTTGCCAAGTTCCAGGACGTGCTGCAGCAGTGGTTGCTGCAGAGCCTGGTGCCCGATGCCATCGCACGCCAGGTGCTGGGCTATCTGAGTCAGTTTGCCGGCAAGGCGAGCAAGCTCGGTGCGGTCGGTCTGGTGGCGTTGCTGGCCAGCGCCGTGGCATTGATCTACACGATCGACCGCACCCTCAACGGCATCTGGCGGGTGCGCACCAAGCGCAGTCTGGGGCAGCGCGTGCTGTTGTATTGGGCGGCGCTGACGCTGGGGCCGCTCATGCTGGGGGCCAGCATCAGTCTGACGTCCTACGCCTTGTCGTTGTCGCGTGGCATGCCGGGCGGCTTGCCGGCGGCTATCGGGTTGTTGATCGAAGGACTCCAGTTCGCGCTGGGCGCGGGCGGTATGGCGGTGCTGTTTCACTACGTTCCGAACACGTTTGTGCGCTGGGGCCATGCCTGGGTGGGTGGGGTGTTTGTGGCGGTCGGCATGGAGTTGGCACGCAAGGGGCTGGCGCTGTATGTGGGCAAGGTCCCCACGTATTCACTCATCTACGGCGCGTTTGCCACCGTGCCGATTCTGCTGATTTGGATTTACATGGTCTGGGTGCTGGTGCTGCTGGGGGCCACACTGACGGCCTATTTGCCCAGCCTGATTGGCGGCATTCCACGGCGGCGGGTGGGCCATGGCTGGCAGTTTTTGCTGGCGCTGGAGTTGCTGCGCGCGCTGGAAGGCGCAGCGCGCAGCGAGGTGCGGGGCCTGTCCATGGCGCAGTTGTGCAGTTCCCTGCAAGCGGGTGCACAGCACGTCGAGCCGGTGTTGGAGGTGCTGGTGGCGCTTGACTGGGTGGGGCACCTGAGTGAGTCGGACGACTTTGGTACGGGCGCGCGCTTTGTGTTGCTGGCCGACCCGGATCACACTTGCGTGGCACCCCTGGTGCACGGCTTGTTGCTGCCGCGCACCGCTGTCAGTGAGAAGGTATGGGGTTCTGGCGCTTGGTCACAGGCAACTTTGCGCACGGTTTTGTAGCCGGACCAATCAGGGTTTGTTGCGGGTTCAATCACGCGGTTTTGCCCTTTTTTTGTGTCCAATGTGGGCTATATTTCGGGGAGTGCTCGAAAAGCCCCCCTGTGTGACAAGGAACGATTATGAAAGTCAGCGACATTCTGCGCGTCAAAGGCGGTACGCTCTATACGGCGAACCCGGATGAACCTCTGGCTGTGGCGCTCAACCTGATGGCCGAAAAAGACATTGGTTCGCTGGTCGTCATGGAACATGGTGACCTGGTTGGCATGCTCACGTTCCGCGAAGTCATACAGACCATTGCCAAAAACGGCGGCAATGTCGGCAGCACGTTGGTGCGGCGCGCCATGGACGATGCGCCCATGACCTGCACCATGGCCACCGAAATGGACGAAGTGCGACGCATGATGCTGGACCGTCACACGCGCTACATGCCGGTGATGGACAGCCGCATGCTCATGGGTGTGATTAGTTTTTACGACGTGGCGCGTGCCGTGGTGGAAAACCAGAACTTCGAAAACCGCATGCTCAAGGCCTACATCAGAGACTGGCCGGATGGCACGGCGCCCGCCGAATCTGAAACGCAAGCCAAGTAGCGAGCCGGTATTGCGTTCAGTTGCGGTATTGCGCGCAATACCGCGGCGGCTCGGGGATAATCCGGACCATGAGCGGCAATACTTTTGGACATTTATTCGCGGTCACCAATTTTGGTGAATCGCACGGCCCGGCAATCGGTTGCGTGATTGACGGCTGCCCACCGGGCATGGCACTGACGGAGCAGGACATCCAGGCCGACCTCGATCGGCGCCGTCCTGGCACCAGTCGCCACGTTACGCAGCGCAACGAGCCTGACGCGGTGCAGATCCTGAGTGGCGTCTACCAGGGCCTGACCACCGGCACGCCGATTGCCTTGGTCATTCACAACACCGACCAGCGCAGCGCCGACTACGGCAGCATTGTGGACCGCTTCCGTCCGGGCCATGCCGACTACACCTATTTTCAGAAATACGGCATTCGTGACCCGCGTGGTGGGGGCCGCTCCAGTGCGCGGCTCACGGCGCCCATGGTGGCGGCTGGCGCGGTGGCCAAGAAGTGGCTGAAGGAAAAATACGGCACCGGGTTCCGTGGCTGCATGACGCAGATTGGCACCATGCCGATTGCCTTTGAAGACTGGGAACATGTTTCCAATAACCCGTTTTTTGCGCCGGTGGCCGACGTGTCCGCGCTGGAAGACTACATGGACGCACTGCGCAAGGCTGGGGACTCCTGTGGTGCGCGCATCCGGGTGACGGCCAGCCGGGTTCCGGTGGGACTGGGCGAGCCGCTGTTTGACAAGCTCGACGCCGATATTGCCTACGCCATGATGGGTATCAATGCCGTCAAGGGCGTTGAAATAGGTGCCGGTTTTGCCAGCGTGGCGCAGCGCGGCACGGTGCATGGGGATTCGCTGACACCGGCCGGTTTTGCCAGCAACAACGCCGGTGGGGTGCTTGGCGGCATCAGCACGGGGCAGGATCTGGAGGTGAGCATTGCCATCAAGCCCACCAGTTCCATCATCACGCCACGTGCCTCCATTGATTCGCTGGGGCAGGCGGTCGAGGTCATTACCAAAGGTCGCCACGACCCGTGCGTTGGCATCCGTGCCACGCCCATTGCCGAAGCCATGCTGGCGCTGGTGGTGATGGAGCATGCTTTGCGCCAGCGCGCGCAATGTGCCGATGTGCAGCCGTCACTGGCAGCCATTGCCGCCAGTGTGACTACGCCCGGCGCACACTCAGTGTAGGCGGTGAATCGGCGAGTCCTTGCTGATGCTCCAGTCCAGCGGTGCCGATTTGGCCGGGTCGCGCCTGTTTTCCTGCTCTTGCACTTTGTCGACATACCACAAGGCATAGCCGGTGCCGCCAATCAGGATTACGGCGCCCACCAGTAATTTGATGGCGGTCATCCAGACGCTGGGTTCGTCGTCGTCACTCCTGGTTTTTCTGGTTTCCGTGTTTTCGCTGCCATTGCCATTGCCATTGCCGTTTTTGGTATTGGGGCTGCCCTTGGTGCCGGGGGTACGCTTGTTGTCCCGGTTAGCGTTGGTTCCCGGCGTGGCTTTTATTCCTTTGGTGTTCTTGTCGTTCACGGTGTCCCCTTTCTCTTGCGCACGCATGCCCGTGCTGTTGTGTTTGTTTGGATGCTGGAAATCATGGACCTGTGCGCCACGAAGGGTGTTCTTCAAGCCTTGATTGAAACGCGTATTCCAGTACCTGAACGCAATAATAGCGGGCCATTTTTGGCTTTTTTATGCCGGATGGTTGCGCTGCGGCCCCCAAGCGGGCGTTTGGAAAGCAGCCGCCAGAAAATCCACCATGGTGCGCACCGTGCCAGGCAGGTGTTTGCGGCTGGGATAGACGGCGTGGATGGCGATGCGCGGCCCCTGCAGTTGCGGCAGCACGCGCTGTAGTCGTCCCTGGCGCAGGTCTTCGGCCACCAGAAAGCCAGGTTGGTAGATGATGCCCTGATCCGCCAGCGCAGCGGCGCGGCAGGTGTCACCGCTGTTGGTGCGCAGACGGGGCCGTGTGGTGACGCTGCATGTTCGGCCAGCGGCGTCTTGCAACTGCCAGACATCGCCACCCGACCACCAGGAATAGGCCATGACGCTGTGCGCGTTGATGTCTTCGAGCCGGGTAATGGGGCTTGCCAGGCGCAGATAGCCGGGTGACGCGCACAGCAGCATCTGGTCGTGCGCCAGCGTGCGCGAGACCAGGCTGGAGTCGGGCTGCGCGCTGATGCGTACCGCCATGTCAAAGCCCTCGGCTACCAGATCGACCACCCGGTCGGTCAGTGTGATGTCGAGTTCCACCTGCGGCTGCAGCTTGAGAAATTCGCCCCACAACGGCGCCAGATGCAAGTTGCCAAACGTCAGCGGCGCATTGATCCTGAGGCGCCCCACTGCCTGCACCGCGCCAGCGCTGGCGGCGGCGTTGGCGTCGGCCAGGTCGGCCAGAATCTGTCGGCAGCGCTCCACGTAGTCGGCGCCAGCGTCGGTCAGCGACAGGCGCCGCGTGGTGCGGTTCATCAACCGGGTGCCGAGCTGCGCTTCGAGGTCGAGCACCTGGCGCGACAGCACGGCTTTGGAAACGCCGAGCCGGTCGGCTGCCTTGACAAAGCTGCCAGCCTGGGCAACGGCAACCAAAGCCTGGATGTTTTTGAGTTGCGTCATGGGCGCTTGGGGATAGGTGCTGAGTGACAGGAACTGCGTGACAGGCGCTGCGTGATGCGGGGTCGGCAGGCGGATGTTGGGTCGGAGCAAGGCCAGAGGGTTGCGGATGGCTTCATTGTTGCAATAATTTTGACAATAAGTTACTGATAACTCTATTTATCAATCATTGTGACGCTTATACAGTCCTGTCCATCGATGTGATTCTTTGAATCTTTGATTTTTTTGAGTCTCAATTACCACTTCCTGATTGATTAATTTTCGAGGACTGATGCCATGACCACCTCCGTGACGCCCCCCGTTGTTCAACCCCATACCGCCACCACCAACCCGGATGGCGCCGTACTGCCCGCGTTGTTTGTGTCGCATGGCGCACCGCTGTTCGCCATAGAGCACGGCACCTCGGGTCCGGCGCTGCAACAGTGGGGGGCGCAGTTGCCCGCCGACTTGCGCGGCGTGGTGGTGTTGTCGCCGCACTGGATGGCGCGTTCTGTGACGGTAATGACCAATCCGGCACCGCAAACCTGGCACGATTTTGGCGGCTTTCCGCCTGCGCTTTATGCCTTGCAATACCCGGCACCGGGCAACCCGGCGCTGGCCCGTGAGGTCATGGATTTGCTGGCCGCCGCCGGCATGCCCGCGCTGGCGGACGCGCAGCGCCCATTGGACCATGGCACCTGGGTGCCGCTGATGCACATTCTGCCCAAAGCCAATGTGCCGGTGGTGCAGGTGGCGATGCCGGTGGGCTGGGATGCGGCGCGTCTGTATGCCATGGGCGCAGCGCTGCAATCGCTGCGCGCCAGCGGTGTGCTGCTGATGGCGTCTGGCAGCATGACGCACAACCTGGCCGAATTCTTTGGCGGTGAACGCGCCACCGCGCCCTACGTGGTGGAATTCAGCCGCTGGGTGGAAAGCCGCCTGCAGGAGGGCGATGTGGCGTCGCTGCTGAAGCACCGTTCGCTGGCGCCGCATGCGCACCGGGCGCACCCGACCGACGACCACTTTCTGCCGCTGTTCTTTGCCATGGGTGCGGCCGGACCCGAGGCCCGCCCGACCTACCTCACCCGCGAAGTGATGTACAGCATGCTGGCCATGGACAGCTTCATCCTGCAGTGAAAGCGCGCGTGCGCGCTCTTCTTCATTGCGCTGCGGGCGCCTCTGCGCTGGTGTCAGCGTCGCTCACCGGCCAGCAACTGCAAAACAGGTTGCGGTCTCCGTAGACGTTGTCAACCCGGCCCACCGGCGGCCAGTATTTGACCGCCTTCAGTGCTGCCACTGGAAACGCCGCCAGTTCGCGCGGGTAGGGGTGATCCCAGTCGCTGCTGAGCAGGCTGGCCGCCGTGTGTGGCGCGTGCTTGAGCGGGTTGTTGTCCTGCGGCCACTGGCCGGAAGCCACCTGCGCAATTTCGGCGCGAATGGCAATCATGGCGTCAATGAAGCGGTCGAGTTCGGCCAGCGTTTCGCTCTCGGTCGGCTCCACCATCAGGGTGTTGGGCACCGGGAACGACAGCGTTGGCGCGTGAAAACCGTAGTCCATCAGGCGTTTGGCCACGTCTTCCGCCATCACGCCACAGCTTTCCTTGAAGTGGCGCAGATCCAGAATGCACTCGTGGGCCACGCGGCCGGGTTTGCCAGCCTGGCTGGCGCTGGCGTAGAGCGTGGGGTAGTGGTCGGCCAGGCGCACGCTGACATAGTTGGCAGCCAGAATGGCGGCTTCGGTGGCGTGCGTGAGTCCGTCTGGGCCCATCATGCGGATATACATCCAGCTGATCGGCAACACGGCGGCATTGCCCAGCGGTGCGGCGGCAATGGCGCCCACGCGGTGCGGCGTGTCTGCGGTATCGTCACCACCACTGTGGCCGGGCAAGAACGGCACCAGATCGGCTACCACGCACACCGGCCCGACGCCGGGGCCGCCGCCGCCGTGTGGAATGCAGAACGTTTTGTGCAGATTCAGGTGACTGACGTCGCCGCCGAATTCGCCCGGTGCCGCCGTGCCGACCAGCGCGTTCATGTTGGCGCCGTCTACATAGACGCGTCCGCCATGCTGGTGCACCAGCGCGCACAGCTCCTTGATCTGCGCCTCAAACACGCCGTGCGTGCTGGGGTAGGTGATCATCACGGCGGCCAGTGTGTCGCTGTACTGCTCGCACTTGGCGCGCAGGTCGTCCAGGTCCACATTGCCATTGGCATCGCAGGCCGTCACCACCACGTTCAGTCCCACCATGTGGGCGCTGGCCGGGTTGGTGCCGTGCGCGCTGCTGGGAATCAGACACACCGTGCGCTGGCTTTGGCCACGCGACGCGTGCCAGGCCTTGATGACGAGCAGGCCGGCGTATTCACCCTGGCTTCCGGCGTTGGGTTGCAGACTGATGCCGGCGTAGCCGGTGGCGGCGCACAGCCAGTCGCGCAACTGCTGGTCGAGCAGGGCGTAGCCCTGGCGTTGCTCGGCCGGGCAGAACGGGTGGATGTTGGCAAACTCGGGCCAGGTGATGGGAATCATCTCACTGGTGGCGTTGAGTTTCATGGTGCATGAACCGAGCGGAATCATGCTGCGGTCGAGTGCCAGGTCCTTGTCGGCCAGCATGCGCAGGTAGCGCAGCATGCCGGTTTCCGAGTGGTATTGCTGGAATACCGGATGCGTCAGGAATGCGCTGGTGCGCTGCAGGGCGGCGGGAATCAGCGGCACGGCGTAGGCTGTCAGCGCGTCCACTTCGGGCACGCTTTTGCCCACCACGGTGGCAAACAGCGACCAGAGTAGCTGTACGTCAGCGCGGGTGCTGGTCTCGTCAAGTGAAATGGACAGTTGGGTGGCGCTGCTGCGGCGCAGATTGACGCCCGCGTCCAGTGCGCGTGCCACCACCGCTTCGGTTGACACACCGGTATGCACCAACACGGTGTCGAAGGCTGTCAGCGCCTCGCCGTCCTGGCCCAGGCGCCAGCCCAGCGTTTGCAGGCCGTGCGCCAGAAGGCCGGTCAGGCAGGCCACGCGCTGCGCAATGCGGCGCAGGCCGTGCGGGCCATGGTAGACCGCATACATGCTGGCCACCACCGCTGGCAGCACCTGTGCCGTACAGATGTTCGAAGTGGCTTTTTCACGGCGGATGTGTTGCTCACGCGTTTGCAGCGCCAACCGGTAGGCCGGTTGGCCGTGCACATCGACGCTGACACCCACCAGACGCCCCGGCATGGAGCGCTTGAAGGCATCGCGGCAGGCCATATAGGCAGCGTGTGGGCCGCCATTGCACAGTGGCATGCCAAAGCGCTGGCTGGTGCCCACCACAATGTCAGCGCCCAATTCACCAGGCGGCGTCAGCACCGTCAACGCCAGCAGGTCGGCCGCCATGATGACAATGCCGCCGCGCGCCTGGTAGGCGCGGATGTGGTCGCGTTCGTCGCGGATGGCGCCGTCCACACACGGGTATTGCAGCACCACGGCAAAGCTGTCGTGTTGCAAGGCCTCGGGTACCGTGCAACGGCGCACCTCCAGGCCCAGCGCCTGGGCACGGGTTTGAATCACGGCCAGGGTTTGTGGCAGCACCTGCGTGTCCACGCACAGCGTTTTTGATTTCGACTTTCCCACGCGCAACGCCAGCGTCATGGCTTCCGCTGCTGCCGTGGCTTCGTCCAGCATCGAGGCGTTGGCAATCGGCATTGCGGTCAGGTCGCAAATCAGGGTCTGGAAATTCACCAGCGCTTCCAGGCGGCCTTGCGATATTTCGGCCTGATAGGGCGTATAGGCGGTGTACCAGGCCGGATTTTCCAGAATATTGCGCAGAATCACGCCCGGCGTGTGGGTGCCGTAATAACCTTGCCCGATAAAGCTCTTGAACACCGTATTGTGGGCCGCCATGGCCTTGAGTTCGGCCAGCGCATGCGCCTCTGTTACCGCCGCCGGCACCGCCATGGCGCTGTGGCGCGCAATGCTGGCTGGCACCACGCTGGCAATCAGGTCGGCCCGGCTGGCCTCGCCAATGGTGCGCAGCATGTGCTGCTCATCCGCCGCGGACAGACCGATGTGGCGAGCGTGGAATTCACGGGCGTTTTCCAATAACGCCAACGCGTCCACCGATTCCGGGGAATGGGCGTTGGCGTTGGTTGAGGGCGTGTGTGCGGCGATAGCGGACTGAGGCATGGGGCGGGGTCAGATACGTTGGAACGGTTGGCGAGCGGGCGTGCTTGTCAAGGCGGGGCAGGAGGGCGGCTCAGTGGTGCTCAGGCGCTGTGGGTCAGTGTTTCATACGCGCTTGCGTCCATCAGCTGCTCCAGCTGGGCTGGATTCTTCAGCGTGATCTTGAAGAACCAGCCGTTGCCCAGCGGATCGCTATTGGCCAGCGATGGGTCATCGCGCAAGGCTTCATTAACGGCGGTGACTTCCGCATCCACCGGCATGTAGACATCGGCGGCGGCTTTCACCGACTCCACCACACCAGCGACTTCGCCTTGCGCAAACACCGCACCAATGGCTGGCAGTTCTACAAATACCACGTCCCCCAGCGCATCCTGGGCATGCACGGTAATGCCGACTGTGGCACTGGTGCTGCCGCTGCCGTCCTCGCTGGTTTGCAGCCATTCGTGTTCGGGGGTGAATTTCAAGCTCATGGTCAGGTCCTTTCTGTGGATTCAAAAACGGGGTGGTTAACGTAAAAGGGAAACGGTGAAACGTAGCACGTAAAAAGTAACGAGTAACGAGTAACGAGTAACGAGTGGCAAGTAGTACGGCGCGATCAATAGGTGGCAAGAGGCGTCTGTGCTCTGTCGCTGTGTCAGTGTGACAGCACCAGCCGCGTCCAGCGACGTTGCGACACGGGCACTGATCAGCCCCGGTAATAGCGGTTTGGCGTAAATGGCATGGTGCGCACTTCCATTGGCACTGCCTTGCCGCGCACCAGCGCCTGCAGGCGGGTGCCCGGTGCGGCGTAGCCGACCGGCACATAGCCCATCGCCACCGGCTGGTTGACGCTGGGACCCAGCAGGCCGCTGGTGACTTCACCGATGCGTTCGCCCTGGAGGTTTTGCAGCTCGGTGTGTTCGCGCACCGGAATGCGTTCCAGCGCCACCAGACCGACGCGGCGCCGACTGTCGGCACTGGCACGGCCTTCCACGCTAGCGTCCAGCGCCGGCAGAATGCGTTCGGCGCCTGGGAAGCCACCGGCGCGCGCACCACCGCTGCGGCGTACTTTCTGCATGGCCCACAGCAAATTGGCTTCCACCGGTGTGGTGCTGGTGTCGATGTCGTTGCCATACAGGCACAGGCCAGCTTCGAGTCGCAACGAATTGCGGGCACCCAATCCCACCGGCTTTACTTCGGGTTGCGCCAGCAGAGCGCGTGCCAATGCAGTGGCCTGATCCTGGTGCACCGAAATTTCAAAACCGTCTTCGCCGGTATAGCCGCTGCGTGTCAGGAACACATCAATCGACGCGCTGCCGGTGTGCAGCGTCACGGCGGCACCGGTCATGAATACCAGCTTCTCCACTTCAGTGGACAGGCGCGCCAGCGCCGTGACGGCCTGCGGTCCCTGCAACGCCAGCAGCGCCTGCTCGGGCAGCGGCACCACGCTGCAGCGCTGGCCGATACGTTGCTGGATGTGCGCGATGTCCTCCACTTTGCAGGCGCCGTTGACGATGACAAAAATATCGTCGGCGCGGCGCACAAACATCAGGTCGTCGAGGATGCCGCCGTTGTCGTCGAGCAGCAGTCCGTAGCGCTGTTTGCCTTCTTGCAGGCCGATCACGTCGACGGGCATCAGGCTCTCAAAAGCTGCTGCGGCGTCGGCCCCGACCAGCTTGAGCTGGCCCATGTGGGACACGTCAAACAGACCCGCAGCCTGGCGCGTGTGCAGGTGTTCAGCCATCAGTCCGGCCGGGTATTGCACCGGCATGGAGTAGCCGGCAAACGGCACCATGCGCGCACCGAGTTCGAGGTGCAGTGCATTCAGCGGCGTGGTGCGCAGGGCGAGCGCGGGGGTGGGTTGGGCTGCGGGCTGGGGCGTGGCGCTGGTGGACATGGGATCTCCCTGGAGGCAAACAATAGATCCACCCGGACGCCAGGGAGGGTGAGTCCGTACGGCGCCTGGAATGGTTTGCCCCCGCTGTCCGCTTTACCTGAGAGATTGGCCACGCCGCAGCACCTGCCACGTCGTGATTTGCTCCTTCGGTGGACTGCATCGCGTGCAGCCTCTCTCCAGTGAGGTGTCAATTTGCGCCGGGCAGGCGCAAAAAGCTGATCAGTCCTTTTGCCTGAGCGTTCACACCGCTGTAATCAGCCGTCCTGCGCCTTCGGCGGCTACCGCTTGCGCGGTAGCTCTCTCCTGAACAGACGCGATTCTACATGCTCACGTAGTTCGGTCCGCCGCCGCCTTCGGGCGTGACCCAGACAATGTTCTGGGTCGGATCCTTGATGTCGCAGGTTTTGCAGTGCACGCAGTTCTGTGCATTGATTTGCAGGCGATCTTCCTGGTTTGCATCTTTGACGAACTCATACACGCCCGCCGGGCAATAGCGTGTTTCCGGTCCCGCATAGGTGGCCAGATTGACGCTCACCGGAATGCTGGCGTCCTTGAGTGTCAGGTGCGCTGGCTGTTGCTCTTCGTGGTTGGTATTGCTCAGGAAGACGCTGGTGAGGCGGTCAAACGTCAGCTTGCCATCGGGCTTGGGATACACAATGGGCTTGCAGGTGGCGGCCGTCTTCAGGTAGGCGTGGTCGGGCTTGTGGCGGCGCAGCGTCCAGGGGATGTGGCCGCGCAGGCCAAACTGTTCCAGGCCGTTCATGAGTGTGGCCACGCGCAGTCCGTAGGCGAACCAGGCCTTGAAGTTGCGCGCCTTGTTGAGTTCGGCAAACAGCCAGCTTTTCTCAAACGCTTCCGGATAGGCGCTCAGTTCATCGTGCTGGCGTCCGGCTTGCACGGCGGCAAATGCTGCTTCTGCCGCCAGCATGCCGGTCTTCATGGCGGAGTGTGTGCCCTTGATACGGCTCACATTCAGGAAACCAGCCTCGCAGCCAATCAGCGCACCGCCCGGAAACACCGTCTTGGGCAATGACATCAACCCGCCTGCAGTAATGGCGCGTGCGCCGTATGACAGGCGCTTGGCGGTGACTTCGCCCTGCGCGTTTTCGAAGTAATAACGCACATTGGGGTGCGTCTTCCAACGCTGGAATTCTTCGAACGGGCTCAGGTACGGGTTGCTGTAGTTGAGTCCCGTGACAAAACCCAGCGCCACCTTGTTGCCTTCCAGGTGGTAGAGAAAGCCGCCGCCGTAGCAGTCGTTCTGCATCGGCCAGCCGGCACTGTGCAGCGCGAAGCCGGGCTGGTGCCGGGATGGGTCAATTTCCCACAGTTCCTTGATGCCAATGCCATAGGCTTGCGGATCACTGCTGGCGTCGAGCTTGAAGCGTGCAATCAGTTGGCGCCCCAGGTGCCCGCGCGCACCTTCGGCGAACACGGTGTACTTGCCCAGCAACTCCATGCCGAGCTGAAAACTGTCGAGCGGCTGGCCGTCCTTGCCCACGCCCATGTTGCCGGTGGCGACACCCTTGACCGAACCGTCGGCGTTGTAGAGCACTTCGGCTGCCGCAAAGCCCGGGAATATTTCCACGCCCAGACCTTCGGCCTGGATTGCCAGCCACTGGGTGAGGGCGCCCAGGCTGATGATGTAGTTGCCGTCGTTGTGGCTGCACTTGGGCAGCAGAAAGCCGGGCATGCGCAGCGCCGAGGTCTCGCTCATGAACAGCATGGCGTCGTCTGTCACTGGCTGGTTCAACGGTGCGCCAAGCGCCTTCCAGTCCGGGATCAACTCATTCAGGGCGATCGGGTCAATGATGGCGCCCGACAGAATGTGCGCACCGGGAGCGGAAGCCTTTTCCAGCACTACCACGGAAATTTCCTTGCCGCTGGCGCTGGCCAGTTGCTTCAGGCGGATGGCGGTGGAGAGTCCGCCCGGTCCGCCGCCAACGATGACGACGTCGTATTCCATGGATTCGCGCGGGCCGAATTGATCGAGTAGTTCCTGATTGGTCATAGTGTGTCTCACTGGAGATAATAGGTCTTGAGGAGCCTCTGCAAAACCCATGAACGGCCTGGACACCGAAGCGTTCAGTTTCGCCAGAGTTTTGCAGAGGTTCCTTGACTGGCACGCATTTTATTCGCGCTAGCCGGTCCGTAATTTCTTTATATTCTGACCGCAAATGGTCAACTCAATTCTGGAGTGATACATGGCGTACAACATTGATCTGGCGGGACGAGTGGCTCTGGTGACGGGCGCCAGCGGTGGCCTGGGTGCGCAGTTTGCGCGCACGCTGAGCGCGGCAGGCGCCGCCGTGGTGTTGGCCAGTCGCAACCTGGACCGGCTCAAGGAAGTGCGTGCCAGCATTGAAGGCAACGGCGGTGACGCGCACGTGGTGGAGATGGATGTGACCGACCCGGATTCGATTCGTTCGGCGGTGGCGCATGCCGAAACGGAAGTCGGTTCGATTGACATCCTGGTTAACAACTCCGGCGTCAGCACCACGCAGCGCGTGCAGGACGTCAGCCCCGATGACTTCGACTTTGTGTTCAACATCAATGTGCGCGGTGCTTTTTTCGTAGCCCAGGAAGTCGGCAAGCGCATGCTGGCACGCGCCAAAGGTGATGCGCCCGGCAACTACACCGGTGGGCGCATCGTGAACGTGGCATCGGTGGCGGGTTTGCGTGTGGTGCCGCAGATCGGTGTCTATTGCATGAGTAAGGCGGCGGTGATTCACATGACCAAGGTGATGGCGCTGGAGTGGGGCAAATTCGGCATCAACGTCAACGCCTTGTGTCCTGGCTATATCGATACCGAAATCAACCACCACCATTGGCAAACCGAGGCGGGCCAGAAGCTGGTGCAGACGCTGCCGCGCAAGCGCGTTGGCCTCCCGCAGGATTTAGACGCGTTACTGGTGACGCTGTGTTCCGACCAGAGCCATTTCATCAACGGCGCCGTGATTTCGGCCGACGACGGGTTCGGTATTTAACGCGGTCCTTTGCCACTGCGGAAAAGACCGTGAAATTTACTGCTATAATTCAAGGCTTCGACTCAGGCGCATAGCTCAGCTGGTTAGAGCACCACCTT
>Ga0316223_1002096_pt1 | contig 17034 bp, 10 predicted proteins | sample TBH18009metaG_FD_206007 | JGI IMG/M metagenome (GOLD analysis project Ga0316223, IMG submission 206007) | Freshwater microbial communities from Trout Bog Lake, Wisconsin, USA - TBH18009 | ecosystem: Environmental > Aquatic > Freshwater > Lake > Hypolimnion/Profundal zone | place: USA: Wisconsin...
AGTCACCAACTTACCAACAAGTGATTGGATACACAGTAACCAACGTAGGCGCTGGTTATACCTCAGCTCCGACTGTTACGATCACCGATTATTATGGCAATGCAACCGCAACGGCAACAGCCTCAATCGCTGCGGGAACAGGAGTTGTGACCGGATTGACCATTAATAATGTGGGTTCAGGTTACACCTCGGCACCGATCGCAACGATAACGGATTCCACAGGTAAGGGTGCAATAGCAACGACATCACTGGCGGGTACAGCTGGTACGGTGACATCGGTTGTCATCACTAATACCGGTACAGGCTACACCACAGCTCCGACAGTTGGGCTTACCCAAACAGGAGCAACTGCGGCAAACGTGAGTGTGGCCTTGGCGACAGCACCCGGTGCAATTACTTCGATCAAAGTAACCAATCCAGGATCGGGCTATACCACTGTGCCGACCGTTACCATCTCTGATGCAGCCAATACCGGTTACGGTGCTTCGGCAACGGCAGCGATTGCTACCGCAGGTGTGGGTGCACAAGCAACGGTCTCCTCTACCAGAACAGTCTCGATTCCTGCCCTGACCAAAGCTGAACAAGAATTGTTTGATGCGAATGGCCGTTACAATTCAACAGGCGGCTCAGAGCTGCCTTATACCACCGCAAATATTCAGACCACGGTTCCATTGCAATACGTGGATACACCGACTGAAATTATCGGCGAAAATGAAGCGCAAATCTGGAAGTTGGTGGACAACGGTTTCTGGTCCAACTCGATCCACTTCGATTTGAACGATGTACAATTGATCAACCGTGTAGGTTGGGACGGCACGGTGAAAGCACCTTCGTCTGCTGAAGTGGGCTGGAAAGACACGCTCCGTTTGAACCCGCTGGAAGACGTGATTGTTGCGATTCGCGCCCATACACCCAAGGTACCATTTGGTCAGCCACAAAGTACCCGTCTGCAAGATCCTTCTATAGCAAATGGCGCAGCAGGTATAGCACTTGCAGCTGGTGTCCCTGCACCGGCCCGCTTTACAGCTGATCCAAATGTATTGAATATAGTTGCAGTACCAGGGGTAAATGTAATTAATCCTGCAACCCCATTGGTAGCTCCAACTAATCCGACGCTCATCCCGAACTTGCCACTGCTGACAACGGCTGTGAACACAGCTGTAGTTAACGGCAGCTTGTCGGTTGTAACCAGCACACCAGGCGTGGGTAACGGTAACTTCGACAACGAATTCCTTTGGGGTACAGCCGTACTAGGCCATTCTGAAGATGACTTCCAGCGTCCGGTGGTGTTTAACCCGCAAGTTGTCATTCCAGCAGCAGCATCTGGCTTGGCTGATGCAACGGGTTCAGGCACGTTGACTTGGACTGATCCAACTCCGGCAGCCAACGCACAGAACTTCCAGAACGAAATCGGCTTCCAGATTCTGCAAGCACCTGTAGCCAATGGCGCTCCTTCGGGTCCGTTTGTTCAAGTAGCAACGGTGCCAGCTAACCAGACTAGCTGGTCTTCAGCCTCGATCAGCAAAGCCGTGCCACCCGTATCTGTTCCAGGTGCTTATGAAGTGGTTGGCTATAACGCGGCCGGTGTTTCTTCACCCTCTAACATTGTCATTGAAGGGATACCAACTGCACCAAACTTGCTGACACTGACACCAAGCTTTATTACGCCGGCGACAACCACATCAGATGTGAGCCTGACCGCAACTTGGCAGGATAATGCTATCAATGAGACAAACTACGTTGAAACCCGCTCATTGTTGGTAAATGGGGTTGTTACCGGTACACCTTTGGTGACCACCTCACCAGCGAACCCGAACCCACCATCGACTACAACAACGTGGGTGGACCCAAATCCGCTGGTTGAGCAATCGTTCTACAGGTACGACATCGTTGCTAAAAACAGCTTTGGTACGTCAACACCCGTATTGTCTGGCACGATTCAAGCGCCAATCTCAGTACCGTTGGCACCTGCAGCACCAGTCAACGCAATACTCGTGGCTCAAACAACGAAAGCTGCAAACGTCAATCTGAGCTGGACGAACCTGGCCTTTAACCAGACAGGCTACTCGATTACCCGCACAGGTATTAATACAGCAACAGGATTGTCTGGCGGCGGCGCGTTTGTTCCGGTAACCAATTTGGCTGCCAACACCACTTCCTATGTGGATACTACAGCGCAGGAAGGTTTCACCTACACTTACAGTGTTTGTGCTACTAATACCAGCCTGGCCGGTGCAGTACAATCCGGTTGCACTTCGACTGCTGCGATCCCATCGCCAATTACAGTACCGCTACAACCAACCGATTTGACAGCTACAGCAGTTACAGCACCGTTGGATAGCAATGGCCTGTATCCTGATGTGGTTACCTTGACGTGGACTGACAAAGCGTTCAACGAAACCAGCTATGAAGTATTGCGTGGCGGTGTGGTGATTGGAACATTGGGTTCGGTTGCTGGAACAGGTACAGCAATGACGTTTACCGATCAGACCCCACCACCAGGCAACTTGCTGGATGGACATGCCTACTCGTATACAGTGGCTGCAGTCAACACGGTGAATCCGTCGGCAGCTGGCGTATTGGCTCAATCGAATACGGCGGCGATTACTATGCCTGGTCTGGCTCTCCCAGCTCCGACCAACGTTGTAGCGACAGCTAACCGTAACGGTGCCTTTATTGGTTTGACTTGGACTAACCCTGCCTCAACCACCGCACTACCAATTACTGGTGTGTTGATTCAAGAGCAAGTGACAACACCTGCAACTGCTACCACTCCAGCAGTAGTAGGTGCATGGGTCAACGCGACACCGATACTCCGTGCAGGTACAACCACATTCAACCGTGCAGCTGCAGTTGTGGGTAATATCTACAACTTCCGCCTCGCTGAAACGAACGTGGCTAAGTTCAGTGATTCGGCTTATACCTACATCGCGTCTACTCTGACCAGCCCTGCGGCACCGGTTGCCCCGGCATTTACAACGACGGCTCCAGTACCGAACGCAACAAATGGTACTGTAGCATTGACTTGGAATGCCATTACGCCAATCACCGGAACCACGATGACCTATAACGTGAATATCACGGTTAACGGTGTAACGACTACGCTCAATACCAACAGAACGAATTACACCTTCAGGCCAACGGCAGCACAAGTTGGAACAGGTGCAACCTTCAACATCACAGTTCAAGCTGTTCAGACCGCTACGAGAGTCGTTGGAGCAACACTGTTTGGTTCGGGCACCAGCGTAGCCTCAGCACCAGCAACGGTTACACTGACACCAGCAACCGCACCGGCAGCATTGGCCTCTGTGACAGCAACCGTGGCTTCGGCAACGACTACTACGCTGAGTTGGACGGATAACACCACTACTGAAACATCGTATCTGGTGACTATCCTTAACAACACCACAGGTGTGACAACCACAGCTACAGTGAATCGTACGGCTGCACAAACAACGTCAACTGGTACTGCGGTGACTTATACTGCAGCAACAGTGGTCGGCGACAGCTATACATTCTCAGTTGTTGCACAAAACACCAAATACGGTGTGACAGCGAACTCGGCAGCTGTTTCTGCATCGGTGACTGTTCCAACTGTTCCGGCCGCTCCTGCTACCATAACAGCAGTTGCAGGTGCTACTGGTACAAGGTCAGCAATAATCACCTTGCCTGGTGTAGCGGGTGTAACTTACACAATCCAACGTGCAACAGTTACTGCTGGCGTGGTAGGTGCATATGCTAACGTTGTTACAACGGCAGCAGGTGCAACGACTTACACCAACACTGGTTTGACAGCAGCTCGTGTTTACCAATACCGTGTCAGCGCTAACAATGTAGTCGGTAGCTCTGCATTCACATTGGCAACAACAACTGTAACAGCTAAGTAATAGTTAAACCCGGTGACTGGAAGTTTCAGTCCCCTGCGTTTGCAGTAAAGTAGTTTAACCAAGCCGGGAAATTCGGCAAGGTTGATGTTTAGAAAGTAAGCATAGTAATAAAAGGCCGGTAACTTTAGAGTTGCCGGCTTTTTTTTGCTATGCAGCGTGGTTTAGTTAGGGGGGTGACGTTGTAAGAATGGAATCCTTGGACAACTCAATGCCACTGCGGGGTATGTTAAACTCACCACATCAATTTTGCGGGATCACATCATGTCTGGAAACACACTCGGCACCTTATTCACGGTGACTTCATTCGGCGAATCGCATGGCGCGGCGATCGGCTGTATCGTGGATGGTTGTCCACCGGGGATGAACCTCAGCGAAGCCGACATTCAGCCGGATCTGGATCGGCGCAAGCCCGGTACTTCGCGCCATGTGACCCAGCGGCGGGAAGAAGACCGTGTGGAGATTCTCTCCGGGGTATTCGAGGGCAAAACCACTGGTACTCCCATCGCCTTGCTGATCCGCAACGAAGATCAGCGCAGCAAAGATTATGGAAATATCGCGGAAACTTTCCGCCCCGGTCATGCCGATTATACGTACTGGCAAAAATACGGTATCCGTGATCATCGCGGCGGTGGGCGTGCATCGGCACGCGAAACGGCAGGACGGGTTGCTGCCGGAGCGATTGCCAAAAAATGGTTGAATGAGCGTTACGGCGTGCTGGTGAGGGGACATTTGACCCAGCTGGGCGAGATCACCTTGCCGTTCAAAAGCTGGGACGAAGTCCATAACAATCCCTTCTTTTCGGCTGATGCCAGCGTGGTGCCTGCGCTGGAAGATTACATGGATGCGCTGCGAAAATCCGGTGATTCGATAGGTGCAAAACTGACCGTGGTGGCTGAAAATGTGCCCGTGGGCTGGGGCGAGCCGGTGTTTGATCGCCTCGATGCTGAGATCGCCTATGCGCTGATGAGTATCAATGCAGTCAAAGGCGTGGAAATTGGTGCGGGCTTCGGCTGCGTTACCCAGAAAGGCAGCGAACACGGCGACGAACTGACTCCCGAAGGGTTTCTTTCGAACCATGCGGGCGGCATCCTCGGAGGAATTTCCACCGGACAAAATATCATCGCGCACATCGCGATCAAGCCCACTTCAAGCATTCGCATCCCGCGTCGATCTATCAACAAAGCCGGCGAGCCGGTTGAAGTCTCCACCGAAGGACGACACGATCCCTGCGTGGGAATTCGCGCCACCCCCATTGCCGAAGCCATGCTGGCGCTGGTGTTGATGGATCACGCACTGAGGCAGCGCGGGCAAAATGGCGATGTGGTGTGTTCGACGCCGAAACTGCGTTAGCAGCCTGCTATAATTATCATTCCCACACTTCAAATCGGGCAATCAAAAACATGAACACACTCATCTGCGGCTCCATGGCTTTCGACACCATCATGGTGTTTCAGGATCAGTTTAAAAAACACATTCTGCCGGATCAGATTCATATTTTGAATGTGGCATTTCTGGTGCCGCAAATGCGCCGAGAATTTGGCGGATGTGCGGGAAACATCGCCTACAACCTGCAATTACTGGGCGGTAATCCGCTGATTATGGCAACGGTGGGGGATGATTTTGAAACCTATGTGACGCGCTTGGCAAAACTGGGCTTGTCGCAAAAACATATCCGGCTGATTCCTGAAACCTACACTGGACAAGCCTTTATTACTACCGATCTGGACGATAACCAGATTACCGCTTTTCATCCGGGTGCAATGAGCTTTTCGGAAAAAAATAGCGTTGCGGATGCCACCGATGTGACGCTGGGAATTGTCTCTCCGGACGGTCGCAGCGGCATGCTGCAACATGCACGCGAGTTTCATGAGGCTGGAATTCCTTTTGTGTTCGATCCCGGTCAAGGCATGCCGATGTTCGATGGCGGGGAGCTGTTGAATTTTGTCGAACAAGCCGATTATGTCACCGTTAACGATTACGAAGCCAAATTGCTGCAGGACAAAACTGGTAAAAGCATAGAAGAACTCGCTAAGCGCACACGTGCCTTGATTGTGACGCTGGGGGCAAAAGGGTCGGTCATTTATTCGGAAGGTAAAGAAATTAATATTCCGACAGCCGTTCCGACCGAAGTGCTCGATCCAACAGGATGTGGCGACGCCTACCGCGCCGGGGTGCTGCATGGTATTCAGCAAGGCTGGGATTGGGAGTCTACCGGGCGTCTGGCTTCATTGATGGGAGCAATTAAAATTGCCAGCCGGGGAGGGCAGAACCACGCCCCCACACGCGATGAATTGAGCGATTTATTCAAGAAGCATTTTGAGTATTCGATCAAGTTGTAGAGTGTCAGATTAACAAGCTGCTTCAAGTCACAGAGAAAGCAAAGTAACATCAATACTTTCGAGTTTTTCGATAGTTAACGGCGCTCCCCCTCCCTAGCCCTCTGATGAACTAACTAGCCATCTGACTAAGCTGCACAAAACGCAGCAAGTCATTGGTTACCCCGTTGGGAGAGGGGACTAAAAGCCAATCCACAACAGAGCGCAAGGGGTTGGTCCCCTCTCCCAACGGGGGAGGGTTAGGGAGGGGGTTGCTGAAATCCCTACGCCCGAACAAGTGAGCGAGGTGAGCAACGCGAACCCCTGCATGCCCAACTCACCAATCCTGCGCCGCCGGTGTGGTCGAGCACTCCACCTGAAACAACTTGCGATCTTCCAGCCTGATGGCAGTTAACGCGCCTCCCCACAGGCAACCGCTGTCCAGTGCGATCACCTTCGGTGTAATTTTTAAACCCAGCGCAGACCAATGTCCGCAAACGATTGTCGAGGATGCGCTGGCTCGTCCGGCTACTTCAAACCAGGGCAAATATCCTGGCGGAATATCCCGCACCTCGCCTTTGAATTTAAATTCCATTGCACCACCCGCCGAGCAGACGCGCATGCGCGTAAACGCATTAGTAATAACCCGCAACCGCTTGTAACCAGTAAGCTCATTTTCCCAACTGTCGGGGTGATTGCCGTACATGTGTTTAAGAAAATCATGCGCGTGTTTGCCGCGCAAAGCAGTTTCCACTTCGCGCGCAAGGGCTTCTGCCTGCGCCACGTTCCACTGCGGCAATAAGCCCGCGTGAACCAGCACCCAATCCCCTTCCACATGAAGCAGCCGTTGCATTCTCAGCCAGTCCAGCAGCTCCTCCCGATCTGGAGCCTCAAGAATTTCATTCAGCGTATCACTACGATGCAATTCGGCCACGCCTTCCGCAACTGCAAGCAAATGCAGATCGTGATTGCCCAGCACCGTGATGGCTCGATCGCCCAACGACTTAACCAGCCGCAACACCTCCAGCGAATCGGGCCCCCGGTTAACTAAATCCCCCACCAGCCAGAGCTTGTCTGTTGCAGGATTAAAATGTATCAGTTCCAGTAATTGCCGGAACTCGTTGCCACAGCCTTGAATGTCACCTACTGCGTAAGTAGCCAATTTATTGAACTTTCCAAAATACAAGAAGATATTTTACTTGCCGGGGTAAGTTTATGCCGCCAATAATTGATTATTACCTCTGAATGGTAGTTTGCGTGCGACAATCAACCGGTATCATTATCGCCTTCATGCGCCTGCCGCACTGAATCCGGTTCATCGTTATTTTCTCCGTAGTAAAAACCTTCGCTCAAGATGTATTGTTGCAAAAATACCACACTCGGCTTGCGCGGCGATTCACTCCTCTGACAGAATGCTATCTAACTCCTCGCAAGGAACATTTAACTTGAGTGGACTTACGGGTTTACCGAATAATTTAATTAGGAGAAATTGCATGAAAAAGAGTTTAATCGCTATTGCTATTCTGGGTGCTATCTCTGCGCCAGCTTTTGCTGATACAACATTGTACGGTCTGGTTGATGCGTTTGTAGGTCAAGCTTCTGCAACAGGCGTACAGTCCGCCACTCTGATCTCTGGCGGTGGCTTGGCTACCTCTCGTTTGGGCGTAAAAAACGTTGAAGATTTGGGCGATGGTCTGAAATCTCTCGTTGTGCTGGAATACCGTTTGGACAACACACTGAACCAACCAGTTGGAAGTAAGCCAACAGGTTTATCAGCTGCTTCTGGTCCAGCACGCCAACAGTTGCTGGGATTGACTAGCGCTGATTGGGGTACGCTTGCAGCAGGTCGTCTGCAAACAGCTGCTTATGACTGGCACGTGAAGTATGATCCACTAGGCGGTTCTGCCATTTCTCCTCTGCAAAACGTTAACGGTGGCTTCAATATTGGTGATACAGCAGCCCACGCACGAGCAAACAATGCTCTGGCATACATTTCACCAACCATTTTGGGTGGTCTGACTTTGGCTGCTAACTATGCGCTGGCATCTGAAAACGTAGGTACAGCAGGTACTGGTAACCTAAACGGCGCAACTAGCACACAAGTTAGCGCAACTTTGTTGTCTGCTAACTACGCTGCTGATGCTTTATCTGTTGGTGTGGTCTATGACAAACAATCTGGCGACAAGAATTATGTTCCTGTGGCTGGTTTTGATGCTAACAATACTGATGTAGCATTGGGCGGTTCTTATGACTTCAGCGTTGTTAAGCTGTTTGGTACATATCAGTCTCATAAGCTGGATGATGCTACAGGCGTTGCTGGTAACACTGACAAAGCCTACAGCTTGTCTGCTGCTGGTGCAGCTGGTCCGGGAACACTTGTTGCTAGCTATGGCAAATTGAAGAAAGATTCTGCTACTGATGTCAACGGCAATTCAGTCGATAAGGACGTAACTGCTTATACTCTTGCTTATGTTTATGGTTTTTCCAAATCTACTGTGTTGTATACAGCCTATAACCATTTGAGTGCTGGTTCAGCAGGTGATGTTGCCGCAGCAGCTTATGGTACAGTTGCCAATGTGGGTGATGCTAAGGCTGCATTAACATCAAGTTTGGGTGGTTCTGCTTCCATCTTCGCTGTTGGTATAAAGAAGACATTTTAATTTGACTCTTCCGGTGTAGTCAGCCGGAGTATCTGATTTCATATCTAAACGGCCACCTTCGGGTGGCCGTTTTTTGCTCTGACTTATTGGAACGCTGAAGTTTATTTTCCGGTTTTTTGCTTTGCGTGTTACGATGCTAATATGAGTTTAATTACTTTCGATACCCACAAGTTTGTTCGAAGACTTAAAGAGTCAGGCTTCGACGAAAAGCAGGCAGAGGCGCTAACGGAGGCCATGCAGGACGCGTTGCCGATTCGGAATTGGTGACCAAGAAAGACCTGCAGATCGAACTGGCTTCCGTCAAAACCGACATCCAGATTGTTAAATGGATGAATGGCCTCGTGCTGGGCGGAATCGTTGCCCTCGTGATGAAGACATTCTTCTGATCAAAAGTCACAACTATTCGAAGCTTAAACGATGGGTTATTGCCCATCCTGTAAACTATTCATAGACCTAATAAAGTCGTAGGGTCGATTGGGTATCATTGTAGTTATCCTCTTCCTTCGTTACAGAGTTCAGCAAGTTTTAGTCACCCATCACTTCCCGTGTTAAACTCAGCCCCGAAGCTGGCTAGACAGTCGCCGCGTGCGCAAGTACGGGGAGGAAAGTCCGGGCTCCACAGAGCAGAATGCCGGTTAATGGCCGGACACCGCGAGGTGATGAACAGTGCCACAGAAAATAAACTGCCTAAGTTCTTTCGAGAGCCGGTGAGGGTGAAACGGCGGGGTAAGAGCCCACCGCGGACGTGGTAACACGGACGGCACGGTAAACTCCATTCGGAGCAAGACCAAATAAGCAGGCTATGACGTTGCTCGCGTCGCTTGCGGGTAGGTTGCTTGAGCGTCAGGTAACGAAACGCCTAGAGGAATGACTGTCCACGACAGAACCCGGCTTACCGGCTGGCTTCACCTGATTTCAGTAGGGGTACAACCCATTCTACAATTGTGCTGGAGTGTTTGCAAAAGCCCCCTCCCTAGCCCTCCCCCGGTGGGAGAGGGGATTAGCACATCTCTGCTGAGGGTTGGCTTTGGGTCCCCTCTCCCACCGGGGTAACCAATGACTTGCTGCGTTTTGTGCAGCTTAGTCAGATGGCTAGTTAGTTCATCAGAGGGCTAGGGAGGGGGTAGGTTTGCAGTGCATAGTTAGACACCGAAAGCCTTGTCAACTATTTAGGTAAGCCAAAATAAGTCGGGAACTATTCAGTTGACGATGCGCTGATACAATCTGAAGTGTTCATTCTTGTCACCGGGACGGCCCCCTTCCCAGATGGGTTTCCAGTAGCCTTCAGGGGCAGTCAAGCCAGAAACTTTCGCGCTTTGAACTAATAATAGATCGCATGTATCCCACGCGTAGCGGTGTGCCGTGATGTGGCCAAAGTATTGCAACATAGCAAGCTGGGTGTCGCCTAAATTCTGGCTTGCGATGCATCCGTGTTTGGCGGGAAGTGAGTGAGTGAGTGAATCGATCATGCCCCGATAGCTTTTGCCACTATTCAGCCAGGGTAACCACAAGGTCATTGCCAGCAACCAGATCAGGGTGACCCCTGCAGCCCAGTTGATGACGGAGCGGCGCATGGATCGACCGACCCGCCAAACCAGCATGATCCACAGCACGCTGGCAACCAGCGCAATCCAGAAAGAGGGGGTATTCACTTCGGGCTGAAAACCCGGCTGGTATTCTTTCAGCCATTGGGTGATTTTTGCGTGGTTATCCAATAGCAGGCCGGCCCAGCCCCACCACATCAGGATGGCTATCAGGCCAAATGTCATGATGCCAAACCAGTTCAAGGCATTCGCCGCACCGCGTCGCAAGGTGGAAAGGGCCGTGGTGGCCAGCAGCGTGAGAGGCAGCAGCATGGGCAAGGCATAAATATCTTTATTATTGGGCAGCAGACTCAAGGTGATCAGCATGACGAGAAAGCTGGTCAACGGGATTTGAAATTCAATGGTGTGCCAAACTTTTTGGCGCGCCTGCCAGACTGCCCAGGCGGCGAGCGGTAAAGCGGGCCATGCGAACCATGGCAGCAGATTGAGGTAATAATAAACTTGATCAAAATATCCGCCGGGTCCGAACTTGAACCAGTTTCCTATGTTGTCTGTCCATGCCCATTCCATAAATAGTTGCGGTGAATGCAGGTACAGCAGGGTGGGCCATACGACGAGCCAGGGCAGGGCATAGATACAAGCGACTCCAAGGCTGTTGTAAAAAGGCCGTACCCGCCAGTTGCGAAAAATCAGCATCGCAAGGCTGATAAACAGAAACAGGATGGGGGCAATAAAGCCCTTGGTCATGAAGCCAATCCCCATTCCGGTACCCATGAATATTCCGCCGCGTGCGGGGCGGCGCAGACTCAGGGTAAAGCCGTATTGCATCACGGCACAGCCAGTCAGCAGCCCCAGATCCGTAACAAGTTGATGGGCGGTAAGCAGCATGCCCAGACAGCCCATCAGGATAATGGCGGCAGACCAGCCGCGTCCTCTGCCAAATAATTCTCGTCCTGCCAGGCCGGTAAAAAGGAGTGTGAAAAATGTATAAAAACCGCTGGCCAGTCGCGCAGCATCATGCAGCGGGAATAAAGGAGAAAACAGTTTGGCAAATACCGCAGCGGTCATATAAAACAGCGGTGGTTTGTCCAGGTAGGGTTCTCCCGCGATGACAGGAACCAGCCAGTCATTGCTTTGAAGAATGTGGTAGATTAGCCCGAAACTATGGGCATCTTCGGATTTCCATGGGTCATGTCCAACCAATCCGGTAAGGACCCATACCGCACAGAGAAACGCAAGGAACAACGCCTTGGTTTGTGTAATACGACTTTCTTGGTCGGATGGATAGGGAAACATAGGATGCTATTCTACAGGCAGTTCAGAAAATTCACATTTCGTCCGGGCAGATTGTGAGTCAGTAGAAGGTTAAAACAAAAAAGGCAGCTCGCGCTGCCTTTCTGTTGTTGTCTGCGAAAGAGGTTAAGCCGCAGCTTTTGCACCTGCTTTGCCATATTTCTGGTTGAACTTCTCGATACGGCCTGCTGTATCGACAATCTTCTGGGTGCCGGTGTAAAACGGGTGGCATTCAGAGCATACTTCCACATGCAGGGGTTTGCCCAGAGTGGATTTAGTTTTGAACGTGTTGCCGCAACTGCAGTTCACGTTGATTTCTTCATACTTCGGATGGATGTCAGCTTTCATTTTTTCTTCCTTGCTAAAGTTGGGCGCGGCGGTTGTACGCGCACGGAATACGGAATAAGGGCGCGGATTATCCATGAAATTGAGGGGTTGTGCAACTTTCATTTTATTTTAAACCGGGACAGCATATCTGAATATGCTTCGAATGGTTTTCAGCAGGATGGGTAATAACCCATCGCTTTGGCTTCGAATGGTTGCGGCATTGATGGGTGGATCACCCATCCTGCAACAGTTTCAGGCAGTGAAAGGGGCGCACAGAACCGGCTTCGTGTGCGCCCGGCGAAACAACCCACTGCGGATAGCCCCCGCTACGAATGAAGCAAAGGGGCCGTCTCCACAGAATCCAGCACGATCAGTTTGGCTTACTGATGCCTGGCGTAGGGAATGGCCAAGTTGTAGCCGGACGAACAGGTGCAGGTGCAGAAGGAGCCGGCGCAGCCGCAGCAGGCGCTGCAGGTTTTGCGGCTGCAGGGGCGGCTTTTTTAGCCGGAGCTGCTTTTTTTTCTGCTGGTTTGGCCGCAGGCTTGGCTGCTGCTTTTTTAGCTGCCGGTTTTGCTGCTGGTTTGGCCGCTACTTTTTTGGCCGGTGCGGCCTTTTTGGCTGGAGCTGCTTTTTTAGCCGCCGGTTTAGCTGCTGGTTTGGCCGCTACTTTTTTAGCCGGTGCGGCCTTTTTGGCTGGAGCTGCTTTTTTAGCTGCCGGTTTTGCTGCTGGTTTGGCCGCTACTTTTTTGGCCGGTGCGGCCTTTTTGGCTGGAGCTGCTTTTTTAGCCGCCGGTTTAGCTGCCGCTTTTTTGGCCGGAGCCGCTTTCTTTTCTGCTGGTTTAGCTTTCTTTGCTACTGCCATATCAACCCCCCATTTTCATAGTCAAAAGTTTAAAGAAACACCACACTGACAACTACACCACCCTCGTTGCATACCCGTTAAGGTATGAGCCGAAGCCTTTTAACCAAACAGCATCTGTATGCGTGAACAGCTTTGCTGCAAGGTTTGAATATTAAAATCAACTGGGCTTATAAGGATTAAAATTTTTTCAGATCGCCTGATAATTTGGGCAATTGACAGCTTAATCTTTCATATCACCACAGCTAGTCTCTTTTGCATAAAAAAATACTACATTTAGTAGTTGAAACTATAACCTATTTGTGCATCATGTCAATAATGTTTTGCATGAATTATCGAATTTTTATGAATATATTTATCATGGAATGTATTTTTACGGGTTTGCCGCAAGTGAATTTCTTCATGGAATTAAAGCGGCCAAGAATGTCTAAAGCATGACAGATATTTTTTTGCTACTAAATTAGTCGGGATATTGGTAAAATAACCAAATCCATAGTTCGGCGCACCTCATGAATTTAAGTTCTTCACAAGCTGACTCTGTGTCATTGCACAGCCACAGAGGGTTATCCGAAAATGCGGCCCACGGGGCTGAGCGAATGTCACGCGATGACATTCGCCTCAAGCTACTCGATGCCGCACTGGAAATTTTGCTCTGCAAAGGGATTCAAGCTTTCACCCAGGCTCGCGTGGCCGAACGAGCCGGAGTTCGGCAGAGCCACCTGACTTATTATTTTCCGACGCGCAGTGATCTGTTAAAGGCGGTGGTTGAAAGCGGATCGCAGGTGGTGCTTGAAACAATGGGTGCCTCGTCTGCGATGTTGCCTCCCACTTTGGAAGATTTTCGACATGCGATGGCTGAGCATGTGAGTGGTACACGCATGCCACGTTTAATGATGGCCTTGTCGGTGGCGTCCGACGAAGACCCGACTCTCAAATTATGGATGGCAGAGTTTGAATCGCGCATTCAGGAAAACATGCGTCTGGCTCTCCTGCATTATGGACTGACTCTGGATGCCAATGAGCTGGCCCTGTTTCATGCCACGGTGGTGGGCATTAGTGTGCTGAACGTTAATGCTTCCACCAAGGAGTCGTCACAGCAGGCGGGCAGAATGTTTGTGATGGCATTCGATCGGTTACTGAAAAGTAAGGTGGCGGTTAAATGCCGGGAAGACCATCAGAAAATTGCCAGCCGCAAAGTTGTAAATCGGTCACGTATTAAAAAAGCAGTTAAGGTAGAAGGAGAGGTTTAATGCCAGTTTATTGTGAGGCGAAATCGGAAAGCTGTGAGTTGCAACCAATTGAAGGAATGCACCGCAGCCACTCGGGTAAGATGCTGCGGCGCATCGGCCTGAGTGTATCGATCGGTCTAATGCTTGCCGGGTGTGCCGTTGGGCCGGATTTCAAAACGCCCACGTCTCCTCAGGGGGTGGGCAAAGTGTATGGCTCTGCAGAGCTGCCTGTCACTACTGAAGCGGTAACGGGTGCTGAGATGGGTAGTGCGGGGGCTGCACAGCACATCAAGTACGGCGAGGAACTGCCCGCGCAGTGGTGGACATTATTTCACTCTGAAGCATTGGATCAACTGATTCGTAGCGCGCTTAAACAAAATCCGACTTTTGCCGGGGCACAGGCATCGCTGCGTCAGGCCAAGGAAAATTTCAATGCCGAGAGCGGATCGCTGGAATATCCGAACGTGAATGGTCAGCTGGGTATGACCCGTGAGCGGGCGCAACTTTACAATGCGACGCCCAGCGTTTTTAATCTCTATAACGCGTCCGTGAATGTTTCCTATACGGTGGATGTGTTCGGAGCGTCGCGTCGCCAGCTTGAAAGTCTGATGGCCGGAGTGGATTACCAGCAGTTTCAGCTTGAGGCAGCCTATCAGATGCTGGTTTCCAATGTGGTTACCACTGCCATCAGGGAGGCCTCGCTACGGGCGCAATTGCAAGCGACGCAGAATGTGCTGAAAGCCCAGCAGACGCAGCTGGATATTATTGAAAAGCAGCTTGCGCTCGGCGCAATTACCCGGCCCGTGGAACTTGCCCAGAGTACTCTGGTTGCGCAGACCAGAGCGCAGTTGGCCCCACTGGAAAAATCACTGGCCCAAACACGTCATCAGTTGGCAGTGTATGTTGGCAAGCTTCCGAGTGAATCAGGTTTGCCGGAGTTCCAGCTTGATTCTCTGGTATTGCCGCAAGATCTGCCTGTTTCGCTACCCTCGGAATTGGTTCGAAAACGGCCTGATATTCGAGCAAGCGAGGCGTTACTGCATGAGGCAAGTGCCCAGCTTGGGGTGGCGACGGCTAACCAGTATCCGCAAATTAATTTAACCGGAAGCTTCAGTGTAGATCGAGTCCAAATGGGCAGTAACAGCCCAAGCAGCACCTTATGGAATCTGGGAGCAGGACTGACGCAACCGCTCTTTAATGGTGGAGCGCTCAGCGCGAAGCGCCGCGCAGCAGTAGCGGCCTATGATCAGGCTGAAGCGCAGTATCGCGGGACAGTTTTATCTGCCTTTCAAAATGTCGCTGATAATCTGCGTGCGATCGATTCCGATGCCAGCACGCTCACTGCCCAAGCCAATGCGGAGAGATTGGCGCGCGAGTCGCTGGAAATCAGTCGGCAACAATATCAATTGGGAGGTGTGAACTATCTTTCCCTGCTGGATGCAGAGCGGGTTTATGAACTGGCCCGAATCAATCTGGTGGTGGCGCAGTCAGCACGACTGAGTGATACCGCTGCCTTATTTGCATCGTTGGGTGGGAGCTGGTGGAATCGCCCAAAAGACGAAGCCACTACGGCCAAGGATGTTCCCTGAAAAGAAATTGTAAATTGATTATTTAAAGAGAAGACTATGACTAAACGAATGTTAATCATGCTGGGCGGTGTGCTGGTGTTAATTGCGGCTCTGGCCTTTGGTTTTTACTTGCACATTCAGCAACTGATCGCGAATTCACCCAAGCCCGCGCCGCAAACGGTCACCACGGCTGTGGTCTCGGCTCTTGAATGGCAGCCGCAGCTCAACTCGGTGGGCACGCTGACTGCGGTGCATGGTGTCGATATCAGTAGCGAATTGGCCGGGCAGGTGCGTAAGGTTAATTTCAAATCCGGACAGGACGTCAAAGCCGGGCAGGTGCTGGTTGAACTGAATGCCGATTCTGATAAAGCGCAACTGGTTTCACTGCAAGCCGCAGCCGAGCTTGCGGCCATTACCCTGAAACGGGATCAGGCTCAATTAAGCGTGCAGGGTGTCAGTCAGGCTCAAGTGGATAGCGATGCAGCTGATCTGAAAAGCAAGAATGCTCTGGTTGCACAGCAACAAGCGCTGGTTGCAAAAAAAATAATTACGGCACCCTTTGCCGGTCGTCTGGGTATTACCACGACCAATCCGGGACAGTATCTGAATCCCGGCGATAAGATTGTCACTCTGCAGGCGATTGACCCGATTTATGTGGATTTCTATTTACCTCAACGTGAGGTGGGTGCCTTGTCGATCGGGCAGCCGGTCAACGCCCAAACGGATTCGTACGAAAATAAAAATTTTCACGGCAAAATTACCGCGATCAATCCAAAGGTGGATACCGCCACGCGCAATGTGCAGCTTGAGGCAACGGTTGCGAATCCCAAACGTCAGCTCCTGCCGGGCATGTTTGCCAATGCGACGGTCGATGTGGGCGTGAAAAAACATTACTTAACCCTGCCACAAACTGCGATCACCTACCATCCTTATGGTTCTACGGTATTTGTGGTTAAACCTGCGGCGGCCAAAGGCGACGCGAATGCCGCACCACCAAAAGGTGATGAGCTCGAAGTTCAACAGGCATTTGTTACAACCGGCGAAACACGCGGGGATCAGGTGGCGATTACAAGCGGACTGGTTGAAGGACAAACGGTGGTGACGAGCGGCCAGATCAAGCTAAAAAATGGTACCCATATTGTTGTCGACAATTCGGTTCAGCCGGCGAACAACCCCAACCCCACACCGCAAGAACACTAAGGCATAGCCATGAATTTCACCGATTTCTTTATACGCCGGCCGGTTCTGGCTACCACGGTGAGCTTGCTCATTGTGGTACTGGGGATGCGCTCGCTGTTCAATCTGCCGGTCAATCAGTATCCACGCACGCAGAATGCGGTGGTAACGATATC
>Ga0316223_1002111_pt1 | contig 16976 bp, 35 predicted proteins | sample TBH18009metaG_FD_206007 | JGI IMG/M metagenome (GOLD analysis project Ga0316223, IMG submission 206007) | Freshwater microbial communities from Trout Bog Lake, Wisconsin, USA - TBH18009 | ecosystem: Environmental > Aquatic > Freshwater > Lake > Hypolimnion/Profundal zone | place: USA: Wisconsin...
TGTGAGCAGTCTGAATAATCTTCTTCTCAGGAAACCGTCCCAGAAACCAAGAAGGCAACAGATAAGAAGCAAACTCAGACTTGGTATGACGTGGAGGCATGTTGATAATAAGACGCTTTAGCGTCCCCGCCGCAACCCTCTCGAAAGCCTCCGCCATGATTTGATGATGTTTACCCGAGATAAACCCAGGCCACATCTGAGTCACAAAGTACAAGTAAGACTCTTTACATCTCTCTATCCTGTCCAGCTCAAGGAGCTGCCTTACCTTAACCTGCTCATCTACTGGTAATGTGTCCAGTACTCTTAAGTACTCGTATACCTCATCTCTGGTTAAGTAACTCATAAGCTTGCCACATCCCTTACAGACTTATCCCGTATCTTTACAGATCTAAACTTATGTGGCGTTACCGTCAAATGTCCGTCATCCTGTAACCTGTGGATAATCCTATGGATATTACCCTTACCCTTTAACCCCAACCCCTTGGCTATCGTTTCATATGACGGAGATATCCCGTGTAAACGCATATACGCTTTTATGAAGTCTAAAACCAATTGACGTTGAGGAGTCATAAAATTCCCACAGAAGTATCGAATAGGAACGTTCCCATAGGTTGTAAATTTTTATATATACCCCCCAGGTTGTTTTTTGGAGGTGTTTGGAAGAGTAAAACACAGCGTAAGGATTGCTGGGAGGACCCAAACGGAAAAAGGGGGTATAGGGGGTCACGCATCACGCTACGCACAAATCGCTTGGGCACTGCCACACGTTTACACGCTGATGATAGTTCCACATGATGGGCAATGCGTTTACACGTCATGACTGGTTGACTGCCTTGATAGGCTTGACGTTATCTAATAGTTTGAGGTGACCTGATAGCTCACGCTTAAGTTGCTCGACACTCACAACCTCATCCTTTGCGTTTACACGATCACTGAATAAACCTGTTGACTTACCAAGTAGTTCAAGTGCTTTTAATTTAGTTCCCTCTTGCTTGGCTGACTTACTATGTGCAACCAACTGTCCCATCACGTATCTTTTAGTTGCCACGGCATCATCGACCAACACCTCAACTGTTTGTTCCCAGGCATCCTGGATCATCCTCTGCACCCTTGGATCACGACTTAGCTTATATGATGCACTAGCAATAGAGTTGTCTTGACCCTTAGCATTTGGATATGCATCCCTGTATGCTTGTTTGAGACTCTTACCTTGGATGACACCATTAGCAAATAGTATTTGACTTGCATTAAGAGGACGTACTCTATCTTTAAATCCTACAGGTCTACCATCATTCCTTAGTTTAGGTGCATCCGCTTTGAGTGCTAACTGTTCCGCTACGCTGAGGTTGCCCTGGTCTTCAATGTTATCAAATTGATCAACATCATCCAACCCCGACTCAAGCTCACGCATGTACTCCTCACGGCTCATCTTGCCCCTGGTATTTTGATCACCTGTATAAATAGTCATATTACTTAGTACCTACTGTTAAAACTTGCACCACTGTTCCCATTATCACACTGTATTTTTATCCTGTCAAGTTATCAACAGGCTATACATGGCATATTTTTATCCACACCCAGGTTAAAAGTTATCCCCACAAAAATACCCCAAAAACACCTAAGTTATCCACAAACATAGGGTTTACCCTACCATGCCTAGAATCGATTTAAACACCCCTACAAGCGTTTATTTCACTTTACCCACACCTACCCCTTACCCCCTGGTCGTTCGTTCGTCCTAAGCCGTTTTAAGCGTTTTAGAATACTTTAGTTAAACTGTAACCAACAAGTATTACACACAATCACAATGTAATACTATTGAGTTCAAAGTAAAGCGGCACTCGCAACTATATAAATAGCACTGCAACTCACCTAATAATTCTCAACTTCACTCAGGTATTGACAGTCAGTTTAAACATGCTACACTCACGTTGTGATTTCAATATCACAGGCGACAGTAATATCAATATTAACTTAGGAGTACACAATGCAAAGATTCACTTTCAAGATTACATATCGTCAATTGGGCCAGGTTCGCTTTGGAGAGTATTCAATATTCACACGCGACTTCGGGATTGCCAAGGCAAGTGCATACGCATATACATCTATAAATGGCTTAGATGTAATTGAAATTGAAGAGGTTAATTAAGACTCAGCGTATAGCCCTCGGGTGAGGGTTATGCGATGCGCCTTGCATCTAACCAACCAGGAGTACATATGCAGTTGACCACGTCCCAGGTTCACGTCAATCGTGAGTCTTACCTCGAACAGGCGGTAGTTGAATGCCGTCCATTCTTTGACCTCTACTCTCAGCCCTTACCCGCCAAAATTCGGGTATCTTGTGGCTTTCCCTCTAACGCAAAACGCACTGGTGCTATTGGTGAGTGCCACAGTGATAAGGCATCGGGTGATAATGCCTTTGAAATATTTATATCCCCTGTCCTGGACAATCCCTTGGCGGTTTTCGAAGTGTTGATCCATGAACTATGCCACACCCTTGCCGGAGGGTTCAATCATGGTGTTGGCTTTCAAAAACATGCCGATGCCCTGGGACTGATCCCGCTCAACTCAGGTAAGAATGCTTACAAGGCAACCAAGGGCGGTGCTCAGTTCCTGCCAATGTGGCAAGCAGTGATCGACTCGCTCGGTGACTACCCACATAAGGAACTCAGCCTCAGCACACGCAAGACTCAGGGCACACGTATGCTTAAGGCAGTATGCCCATCCTGTGGGTTTTCTTTCAGGGTTACCAGTCACTGGGCAAGTAAGGGTCTACCTCAGTGTTGCAACACTGAGAGCGGTGTTGATTGTGGTGATATTTTCGTTTTAGTTTAAGGAGATACAAGATGGCAATTTCAAATGAATTTAGAGAAATTTTTAACTTACCACTCGCACAGGTTGCGACTGTCTACAACAAAATCACAGGGCTACCCCCAACCACTAAAGCAAGCATGGTCGCTCGACTTTGCGAAGAGGTAGAGACTGGTCGCAACTCACTTCCGGCTATCCTCGGCGCCATAAAAAGCGCTGACAAATACGTCAACGTAAATGGTGTTGCACCTACCCAGGTAGACACTGCGACCACTGACGTAGCTAATCGTGCACATGCCTCTGCGCTCGATGCCCTGGCGGAGATCAATAAGCTTTCGACCAGTACTAAGTCCGCTCTCACAACCCTGTCAAAATCCCAACAAGACCTAACGGCTGACGTGTGCGCAATCCGGGTTGCAGTTGAATCTATTAACTCCCAGGACGTGAACTTGAGAGTCACTCAGCAGATCAGCGATGCCCTTGCACCATTCTTACAAGTGGTCGCAGACCAGGGCGCTCAGGCAATCGTAGCCCAGGCGGTGAGCGTGACTGTACAGGATCGCAAGACTGCCAAGGATTTATTCGGTATCGATGTCAAGGACGTTAAAGGACGTGACCTCATAGTGGATATCTACAATCATCCTGATGCTCCCGCCATTGATCCTAATTTTATTTGGACTGAAACCATCATTCGTCATCTACTCCTGTCCCAGGCGACCGGTGAGAATTTATTTTTCGGGGGCGAAAAGGGCACAGGCAAGACTCAGACAGTCGAGCAATTTTGCGCTATGACCGGACGTGCGTTTACACGCATTAACTTCCACAAGTACTCGACACAGTCCGAGTACATCGGTGACATAGGTGCTGATGCCGGGACTACGTCATTTAAGCCTGGTGCTTTCCTGACAGGGTTTACAACCCCAGGTACTATCATCCTTTTAGATGAGATCAGCATGTGCCCACCAGGCGAACTCGCTCCCCTCAACGGCTTACTCGAGCCTAACTCCAAGGTCAACATTGGAGGTCAAGTGTGGAGACGTGCCCCCGGTGTCTTGGTGATTGGTGCTGATAACACTCTCACCAATGGTGACGACTCAGGACGTTATGGTGACACCAATCAAATGAATTCAGCCCTAGCAGATCGCTTTGCCCGGGTTATCAGGTTCGAGCATTTAACTGAGGAACAAGAAATAGATGCGGTCGCACGTCATACATCATGCGATCCATCACTTGCACGTCACATTGTCGAAGTGGTGCGTGTAGCCAGGGCTAAAGTGACCAGTGGTGACCTGGTTGACGCACCATCGATTCGATCAGTGGTTGCATTCGTTAGAGCCTTGCAAGTGCTCCCGGTTAAGGATGCCTGGTATACGGCTATTGCTAATCGTCAACCCGCTGAGTCAGCTATTGCACTCGAGGGTATTCGTCAAACTCACCTGAGTGAGAAAACTATTCAAGCTTACCTTTAAGGAATCAACGTGAAAAATAAATTATTTGGATTTGAATTGAAATTAGGACTCGAGCAATCCTTTGCGAAAATTTGCTCTCACCTGGGGTTAAAGAGGTGCAGTATCGTATGGTGCTCCAATGCGACCACTGCCTCGATCAACGCCCATAGGCAAATTAGATTGCCCAACTTGAAAGATGATGCATCATTTCCCCAGGCAACATTTAGAAAATACCTGGGCTACTGCCTCCACGAACTACTGCACCACAAGTACACTGATTTCAGTGTGATCAATTCTTACTCAGCCTACCTGGACTCACTGCACAATGCGGTCGAAGATGCCTGGATCGAGCGCACTGCTATCGCTCAAAAAATTGTGCCCAATGTCGAGGAAGTTCTTTTAGACCTGGTCAACGGCATCATTGAAGAGTCACTCACTGAGGTACGTGATTGGACTGCGGTCGGTATCTATCCATTCGCATTGGCAATCTACCTCCGGGGTTATTGCAAACGTGTACCACTTGCAAAGGGGCTTGAGGATATTTTCGAGGAGGCGTTTAAACGCATTGATAATTGTAAAAATTCCGCTGACACGATGACTATCGCTGAGTGGGTATATGCCCAACTCCAACTGCCACCACAACCACCCCAAAATCCATCAGATCAGCCTCAGCCAGGCGATCAGGCATCGGGTAAGGGTACACCCGGCAATCAACCTGGAGACTCTAATGCGGTCGATAAAAGTGACAAGCCTGGTGAAAGTGATAAGCCCGGGGGCGGTCGAGGTGTTGGGGAGCGTAAGCCTGTCACTGCTAAATTTGGTCGCATTCGTCAAGTCGAGCCTATGATTAAAGAGCCTGACTTTGTTGTCGGTAATGGACTCTTCGAGAAAAAATCCCTGGTGCGTGACAATTACCACACTGGCGGTTATAAGTTTGATACCTCAGTCAACGTGCCTGGTAGATTACGTTATGAGGTCAAGCAGTTGTTTGAGAATTCAGCACTCGACAACTTTGAAATGAATCGTAAAAGTGGTCAACTCAATAGCTCTGCACTGCACTCCATCGGTCACTCCAACCGCCTGTTTAAACGTCACCATGAGACTGCCGGGATCGATTCAGCAGTGGTCATTCTCTTGGATGTATCAGGTTCTATGTTCGACTGTAACAATGCGATCATATCGATTGCAGTGCCCACATGCGCTACTTTACTCGACACTCTTAACAGGGCTAAGGTCAAGACTGCACTCATGACATTTGGGGATGAGACATCGATTGTCAAAGGATTCAATACTCCACTTAACCAGGCGCTTAAATCAATATCTGAATTACATGATGGCGGGGGTACTAAAGATTATTGTGCGGTCGTACACGCACACAACATGCTTATGACTCGCAGTGAAAAGCGCAAGGTCGCATTCGTCATCACCGATGGTGAGGGTGACTCACACGCTACTAAAGAGCAAGTAGAAATTGGGGAGCGCATGGGTATTACGACTATCGGTGTGGGTATCGGTGCTGACGTAAAAAGAGTATTCAGCAATTCAGTCACTGTACGCAACGCGAAAGATTTGGCAACTGCTACATTTAAACAAATCAAATTAGCATAAGGAGAAATGATGACAGTACTTTCTCCTGAATTGCAACGCGTGCATGATTTTTACGTCAGCCTGGTTAACCAGGTTGGCGATGCCGACCTAGAGTCAGATGAGATCATCGGAGTGTTCACTAAGGTGCTCACCCTCCTATGTATCGCTAAGGGTCTCAGCCATGATGAGGTGCTCGAGCGCATGAGTTATGTCTATCAATTCGAAACTTATTTTCAACCCGATAAGGAGGATATTCACTAATGAAGTTACTAACACTACTCCAGGCCGCAGAGTCTTACTTGGCAAGCGGTAAAGTCGATATGGCGCACAACTGTATCTTGAGATTAATTGAGGATGACGTGATCGGTGATCTGCACAGGTCACTGCACAACCTGGTTGTTAACGTTGAAGAGGATTGTCCACGGGACTATCGTACACGTCACTTAGATGATGCGATTGATGATGCGTGCGAGGTTCTTAAATTTATAGAATTGGAGCAGGATTGATGCAACATTTTCTTGTCAATTTATTGTTCGCAATTTTATTTGCGATTCTTTTATGTGTGTGGGTTTATTTAGATTGGAGTAAATAATGTTAATTAAAGATAATTCTGATGAGTGGGTGCTTAGAAGTGACTGGTACATTGAAGACATTCAAAATCAAGCTAATGACCAGGGCATAGAGCTAACCGATGATGAGTGCCTGGAAATTATGGGTAATATTGCTAAATCATTTGATGCCAATCATGGTATCAATTGGGATGTAATCAATTGCCACATAGATATGTTTATTGATAAAAGGGATGCAAAATGAATAAAGAACAAATGATTGAATTATTGGTAGATGATGATTTAAATGATTGGAATACTGTAGATCAATTTAAAGAATACATGCACTTACAGTTGATTACTGGATTCAAAGGGTATAAAAATTTCACCCTGGCTGAGTTGATTTCAGAGATTGAAGATCGGGAGTTATTGAATAATGATTAAAGTAGATGCATTGATTGATAACCACCCCGATTACCTTGAGGCAACCAACAGGTATAACCATATGCTAAACATCACTGAGCGTTTAAACGTACCACCCGGACGTAGATTTATAAAATGGCAGGATGGCAGGTATAAAGTTTATACCCAACCCCTGGTACGACATGCCTCACCCAGGCTCTACGGCTCTTATGATAATATCCTATCAGCTATTTTTAATGCGAAAGGCGGACGAATTTAGGGGACTTTTCTTGTAGCAGATTTGCCTAGCCTGGCATATGTGAACCAAATCTGTGGTCGCACCTGTCCCCTAATGATTGGGGTGTGATCCCTCCTGTAGCTTGAATGGGGGCAAGTAATATGCATATCCCCCAACCCACCTAAGACGTGGGTTTTTTTTGGGGTTGAGCAATGCGTTTAAACGTACCACGCAGCAGGGCGTATCATCCCGTGAGCTACTGTTTAAACGCTAGAACTTATCGTCATTCTCTTTATACGATCCTGATGCCTTATCGTAGAGAAGGGTCGTTTCCCCCTGTGTTCCCACCCATCTATAACGACACTTCCATACCGCCATTTCTACGAATCCATCCCGCCTGTGGATTGTTATTCCATTGTCAGTCTTTGCCCACCATGCCATCGATCCGCTGATTGACATTCCGTCCGGGCGGGGTTGTTCTACCCCAGTCCTGTTGATCTTTGATGGGTGAGCTACAAACCAAATATGGGTGTCGGTTGATTTACAAAATTTCTGCACCCGGGTCAGGATATTGGATATTGCCTCAGTCTCTGTCGTGTCCTTTTTTACGTGCTCGATGTAGTTATAAGGGTCAATCACCATACCCTTGATTCCCATTTGTTTGATTGCGTACTTCGCCCGGGTCAAAATAGAATCAATCGTGTTGGGTTCGTCACCGCTTGTATCCATAAAAATAAAGTGATCACATACCCATTTAAACGCATTGTCCATTTCCCGCTGGGACATTCTTTGCTGTCCGTCAAAGAAGCGTTTACACGTGTACAGCTCCATCAGCCTGGTAATGTGGATATCCGTTTGATTCTCAAACGAACAAACCGCAAACTTCCAACCCTCATTCTTTGCCAGGTTGACCATCATTTGATCTACAAAATTAGACTTACCCGATGATGGGTAGCCTGTGACAACAGTCAACTGCCCCGGTGCAACTGTATAAATCGGATCAACAGAAGGATATCCCGTGCTGAATCCTGATCCCGTTCCTTTGTCGTATAGCTCGTTTAAACGCTCAAAGAAGTTTGACGTATTTGCTATTCCGCCAATCGGGTATGGCTCTGCGTTTTCTATTACTTCCCTTATAGTCCGTGATGGGTCGTCATTGGTGAAATCATCGTCCATCAGCATATCGTTTAAATCTTTTTTGGGAAGGTTTGCTATTCTGCATTTGTCTTTCCCGATTCTTTGGGCTAGAGATTCCGCTAATGCTTTGCCCGGCTCATCCATGTCGGTTGCAAGAATGATGAGGGGTGCTTGTTCAAGTATCTCCTGAGCGTTATAAACATAGGCAAACTTCTTATCCTGTGATGGGTCGATGTTCTCTGAAACTTTCTGAGGAGCGCCTGTTGGAACGCTAACCACATTCTCAAGCCCGGCTTCTATTCCTGACAGGCAATCCATTTCACCCTCCACGATGATGATGGGCTTACCCGGGACGATGTGATCAATGCCAAAAAAATCATGCGCCCCACCAGAATCTTGGGTGAAATCTTTACCCTCAATGCTTCGGTATTTTGCTGAAACAAGGCTTCCGTCTCGGTAATACGGAAACCCTATCGCTGCGGCGGTAGCGTTTAAACGGTGAAACCATTTCTCCGCTGCGAATAATTTCATCTTATCCGCCGTTTCTTTTGATATTCCTCTTGACTCAAGCCAAGCGTAATGTATTTCTGTTAATTTGTTGTTGATGATAGTTGCTTTAGGGACTGCTGACAATTTTCGCTCCTTGGGTTGGACTGTGCCCGATGCCGAACAATGATGGCAAAAATACCCAACCGCCCCATCGTTTAAACGAGTGAGGGATAATTCTTTTAGGTTTTTCTTTTTGCGATCAGGTGAGCAGAATGGACAGATTACTCTTTTTTGTTTTTCGTGGAATTGCTCCACCAACTGTTCAATCATTCTTTCTCCCAAACTATTTCATGGGATATAAGATAAATGTCACCGATAATTTCTTTGAGTAAATGCATTCCGTAAAGGTTTGAATCCGCTTGCGTCATCATCCATTCGGTATGCTTGTCTTTTTTTACTCTCTTATCTCGGTACGTCTTTACGTTGTCGTAACCTACGTCTTCATTTATCATTTCATACTGCCGTCAGAGTTGCGTTTATACGATCTGTTGGCAGACGCAGTTTTTACCCTAAGGTTACCTTTTGTCGTAGTACCGCCTTTACTGAGCGGGGTCTTGTGGTCTACGTCCTTGCCGTCACCCTTGGTGACCTTGCCTTCACGTTCCATTTCCCGCCTAGCTTTATTGCGTTGTGCCCGGTTCTTTTTCTGTTCCGGAGTTCCCTGATATTCTTCGTATTCTTTTTTATAGTTTCTCATTTTGCTCTCTTATGAATGTTGGTGTCTCACATAAAGCAGTGTAGGAATCAAACCATTCTCCATACCGGCGCTAACCCGGCAAACACCAACAAGAAAGAAGACTGACTATTTGCTATAACTCAAGAGGCTTTACCAGGGTTACCTCTTTATTGCATAGTTACTTGGGTTTGATCTTACCCAGGGCTTCAGTCTTCTTACTTCTTGGCGCATGGTCTACGCTACAAAGAATTGTATACGTTACTTAGAACCTTAAGGGATGTGTTAGCCTTAAAGGTTACCCTTAAGGTTAGCATCCTTTAAGGCAGTATACCTTTTGGTGGACGGACTTAGCCTATCCTAAGCCCTTCACCAGTGTATACCTTCCGGAGCCACTAGACCCGGCAGTCGTTCAATGTTAGGGCACTACCTTCGCCACCCATACCTCTGTTAAAACATCTTTCCCGTAGTAGAGGATTCATATACATAGCTACTGGGTTCCCGCCCTATGTATACGTTATTGAATGTGGCAAAAAAAAAGCACTTAAGTCAGACCCCGGTGGAAGTGCATCTTTTGAATGCATACCCATTACAGGGTCGGAGTCTGGCTTAAGCGCTTATTATTGAACTTCCACATTCAATATGAGCGTACTATATCACAAATTTAAACAAGACTACAAATATTTTTACTTGTCATGCAAAATATTTAAGCATACAGCGTTTAAACGGTAACCAGCAGCGACCAGCGTTTAAATGCTATACTAAGTCTTCAGTTGCTCTCTTTTCTACCCCTCTTCGGAGGGGATTTTTTTGGGCTAACCTCAGCAATCTTATCCACCACTATATATGTACGTGGATTATTTGGATCAAGCGCCCAGTAAATATGCTTGATCTTTACCTGGCGGTCGTTCTCATATACAACACCCTGGAGCAGATCTAATATAAGAGACTCATCCAAGTCAGGTCTACGTGAAGCGTAATGGATCACCATCGTCACCTTCACATCCCCAGTCATTAAAGTTTGCAGCGGCTTTACTTGCAGTTTAAACGCTTCAGAATAAGACAACGCCTTGTCTGATTTAATCAATCGACTCATCCCGCCGTAGTGAACTAATTTCCTACTGTTTGCCTTACTTGCGGGTTCACCAAATATATTTAGTGATATTGATTGCAACTCGTCAATAGTTGTGATATCATTTGATTTCGTATTCATAATAACCTTTAGGAGAGCTGATGATAATTACCAATAAATTCAATGTACCCGCACCGCTAGTCACTCTAGCGAGTAAAGAGTACTACAGCAAAGGAGAGTCTTCATATAGTGTAACCGAGATAATGGCCCCGCCAAAAATTAAAAGGTTGCGGGAACAATACAACGACAAGATTGAATCTGATGTGGCAGATATGTTGTGGTCGATGTTGGGTTCTGCATTGCATGTTGTTATGGAGAGGGGTGAAACCCCTGGGTTTCTTTCTGAGGAAAGATTGTTTGCGGAAGTAGATGGGATTACCATAAGCGGTGCTATTGATCTACAACAGGAGACTGATAATGGTGTGGTCATTATTGACTATAAATTTACATCAGCCTGGGCGGTGATGCAAGAGAAAAAGGAGTGGGAAGAACAACTGAACATCTACAAATGGTTGGTTGAGAACGTTAAAAAGAAAAAGGTTGTGGGCTTACAAATCTGTGCCCTGGTCAGGGATTTCAGCCGTCATGAGACAAAGGAGGGTTATCCCAATGCTCCTATTCATATGGTAGACATTCCGATGTGGGATGCAGTCTTTACTGAGAGCTTTATCAGGGGAAGACTGGATATGCACAGAGAGGCAAAGATGGCTCAGGATTTTGGGGAGGAGTTGCAAGACTGTTCCCCGGCAGAACGGTGGATGACGGAGACGAAGTATGCCGTTAAAAGAGAGGGTCGCAAGACTGCGATTCGTGTGTTAGACGATAAAGAGGAGGCCAGAATTTTGGCGGATAAAGAGAAAGGTTATGTCGAAGTAAGACCCGGTGAACCCAAGCGGTGCACAGGGAATTTCTGCGGCGTGGCACAGTGGTGTAAACAATATCAAGGAGAGTTAGATGGGCAGAGCAAAAATTGATTATCCGAAAGAGTATCGTGTACTTAAATCTCAAAATGAAGAATACGATGCTAGGTATAACAAGCTTTTAAATGAATTTAATACATGGAAAATTGATCATTACAAAATGGTTGAGAAATCAAAAGCAAACGTAGAACTTCTATATGAACAACGAGGAATCATTGGATTCTTAGAAAGCAAAATTGTTAAATTAAATGAACTATTGGAGAAAAAATGACACCAAGTGATTTACTAAAGATCAATGTAAATGAACACATTGAAAAGAAAAACGGATTGAGTTATCTGTCCTGGGCATGGGCATGGGCAGAGGTTATTCGCCTAGATCCTGATGCGAGTTATGAAGTTCATATGTTTGATGGCAAACCTTACCAAGATGTCAATGGAACTGGGATGGTCTGGGTCACAGTCGAGATGTTTAAACGCAGACGTTCTTGCTGGTTGCCAGTCATGGATTTTCGCAACAAACCCATCATGAACCCTGATGCTTTCCAGGTTAATTCCGCTTTGATGAGATGCCTTGTTAAGACAATTGCGATGCATGGTCTTGCTATGTATATTTATGCGGGTGAGGATTTACCTCAGGAGGATGCAAAAGTTCCTGATATCCGTCTCGATCCCGAAGAAGTTCAAGAGATGAATGAGGAAATTGCAAAGAATGATGCAAGCCGTGAATTGTTTGCAGAAGGGATGATGAAATTCACATACATCTGTGAAGACCTAGCGTCCCTCAACAGTTACTGGAAAGCAAATCAAACACAACTTGATGCGCTCAAAGTAAGCCACCCTGACCTTTACAAGTCAGTTCTTGAGAAATTCAAAACCGTTAAAACCAAATTTATGAAGGATGCAGAATGAGCTACGATACCCCCTATGTGTTTAAACCAGTTGCTGATAACGGCAATCTACGTGCAACTAAAACTAAACGTACTGAGATGTCTCCTGATTATTTCGGTGTCATTTCTCTTGACCTTGCAAACCTTGTCAACATCACAAAACAAGATGGTCTAACCATTGTCAAGCTCAGTGGTTGGAAGAAGAAAGATAAGTCAGGCAATACATATCTATCCCTGGCGGTAGATCGTTACGTCCCCAAAGAACAAGCCGCTAAAGAATCTGATGCCAAAAAAGGTGGTGCATCAGGCTTTGACGACATGAACGATGACGTGCCTTTCTGATGGCAATCCAGTTTGAAGCAGTTAAGGTAGCCCTGAAACAAGATAAAACAGGGTTTATCTTAACGTTATCTATTCACCCCGATGAAATCCCTGACGAACTTGTAAGGGACTTTGTTGGGGCAAGGTATGGGTGCGCGTTGGTGAGGATTCAAGATGATGAAACACCAACCGTTTACAACAACAGGGTCAAAAAAGCAGGAATGCTGTGCAAAGAATTTCCGTTTAAACAGTTCATGGGATTTAAATCTACCAGTCAAGTTGAGACCGAAGATGAATGCGTAAGCGTGTTATGTTTTAGTTTAGGTATTGACTCTAGAACTGAACTCAATGGGAACAAAAAAGCACAGATTGCTTTTGATGAGTTGATTAAAGAATACGAGGAATTTATAAATAATGACGATTTCTAATTACAAAGCGTTTATGACTTACCTTACTCCCAAGGACATTGCCTTGCTAAGGAAGTTTTCTAAACAAATAAAAACACCAATGACACAGATTGTGAGGGAGGCAATCCATCTCAGGATGGCAGACAACCCTTATACCGCCGGGTTTAATGATGGTTTAAACACCGCCATTGATACAGTCAAAGGAATCCAGGCGGCTCAGATGAGATTTCCATCGGGGAAATCATTTGCAGAACTTGTCGAAGATGAAGTCCTAACCAAAACAATGAAAGAAAACCATGAAGCTAACAGGAGCGAAAAACCAGTGCCAAGCGTGTAAACAGTACTTCAATAGCAACGGGGCGTTTGAGATGCACAGAACTGGTCAGCACGGAGTAGACAGAAGATGCATGACCACAGATGAGATGATAGTAAAGGGCATGAGTTTAAACCACAAGAATTTCTGGATTGGATCAAAGATGGAAAGATTTTTTGAAAAGGAGAAAGCATGAACGATGCATACGCAAGAAATACAGACCCTGAAACCTCTCTTGATGCGGCTATATCTGTTGATGCATCACGACTGGAATCTATTGTTTTAGAAGTGATTAAAAGGTATCCCAATGGTTGTATTTGCGAGGAAATAGAACGTGCTTTACCTCACATTAGAACAAGCTCTATAACTCCCCGGATCAGCCCATTGATGAGAAAGGGTTACGTTATTGACACAGGGTTTAGAAAACCTAGCAGTAGCGGGAGGAATCAACGAATCATCAAGGCGGTGATATGACTATAACCAAGACAGGAATAAAGATTGGGTGTAGGTATGACCCTTGGTATGTTTATCATAGTGACGATCAGGACTGGATTAAATACTTAATAAACTGGGGGTGGTATGACTAAAGAAGAAATAATTGAGATGGCTAGACAGGCGGGACTACCAGAAGCAATCATTGAAATGACACCAATTGCGTTTGAACGCTTTGCCAAACTCATAGCACAAAAAGAACGTGAGAAGTTTTGCGCTGTACTTCGGCAATTACATGATTCATATTCATTGACAAGCGATTCAAACGCCATCAGAGCAAGGGGAGATAGCAAATGATTACGCAAGAAAAACTTAAAGAGTTGGTTGATTATGTTGATGGAAAGCTCATTGCAAAAACCAATAGCAAATGCAGAAAAGTTGGCGACACATTGAGTTCGCTTACAGACAAGGGTTATCTCAGGTCTAGCGTAGGCGGTAAGTCTTACCGTGTACATCGGTTGGTTTTTTTGTATCACTATGGGTATATGCCAATTCAGGTTGACCATATTGATGGCAACAGAATGAACAACAGGATTGAAAATTTAAGAGAAGCAACTTCATCTCAAAATAATCAAAACAGAAAAGCAACAAGTTCAAGCGGTATTAAAGGCGTTGTTTGGCACAAGCAATCAAAGAAGTGGATTGCGTCAATTTGTGTAAACAGAAAAAGCGTTCACCTTGGTTCATTTTTATCAATTGAAGAAGCCGCATTAGTTGCAAATAAAGCTAGGCAGTCAGCACATGGTGAGTTTTATAGGGGACAAGAATGAAAGCATTTCCACATACATATGAAAGAACAATAGATGGTGATATTGCTACTTGCACTAATACGGGTATGGATCTAAGGGATTGGTTTGCAGGTATTGCTCTACCTCAATGTATAGGATGGGGTGAGCCAGAAAAAGTTTGTGCTCGTGCTTACATATATGCAGATGAAATGATGAAAGCAAGGGAGAATAGAAATGACTAGAAAAGATATTTGGGAAGACTTTATAGCACCGATATGCGTTGCGTGTATTACTGTTGTTGCGTTCGGTATGGTAATAGGACTGATGCTTTTTGCGCTTTACTCGGTGTTTGCTCCTACCCCTGAACAAGAGGCTGAATTCAACAAACCAAGGCTTGCCTACAAGTTTGAAGACTGTGAGGTATGGATATTTCAAAACACGCATTACGTTACAAGGTGTGGCAACCATACAGTAACCGAGCGCCATTACTCAGAGTATTGTGGCAAAGCGTGTACTAAACAAAAAGTAGAAAGGATTGAGAATGATTAAAGACGAGCCTGTTGCTTATTTTGATCCGCAAGAAGGTGGTTTTTACTGGGCAAAGCCAACAACAGTTACCGCACCAGTAACAATTGACGTTGAACCATTGCCTCTCTACACAACACCACAACCTAAAGAATGGGTGGGTTTGATGCGTGGCGTTCGTGTTGAAGGCAATTCTGTGATTATCACGGTCAATGGAGTAAATGATGAGGCACGTTTTCTGTGCAAAGAACTTATTAACGAAATGACAATACACAAGGAAAAAAAATGAGCCTTATTTCAAAAGAAACATTATTAATGCAATTGCAACGGTCAGAGATGGCAAGCGAAGTTACATTGCCAATAGATTCTTTTCGTGACTTACTTTATCAAGCAATGCCTAAAGAATGGGTAGGGTTGACAAATGAGCAAATTGTTGATTTGGTAATAAAAAACGCAGGTTTTCCAACTAAATTAGCAAAAGCAATAGAGAATAAATTAAAGGAGCTTAACCATGACTAAGGAGATAGTAATGAGACAAGAAGACTACAACGATATGATGAGATTTCCATGGGAAGTAAATGATGTTAAATTTTGGAAAACAACTTGGCTTACTTGTCCGTCTTGTAAAGAAAACTATGCAGGTGACGGTATAAACTTATGCGTTGAATGTAAGCACGAAACTGAAAACAAGAGCACACCAAATTACGGCATAAAGGAGTAACACATGACTAAAAAGTGCGATGAATGTGGGGCTAATGGTGGGTATGCGTTGTATTGCCTTATGTGCGCTGAAAAATATGTTAAGCCTGAATGGGTGGGGTTATCTGATGAAGATGATATTGATTGGGAAGAAGGCGACAGTTTAAGAGATTTGTTTAAAGCAATAGAGAATAAATTGAAGGAAAAAAATGGATACTGAACAAGATTGGAAGGGCTTAGATGGAGCTATTGCTTGGCATTTTATTGAGCGTCAGGCAGAAAACTGGAATCAAGTTGGCGAGATGATGAATGAATGGTTAAAAGCTAATACACCGACCAAAGAATGGGTAGGGTTGACGGGTGAGGAAATTTGGGAGGCTTTTATGGAATCGCCCGTGGAATTAGATTGCAGTGCTGATGAGTTATATTTCATTTCCCGAATAATAGAAGCCAAACTCAAGGATAAGAACACATGATTGAATTAGTCTGGACTGGAGAAGGCGGAGAAGTAAGGATAAAAAAAGAATTTGTCACAGCAGATGTTATGGTTCAACTAGACGGTCTACAAGATTGGATTGGTGAACTACAAGAGCTTTATGACTACATGGGAGATGCAGCTTTTACCCGCAAACCTGAATTAAATACAAAAAAGGAAAAGGTATGAATGAGATATACCAATACTTATTACTCATTGCCATCTTGGGCATAGGTTCTGTATGGATTACTGCCGTGTTTTTTTTTATCTTATATGTTTTAGGCGTATATGAAGACTAGTGGATGGAGGAAAAAACAAGTGTTGCAAAAGATAAATACTTACGAGGGTAGGGAATTGGGCGTACATACTGGCGAACTAAAACAGATTGTTAAAACGGCTTGGTTATGTACTGTGTGTAATAAGATATTTAACACCAAAGAAGAGGGCGAAATGCATGAATGCAGAGATAAGCGAGATTAAACAGGCTTTTGAGGGATGGATGGCATCCAAAGGAAAGACCGACCTGAAATGGTTGGGTAAACGGTACGATCACCCAAGGATTCAGTCTTTATGGGTATCGTTTTTAATGGGCTGGACAATGAAGGAAAACAAGAAATGAACGAGAAAAATTTAAATATAGATTTGATTATTACAGATAGAGGAACTCAATCAAGAGTAGAAGTC
>Ga0316223_1002125_pt1 | contig 16846 bp, 14 predicted proteins | sample TBH18009metaG_FD_206007 | JGI IMG/M metagenome (GOLD analysis project Ga0316223, IMG submission 206007) | Freshwater microbial communities from Trout Bog Lake, Wisconsin, USA - TBH18009 | ecosystem: Environmental > Aquatic > Freshwater > Lake > Hypolimnion/Profundal zone | place: USA: Wisconsin...
TTCCATCTCCGCGAAGAGGGGCAGGCTTTTGGGATCGGTGTAGCGATCCGTCTGACGCCATTCGCTGTGCCTCGCCAGTTTCACCCGCGCGAGTTCGGAAATCAGCGTATGGTCCGGAGTAGGTCAGCCGACGAACTGGCTAGGAGGGGAGGGCTCCAGAATGATCCGGATCCTTGATTATTTCCCGCCAAACATCGGCCCGAGGAAAAGTGACAGGATCATGAACACGTACATGAAGAGCATGGGATACCCGGGGAAGATCATCAGGCATAAGGCCAGAATTCCGCGCCAGTCCCAGCGGTGATTTCTCCCAATGCTCAGCCGCCACACCCCCAGGAGGGCCGCGATCAAGCCGAGGACCAGCAGGACCGCGAACAAGAGCTTGTGCCACATCGCGGTTGGCCCAGGCACGTAAGTGAGAGCCCTTCCTAGCAGGAGGAACCAGGCGACGGATCCAAAGACCCCGAGGCCGCCCTGCATGAGGGCCCGCTGACGCTGCGGGGTTTCCAATTGAATCATCCACCGACACTGACAGCCCGAAATCCGCCACTTTGGCCGCACCGTCTGCGCCAAGCAGGATGTTCACCGGTTTCAAATCGCCATGCACAAGCTTGGCGAAGGCGAGGCCGCGGGCAATCCCCAGCGCGGCCGGGAGCGTCGTGGTCCAATCTGTCTTTCCCGCGATGATCTCCCCCTGCAGGCTGCGCGCCTCGGGGATGTATTCCATGACGAGAAAGGGGAGCCGGTTGTACTCGGTGACCCCGTAGGTCAGGACCAGGTTGGGGTGGGGCCCGAGCGCCACGCAGTGGGCGGCTTCCTCAATGAACATCTCCCGCAATTCGGGCGAGCCCAGGTGCTGGCGCAGCGGGGTCTTCAGGGCGACTAGGTTGCCGCTGCGGGCATACTGTGCCGGGCCGAGCTGACGGCAGATGTAGACCACCCCGAAGCCGCCGCGGTGGAGCGTTTGCACCTCATATTGCCCGCCAATGATGTCGCCGGCACGGAAAGGGCCGTCCTCGACCGCAGCACATTCTGCGCGCAGCGCGTTCATTGCGGCCTCCTCGCTCCGGGCCATCACCGTCGAGGCGAAGAGCTGCGCGAGTCTTGCGTGGGGTGGACGCTCGCCTACATCCCCGCCCTTGGGAGCAGGGGCCGCATTGCCCTGCGCCTGCAGGGCCCGGTGCAGTTTGCCCGGTTGGGGTGTGGGGTCGGACATGCGTGTCGGGCCGGAGGCGATCAGGAAAGCAGCCGGCAGGCCTCGGCGTTGCGGCCCTCAAACTCGGCGGCCAGCGTGTGGAAATGGGGGCGCGAGAGCTGGGTATGCCCCAACTCGGCCAGCACCAGACCCTGCCCGACTCGGGCGGTGAGTTGAACGGTCGACACCAGTCGCCGCCGCTCCGCGGGCTCCAACTCGACCTTCAGCTGCTTCTGATAGAGCTCCATGATGTTCTCGGGCGCCGCGGTCGCCTCACCAAACAGCAGCCAAGCCTCATCAAAGCGACGAGACAGAACGAGGGTGAATGCTTTGACGACCCCGGTCATCATGACGCTGTCAACCTGCCGCTTGCGGGGATGTAAAATCTGGGTTTGCAGCCAGGTATCACTGAAGGCCAGCCAAGCCAGCAGGAAACAGTGGGCCGAATACGCCGTGGGCAATGGTCTGTCCGAAGCTGCCAAGAAGGACTCGCCCAGTTGGTTGCCGTCGCGGAGGAAAAAGGCCCGGATCGCCGTGACGGAATCGCGCTGCTCGCGCGGCACCATCGGAAAGACGTTGTTGGGCACGATACGGTCGTCATCCGGCGGGCGCAAGGACTCGAGACAGAGGTGGAGGCGGGCATCCAATTCCTTCGAGTGGGCCGCGATCCGCCGCAGGAGTTCGCGACCCTCGGCGATTCGTCCCTGGCGGATCAATTCCGCCGCCTGCAGGGTGTCGCCCCACGGTTTGGGCGGACCGAACAGGCCGGCCAGCAGGCCGGGCTTCCAGTCGGCGGGCACCGGTGGCAGGGCCGGCCGGGGTTGGGTGCGCCGGAGGGTATCCAGAGTCTGTGGCAATACGGCCGCTGAGCCGGCGGGAGTGGGCCGATCCACCGCAGCGACTCGCGGTTTCCGGCCAGCGCTGGCCGCCTGATAGGCGCGGTTGCATTCCGCACAGAGAAACCAATCCGCTTCATTCGCGTCCACTACCTGGCACCACAGGGCGTGATTTTCCTCCCGGGACTTGAGGTTGTTGACCTCGACCAAGCTCAGGCGAAAGGGATCGAAGTTTCCACCCCTGACGTTCTCCCTGAAATCCCGGGCCGTAACGATGGCCCCATCTGCCGCCGAACTCGCCTCGGAATTGCAGATGTCGCACATCAGCATGACACCGGGACAATGGCGCCGGAGTTTCATCTGGCAATCGGCGAAACAGGTTGCGCGCGCTGGGCCACCGCCCGGACGGCCCCGGGGGCCGGCGCGACTGTCGGCGTGAGCAGGGTCGGCAGGCTGGGTTGCAGCGTGGGGACGGTCAGTTGGGAAAGCGGCGTTGGCGGATTCGACAGAGCGGGGGCGATCACCAATGGGAACGGAAACGACTCGGCGTTGGCCGAAAGGGCGCAGAGGGCAAGCAGGGCAAGTGTAAGCAGGAGGTTTTTCATGGCGGGCAGCGGTTGAGGACGATTCGATCAAGTTCATCCCATACTTACCGGTGATGCGCCCAACTCTGCGCGGACGTGCGGTGGGTTGGCCGACGAATGCGCAATGTCGAACTGTGGGACCGCAGGGTGGCAACCTCGCGATCCGGCAAGCTCAATGGTCACCCGCACTGTGCTCGTTTCCATTGTGGCTCCGTTTGTTCCCTGTCCGCTCCCTGTTTTTTACGCCCAATGAGAGCGGCCGCCTCCCTCGGCTACCATCTCTCGCGCGAAGGGGGAGGGGCGGTCCAGGCGAGTCTCGCACGTAGTCAGAGAGGGTTTTGATGGGCGGGGCGATTTTGATGCCACCCTTGCCGCGGGCGGGGGTCACAGCATCCTCCAGCTGGTGAAAATTCTCCGACGTATCCTGATCGGCGTGGTGCTGACGGTCGTGCTCGCGGGCCTTTTGGTGGGCCTGGCGTTCGTGCCGGCCGTGCAGACGTGGTATGCACAGTCGAAACTCGATGCGCGGGAGGACGTCCATGGCACGGTGGGGTCGCTGTCGGCCGGGTTGCACCAGGTCGAGTTGGCCGATCTTCACCTCGAGATCGGAGCGGTGGTTATCGATGTTCCGTCCCTGCAGGCCAATTTGCCCGTCACGAGCGCGGCTTGGAAACATGATGTCCGCATCGGCAGCCTGGTGGCCAAGGGCTGGACGATCGACCTGAGCCGCACGTTGGAACCGGAAAAGACGCCCGCCCAGCCGGGTTCCACCGCTGAGCCGACGAAAACCGCGGGCACTGCCGCGACGGCGACCTCGACCACCACGGTGCCGGCGGAGACGCCGGAAGTGCAGCAGGCGCTGAAGATTTTGCGCAGCATCGTGGGCGGGCAGGCGCTGCCCTGCGATTTGTCGCTCGATGGCGTCGAGCTCGAAGGCGACGTGATCGTTTCCAGCCCGCAAAGCGGGTCCGTCCGCGTGCACGTGACCGTCAAGGGCGGCGGCGTGGCGGCGGGCCGGGAAGGCGACCTGGTGATTGCAGCCGATGCCGTCTCGCCGTGGCCCGGGGTGCGGGAGGCGACGCTGCAAGGTCACCTCCTCGTGGCGCAGAAATCCCCCCGACGCATCGACCGCATCGCGCTCACGTCCGACCTCGCCATCGGCCGCGAGGCGCCGGCGGAGGACATCAACCTGGCGCTCGGACTGGAAATCGCGCGAGGCGCCGGCGAAGCGCTTTACCGGGCAAACGTGAGCCAAGGCGGGCGCCGCCTGGTGGGTTTCGTCGCGCATTGCCCCGAGGCGGGCCGCCAGATTAGCGGTGACTGGACGGTCGATGTGCGGAACTCCGACCTCGCGCTCCTGATGCCAGACCATGCCTGGCCCGTGTTTGCGGCGACGGCGGCGGGGCGATTCGAGTCCGACGGCGCGTTCGCGGCCGTGCGGGTAAATGGGAAATTGGGCGCGGGCGTGAATCAACTGGAGGTTCTCGCACCTGCGCTCGAGCGGTTGGGCGGCGTCGCGCTCACGGCCCACTTCAACTTGGAGCGCCGTGGTCACGGGCTGCATTTCACTGATCTCGGAGCGACGATGACGAAGGGTGTCACGTCGGTGTCACTGCAGTCCCTGCAGGCTTTTGACCTCGATGAACAGACGGGCACGTTGGCCTTGGCGGACTCCAACGGCGACTGGCTGGAGGGATCGACCCGCAACATTCCCCTGGACTGGTTTTCGGATCCCAATGGAGCCCTCGCCGTTGCGGGTGGAAATGTGACCGGCGAGTTCCTGGTGCGGTCCACGAGCGGCGGCTTGGTGCTTCGACCCAAACAGACTTGGGCGGTGAAAGGCATCGCCGTGCAAAGATCCGGCCGGCCACTAGTGCGGAACCTCGATCTCTCGCTGGCGTGGCTGGCGGATTACGACGCGGCCGGCTGGCACATGCAATGGGCGCCGCTCACCGTCAGCCACTCGGGTCGGCGTCTCGCGACGGTTGAGGCCAAGTTCACGCGGCCTCCCGGGGCCAACCAGGGTGTCGCCGTCAGCGGGACTTGGCAGGCCGATCTCGAGGCGGTGGCCGCGCTGCCGGAGTTCTCAGCCGCGGGCAAACTCGCGGGGCATTCCGCGTCGGGCGAATTCACCGCGAATCTGGCGGAATTGTCGCAGGTGGATGCAAAGGTGACGGTGCTCGGCCACGACCCCGCGCAGGTGTTCTCCGCCAGCGTGACGGCGGCCGAGGAGAATGTGGGAAAATGGAGTTTTCAGATTCCCTTCAAGATGTCGTTGGGCTCGCAGGTGACCGATCTCACGGCCGAGGGAAGTTGGATGAGCACGCCCAGCCGCGGGCGGAGTTATGTCCGCGTGACGGGCGATAAGCTCGCGGTGGAGCAGCTGCGTCCGCTCGCGGTGCCGTTGGCGGCCCTGGGCGGCGTCGCGTGGCCGGCGAAGCTGTTGACGGCGACCGCCGCGGATGACGCGTCGGCGCTTGGGCGGGACGCGGCTCCGTTTTGGGGCGATGTCGAGGGCACGCTGGTATTTGAGGTCGAGCAGGTGAACGTCGGCGACCGGGTGTATCGCAACGTCGGCGGGTCGTTGGAATTTGGTGCCCGTGAGGTGCGGCTCGAACACGTACGCGGTCTGCGGGCGCAGACGTTGGACGATCCCACCGTGCGCATGGCGCGTGAGCCGGCGCAGCTGGAAGGCCGGATCACGTTCGACGCGGCTGCGGAGTTGCCTTACGCGCTGCAGGCGACCGCCGACTTGGGCGAGATTGATGTGGCCTCGGTCCTGCCGCCGCTGAAGTCCGGGCACGACCCGTTGCTGGAAGGGCATTTCACCGTGACAGGCGGACTGGGCGGAAGCGGGGCGAACCTCGCGGATCTCGCGTCGCGGGTGCGGCAGGAGTTCAAGCTCACGAGCAAGGCCGGCATCAGCCGCCTGCTGAAGATATACATTGGCGACGTATTCCAGGACGAGGAAACATCCACGCTTTCGGACACGGTGGGCGGCGTCGGTTCGCTGGTGGGGAAACTCTTCGCGCTCAAGAGCGAGCCTCGCGAGAAGAAGGTCAGCAAGACGGTCGAGAATGTGCTCGATCTCTCCAGCCAGCTGGCGGAGATCGAGTATGAATCGTGCACGCTCACTGTCGTCCGCAGTCCCGACGGTGCGATCCGCCTCGCCGCGCTCGAGGTGGTCGCGCCGGACACGCGGCTCACCGGGACCGGTGAGATCGCCGGCGGCAAGGGCCCGGCCTACTTCGCGCAGCCGCTCAAGCTGGACTTGACCGTCGGCGCCCGCGGCCACACGGCGGAAATGTTCGGCAAGGCCGGATTGCTCTCTGCGAAGAAGGACGGCCAGGGCTACTCGAACCTCAACCAGACGTTGCACTTCGGCGGCAGCCTTGAGCATCTGGACCAGACGATGTGGCATGACCTGCTGATCAAGGCCATGAACCTGCCGCCGTCAAAGAAGCCGGCGGGAGACGGCGCGACGGTCAACGGCCGCCACTGAAAACTGTCTCGTCGCGGCCAGTCTGGCGGTGGATGACGTGAATCGCGGGCGCGCGGGAGCCGGAGAGGGCACACGTAACGGAATCGACTCCGCCTGAGTGAGTGACCGTAAATACGACGGCGTCGGCCTGTTGCGCGACCTTGACCGTCGGCTTCGCGGCGTCTCCAAGAGCGACAGGATAGGGCACCAGCAGCGTCGCGATTTTCAGTGAACGGGAAGGCGTCACGGGTGTGAGCACGAGATTGTGCGCCAGCACGACGCCGTCAGCGGCGTATTTTCCCGTGGTGGCGGCCAAGGCCTGGGTGCTGCCGACGGCGAGGATCAGGCCGGCTTTTTCGCCCTGCCAGTGGATGAGGCCGTGGGCGAGATCGATGCCGGTGATCGGCACGCACGAATGGAAATTCCACTCCAGTCCGGTTTCGTCCGCTTCCACGTCGTCAACGATGACGAAATAATGCGGCCGCACGAAGAGCACCTGCCGGCGATATTGGGAGAAGGCCTTGTAGGAGTTGCGGAGATCGGCGGAGAGGTAGTCGCAGGCCGGGCCGAACGTGACTTCCTCGAGGACGACGGCATGGGGCGCGTCGCGGTAATCCTGGTTGCGGCCCCGCAGTGTGACGAGGTTGTGGTAGGTCGTGTCCTTGAAGAACGCGTGCGCGGGGTCCTGGTATTTAATGACGCCCGGATCGGCGGCGAGACGCTCGCCGTAGGCCTCAAGGATGAACTCGCCCTTGTCGCTGTGGGTGTGGTCGAAGGTCTGCGGCCCGCCCTCGAAGAGAAAGAGCAGGTCGCCGTAGTTGGAGCCGGTGCGCAGGACGACCCGGTCGCAGCCCTCGAAGTGCTTCGCGAGCGGCAGTTGCGGCGGCAGGGGTGCGTTCTCGACGTGGAGCAGGAAATCCTTGAGTCCCGAGGTCGCGTAGGAACCGGCGACCTTCTTGCCAAAGAAATCGCTGCCGGGGGGATTGGGCCGGTTCGCGAAGAACTGGTGCCAGAGCCAGAGCGCATTCCGGTCGCCGTAGTATTTGGCAAAGAACATCAGCGAGCTGTTCAGGAAGTTGAAACCCACGCCCTCGATGTTGTCGCCCAGTGGGAGGAACGAGAGGGTGGTCCGCGCCAGCGAGCGCATGTGCAGGAGATAATCGATCGTCCGCGAAAAATGCGTCGGCGCACACTCCGGGACGCTGCAGCCGCGGTAGCGCGCAATCGCGATCAGCGCCGAGGCGGCGTTCATCGTGGTGTATTCCCAGTAGCCCGGGCCCTCGTTGGTGGCGCCGTTGTCCTTGTAATAGTTGTTCATCATGCGCGGGAACCAGCGGAGGTTCCGCTCCAGGATGGCGTCGACGTTGGGATGGCTGCGTCGCGCCACGAGCGCCGTGAACACCAGCCCTGCGATGAACACCGCGCCCTGGTTGCTGTTGAGCAGGTAGCCCTCGCCGCAATAGCGGAGATACATGTCGAGCCACGGCAGCGCCTTTTCATAAAGCGCGTCCTCGACCTCGCGCCGTTCGGCGTCGGAGAGCAACGGGTAGAGAAAATCGTAACACACCGCCACCGCCTCGGCGGTGGCGCCCTCGATGAAGGGCGCGCGGTAGCCCGGCAGGCCGGCGGGGATGCGGCTGGCGAATCCCGCCTGCCACGTCCGGCAGCGCACCGCCGTGAACAGGCTGCGCCGCGCGGTCTGGCCGTGTCGCACGTCGCCAGTCAGGGCGTAGGCGACGGCGCCATACACCATGCTGCTGTTGACGTGATACATCTGGTCGGCCGGTGACACGCGACGCTCGCAACCCTGGTTGGCAAGGTCCACGGGCAAGTAGCGGCCGGCGAAGCGCTCGGGAAAATAGTCAAGATGGGCGGTGGCTTCCGCGATCATCTCGTCGACCATCTTTTTCAGCGGGCCGGGCTGGCGGGCCGCCTCGCGCAGGTGAAGAAATTCGTCCCGGCCGATCATCAGGCCGACGGGCAGCAGATTTTTTTCTAACGGTTCGACGTGGGCCGCCGGGGAAACCGCGGGAATGCCCCACGCTTGCCCGACCTCGGCCGGGTTGGTGCCCTTGCGCTCGAGCAGGATCCAGCGAACCGACGTGGCGACCTGCACGGGCAGGGTATCACCGATCGTGTTTTCCGCCTGCTCGAGTTCGAGCGTGAGCGCCGTGAGCCGGCGCCCGGAGACCAGCGCGCGAATTTCGTCGCCGCCACCCAAGCCGCGGTGCCGATTGATGGCCCGCACGGCCTGACCGTCGATCTCAAGGATCAGGCTGAAATTGGCCCGCAGATCCGTCGCGGTGAAAACCGTCACGGCCTGGTAGCCCGAGAGGTCCACGTTCATCCGCCGGGTGTAGGCGGTGTGGTGGTGGCGACCGGGGCGCTGCAGGTAGCGCAGGTTGGCATACATCCACACGACATCGAGCGACTGCTCGCCGGCGGGCAAAGTGGAGGGCCCGGCGTGCGTCCAGTCGGCGGGATCCCACATCCGCTCGCTGAGAAAATTGACGACCATGTCCTCGAACGGTGTCACTGGCACGATCGGTGCGTCGTCCGGCCAGGTCACGCGGCCCAGCTCGAGCACGGTGCCGGCGAACGTGGTGCTGATGGCGGCGAACCGGATGCGCCGGACCGCGTGCAGCCCGGCGGGTTGGCCGACGGGCGTGAGCGAAGAGACGGTGAAGTGGAACGTGTGCCAGCCCGACCACTCGACGACGAAGGTGGTCTCGTAGCCGAGGCTCACGGGCGCGTCGGGGTTCTCGCCACAATCGAGCGAGACCCGCACCCACAGCATGGTGGCGCGGTTGGACTTCACCGGCACGCGCACGGCCCAGACCTTGGCGCCGGGCGCCGGGGCGGCGAGGGGCGCGCTAAAATTCTGCGCGGCGGCCGTGTCCCAGGTATGCTGCGTCGTCTCTTCCTCTGGACGACCGGTGCGATGCGTGAATTCGGCGCCGACGCTCGACGCGGAGGGTGCGGGGTTCATGGGGAACGCTAGCAGTCGGCGTTTTCGCCCCGGCAGTCAACGGCGGGCTGGGGGCGTCCACCGCGGCAATCCACAAAACGGTTGAGTCGGCCCACCGGACCCGCACGCTGCGGGCATGGCCGATGCCTCCGCCCAATATTCCGTCGCCGACGCCTGCATTTCGTTCACGCAGGCGATCAACGACCGTCACTCGCTGATGTCGCCCGACACGGCGCAGGACGTTGGGCAGGCGCTCTTCACCTGGTTCCAAGAGCAAAACGGGGTCACGCCGGAGCGCGCGCCGTTCGCGGTGCGCAGCGTGGCGATGGGCACAAGCGCGGTGCAGACGAGCAAGGCCATGTCGGTGGACGACATCGTCGACATGATCAAGTCGACGTACGAGCACTACACCGACGGCCTCTGACGGACGGCTTAGTTGCCCTTGGCTTTCTGGCGCTGGCCGACGTCGCGTTGCAGTTTGCCGAGGAGTTCCTGGGCGCGGCCCTTGGCCTCGAGCAGGCGGTTGCGGGTGACTTTGCCGAGGGCGATCTTGGCGTCGCCCTTGATGATCCTGGCGGTGCCGGCGGCCTTGTTGCGGGTGCTTGCTTTCATGGAGATGGAATGGGTTGGGGAGTGACAGATGACGCCCGTCACGGACCCAGTGAGACCCGGGTAGTTCCCGGCCGCGCGAAACGCCGCGCGCGGAGTGGCGGGTTCCACGTCGATGCGCCCGCGCAGGCAGGCCTGATTTTTGGCCTGACTCGCGAGCCACATTTGCGAGCGTCGGACCATTACCCCGTCCATCGCCATCGCGACACCCACGTCTCCGGCTGCCCGACGTCCGCCCTTCCTGCGCCGCGTGGCAAGCGCCGCCTGGCGGGAGATGAAGGACTTTGCCGGGGCGGGCGGAGACGCCACGTACCTGTGGCCGCGGTGGATCGTGCTGCGCGCGGTGGGGATCGTTTTTGTTTTGGCGTTCGCGGGCATCATTGACCAGGCGCAGGTGATGGTGGGCCCGCACGGGCTGATCCCGCTGGGGACGTCCCTCGCGGAACTGCGTCCGCTATATGCCCACGGCTGGGAGCTGTTCCTGCGCGCGCCCACCGTGTTCTGGCTGGGTACGGGCGCCGGCATGATCACGCTGGTGGAGTGGGTGGGCCTGCTGGCGGCGGTTGCGCTCGTGTTGAACCTCTGGCCGCGGATGACGCTCTTCGTCTGCTGGCTTTGCCTGCTGTCCTTCGTCGCCGCCTGGGGACTTTGGTCGGGGAGCCAGGTGGACCAGCTCGCGCTGGAGACCTCGCTGCTGTGCATCGCGCTGGCGCCCGCCGGGTACCGGCCGGGGTTGGGCGTGGCGACGCCGCCGCGTCCGCTCGCGCTGTTCATGGTGCGCTGGCTCCTGTTCCGGATCATGTTCGAGAACGGCGTCGTGAAGGTGATCTCCGGCGACCCGCGCTGGCGCGACTGGACGGCGATGGACTTCCTGTATGAGACGAGCCCGTTTCCGACGATCCTCGGCTACCTCGACCACCAGCTGCCGCACGCCTATCACCTGTTTGAAGTGGCGCTGACGTATGCCGCGGAGTTTCCGGCGCCGCTGCTGGCGGTGTTGGCGGGCCGGCGCGGACGCTGGTGGGCGTTCGCGATCTGGACGATGTTCCAGGCGGGCATCCAGCTTACGAACAACTTCGGATGGCTCAACACGGCCGCGATCGCGATGGGCTTCATTCTGCTGGACGACCAGATGCTGGCCGCCGCGGCCGGCAAGCTCCGGCTGCGCCGGCTCGGCGAGTGGCTCACGACGAAGGCAGTCCGGCTCCCGTTTCCGCCGCTGCCGCGCTGGCGGTGGGCCGCGCTCCACGCCGCGCTCTGGACGCATTTCAGCCTGACGCTGGTGGTCTTCGTTCTCATCTTTGGCCACGGAATCGAGGGCTTCCCCACCGCACTGAGCCGGCCCTTCGTGAGGTTCTTCGCGGGCTTTCACAGCGCCAACGCCTTCACGCTCTTCGGTGGGCTGCTGCCGGCGCGGTTTGGCGTCGAATTCGAGGGCTCGAACGACGGCGGCGTGACGTGGCGCGCCTACGAATACCATTACCAGCCGCAGGACCCGCGGCGCATTTGTCCGTACATTGCGCCGTGGTATGCGCGGTTTGAGGCGACGCTGCAGATCGAGGTGACGCACAGCACGCCGTCGCCGCTTTATCCGCTCGTGGCCACGCATCTCTTGCAGCGCGACCCGGCCGTGATCGCGCTCTTCCGCCAAGATCCGTTTCCCGACCTGCCGCCCCGGATCATCCGGATGCCGGCCTACCAGCTCACGTTCACCAACCTCGCCACGCACCGGGCTACGGGGAACTACTGGCACAAGGAACCCGTCGGCGAATATGTGCCGATGATGTATCTCGACGCGAAGGGCCAGGGCGTGGCGGTGTCCACGTCGACTGACGCGCTCCGCCTGATGGCGGAGCAGGGGAACGTCGCGGCGCAGTCCGCGCTCGGGCTGATGTATGCCCAGGGCGAGAGTGTGCCCCGCGACGAAGTGGAGGCGCTGGTGTGGTTCACGCTGGCCGCGCGCGCGGGAGATGCGGACGCGGCGCGAAACCGGGATTATGCCGAGAGCCGGGTGGGCCGCGCTGGCGTGCAGGCGGCGCGTCAGCGCAGCGAGGCGATCCAGGCGGAGATCGAGGCAGGGAAGAAGGCGAAGTGACGGTGGCTGCCTGCCGTGGGTCGGGCTTTACGCCCGACATGCCGCGACTCACTGCCGGCGCAAAGCCCGACCCACGATCGCCTATTTGGCGGGCACGGAGCCGGCCTTGGCTGGCGGCGCGGCGAGGAGGTCGAGCCGTTTGCGGGTGGCGTCGAACTGCACGACGAGATGGTCGAAGTGCCATTCGCCGAGTTGCTTCGTGGCCTCCACGTAGACCGTGGCGCTGGCCTTCGGGCCGGAGACGGGAATCTCCAACTCGGCCAGCCCGGTGGGCCCGCTGACGTGGATGTTGCCCGTGACCAGTGTTCCCTCGCGGAGCGGAGTGCCGAGGGCGGCGGCGACGGCGGGATCGTGGCGCACCCGGTCCATCGCGGTCACGTAGACGTCGGAGGATTTGATGGAGCCGATGACGACGGTGAAAACCGCCAGGACGATGACGGCCATCACCAGCGCCGAGCCCGTGACGACGACCGCCACGCACCAGCGGGGATGCCGCTGCCACCACGGTTCGGGGCGCGTGGGGTCGCCGGCGGATTTGACTGACCCGGCGGCGGGCGGGGATTCGGTCGTCATTTCCCGTCGAGAATCTCGTCGGTGGGCTGGACCATGGCCTTCTCGTGGCTGGCGGCGTTGTCGCGGGCCTTTTCCACGGCCTTGCCATACATCGTCTGCGCGCGGCGGGGCGGTTCCGCTGGAGCTTCTGCGGGTGCGGCTGCCGCCGCAGCAGGGATGAGAACGGCGGCCGCAGGGCTGGGCGCAGCGGAACCGGAGGTGCGCTGGATTCTTGCGGGCGCGGGCTCGTTATCATCGAGCGCGCTCCACGGGATCGTGCCGACCTTGCCGTTGACCTTAATGGTGACGGATTGCTCGCCCTGCTCGACGACCTTGACGACGGTGCCGGCAGGGAGCGTGACGACGGTGTTGCCCGAATGCATCACGGTGGCGCGGGGGAGCTTGGTGTCCTCCGCGGCGGCGGCCAGGCCGGCCGCGAGCAGGAACAGAACCACAAGACGTTTCATGCGGGGCAAGCTAGTGATCATCGCGGGCGCGCCGCAATCCGATATGCCGGGCCGGGTGGGGCGGGTGGCGGAAATTGGGTTGTAACTCCGGGGCGGAAACTCCTTCCATCGGTCCTGGAATCGCCGCACCCCTTTCGACCCCATGCCCGACCTCACGCTCACCGACCAGCAACGGACCTTCTTTAACACGTTCGGGTTCATCGCCTTTCCCGGCCTGTTGAAAGACCGCATCGATGAGATCATCCGCGAGTTCGAGGCGGTCTTCGCCGCCCGCGGTGGCGGTCATGCCGGCCAGCCGCATGCGGGCAAGCAACGCTCGTGCATCGTGCCGTTCATCGACCAGAACGCGATCCTCTCGAGCCTGCTTGACGACCCGCGCATCCACGGGATCGCAGCGTCGCTGCTGGGCGACGACTTCAATTTCATGCCGAGCGACGGGAATTACTACGCCGGTGACACGCCCTGGCATTCCGACGGCTGGCACAAGGAGACGTTGCACATCAAGATCGCGTTCTACCTCGATCCGCTCACGCGTGACACCGGCTGCCTGCGCGTGATACCCGGCAGCCACAAGATCGGCGACCGGTTTGCCGAGGAGGTGAACGACGCGATCTACAAGTGCGACGAGAAGTGGACCAAGCATGGGCGGGACGTGCCCGCGGTCGCGCTGGAAACCGTCCCGGGCGACATCCTCGTCTTCAACCACAACACCAAGCACGCGGCGTTCGGCGGCGGCGGCTGGCGGCGGATGTTCACCATGAATCTCTGCCAGCGCTACCCGGAGGCGCGCATCCAGGAACTGCGCGATTACCTCAACGGCGTCTCGCGCTTCTGGGTCGAGCGCGCGTATGGCGACATCATGATGAACACCGCGGGCCCACAGCGCCGGCGCCACCTCGAGCAGGTGATGGCCAACGACGGCCACATCGCCGAGCTGTCGCGGAAGGCCCGCGCCGCCATGGCCGAGCCGTCGCGCGGGTGAACTCGCGTCGCTGGCGCGAGAAGTGACGAGTGGTGGCAGCCCAGTTACGAGTGACGAGTTACGAGTGACGAGCGCGGACAAGAGAGCGGCTCGGTTGCCCGTTTCGGATTTCTGGTCTCGTCACTCGTCCCTCGTCCCTCGTAACTTCCGCCCATGTCCAGTTCTCCCGCCACCGGCGCCGCGCACCGACCCTGGTATCGCTTCACACTGACGCAGCAGATCCTCCTGGGGTTGGTCGTGGGCAGCGTGCTCGGCTGGTGGATGAGCGGCATGCCGGCTGCGTCGAAGGACACGTGGAATGAGTGGATGACGCTGCTGCGCGACATCTTCCTGCACCTGATCAAGGCGATGATCGCGCCGCTGATCTTCGCCAGCATCGTGCAGGGGATCGCGGGCACGGGTGACATCAAGAAAGTCGGCCGCATTGGCGTGAAGGCGCTGCTGTATTTTGAGATCGTCACCACCGCCGCGCTCGTCGTCGGCCTGACCGTGGTGAACCTCGTGGGGCCCGGCGTTGGCGTGAAGCTGCCCGCGAGCGCCGCGGGCCTCGGCGCCGTGACCAAGCCACTCACGCTGGTGGAGACGCTGTTGCACATTTTTCCCACGAGCTTCCTCGACGCGATGGCGCGCAACGACGTGCTGCAGATCGTGGCGTTCTCGGTGATTTTCGCGACCGCGGTGATCGCGGCGGGGGATGCGGGCAAGCCGGTGCTGACGTTTTGCGCGAGCCTCACGCAGGTGATGTTCAAGTTTGCCGGGCTCATCATGAAGTTCGCGCCCTACGGCGTGGGCGCGGCCATCGCAGTGACGGTGGGTCACCAGGGCCTCGGCGTGCTGCTCAACCTCGGCAAGCTCGTCCTCACACTCTACCTCGCGCTGGTGATTTTCGTGGTGGTCGTGTTTGGCGCCGTCATCTGGATCGCCAAGGTCCCGCTCAAGCCTTTCGTCCGCGCGGTGTGGGAGCCCTTCACGCTGGCCTTCGCGACCGCCAACAGCGAGGCGGCGCTGCCGGACGCGTTTGCGCGCATGGAAAAGCTCGGTGTGCCGCGCGGCATCGTGGGTTTCGTCCTGCCGGCGGGTTACGCGTTCAACCTCGACGGCTCCACGCTGCACCTGGCAGTCGCGTCTGTCTTCGTGGCGCAGGCGGCGGAGGCGACCTCGGGCGTGCACTTCGGCCTCGGCGCGCAGCTCACGATGATGATCACCCTCATGCTCACATCGAAGGGCGTGGCGGCCGTCCCGCGCGCGTCGCTGGTGGTGCTGATTGCGGCGCTGCAGTCGTTCAACCTCCCGCTGGAGGGCGCGGCGATGATCCTCGGCGTGGACGCGCTGCTCGACATGGCGCGCACGTCGGTGAACGTGGTCGGCAACTGCCTGGCGAGCGTGGTGGTGGCGCGCTGGGAAGGTGAATTCGACGACGCGAAGGCCGAGGCGAACTTTGGCGATGCGGCGGTGAAGTCGTGACGGCCGTGGCTGTCCCGGGCTTCAGTGCGGTGCTGCTCGCGGCGGGCCATTCGATCCGCATGCGCCGTGACAAGGCGCTGCTCGAGGCAGGCGGCCAGGTCCTGTGGCGCCGCCAGCTCGCGCTGCTGCAGCAAACGGGCGCAGCGGAGATTTTGCTGTCGGCGCGCGCCGACCAGGCGTGGGCGGAGACCGCCGAGGGATTTGCCGCCGTCGTGCGCGACGCCGTGCCGAATGCCGGCCCGCTGGGCGGGATTGCGACGGCGTTGGAGCGTTGCGGGGAGGGGCATTTGGGCGTGCTGGCGGTGGATCTGCCGCACATGCAGCCAGAGTGGTTTGCGGAGTTGCGAAAACACTGCGCGCCGGGCGTTGGCGCCGTCGGGCGCAACGGCCAGTTTTTCGAGCCGCTGGCGGCGATTTATCCCCGCGAACTGTTGCCACTGGCGCAGGCGGCGCTCGAGCGGCGGGAACTGTCGCTGCAAAAGCTGCTCACCGCTGGAGTCGCCCAGGGATTGCTGCGCGTGCGCGAGATCGGCGACGGCGAGAGGCCGTTCTTCACGAACTGGAATGAGCCGGCCTGAAGCGGGCCGCGCGCTGGATCGTCACTCCTCGGTGAGCAGGGCTGCCGCAACGACCGCGCGCCGCCGCTGGAAGTAGACCGCCAGGCTGATTTTGTAGAGGAAGACCGCCGCGGCGATGGCGGCGTAGGTCGTGACGTAGACCGTGTGGAGAAAATCCTCCTCGGCGTAGTTGGCCTGCGCGAGAGTCGTCTTCATCTCGGGCGTGAGCGCCTCGCGCAGCGACGTGGGATCATAGTGCCCGAGCCGCATCGCGCAGTGGGCCAGCACGACGGCGAGGAACAGATACTGGCTGCCCACGACCCAGCCCAGTCCCCGGGGCTCATATTCGCGCAGCAGGGTGACGCCGTGCAGCGCAATGGCGCCAGCGCCCGCGACGAGCAGCCAGACGATGGCGCCCGGGATGTCACGCACGCCTGCGCAGGAGACGGCGAAGAACGTCGCAAACGTCAGCACGCCCAAGCCGTCGGCCCGCGCGAGCCGGAGCACGCGGGACAGGACTTCTTCGGAAAGGAGGGGAGGCTGCATGGAAGGTTTGTCATTCCCGCTGGGACGCGGAATCTCAAGCCTCTTTCCTGTTGGATGGTTGTCATTGCGAGGTCCGCAGCGACGACGCAATCCAGCAGGAATCACCGGCTGCCCGTCACCGACTACTCCTTTGCCTTGTCCCACCCTCGCAAAAGCCAGCCCTTCCGTTTTCGCCTCGAATTCCCGCCCGAGCTGCCCATCAGCAGCCGGGCGGAGGAGATCGTCGCGACCATCCAGGCGCATCCGGTGGTGATTCTCGCCGGCGAGACCGGTTCGGGCAAAACGACGCAAATCCCGAAAATGTGCCTCGCGGCGGGCCGCGGCACGCTCGGCCGCATCGCGTGCACCCAACCACGGCGCGTGGCGGCGCTGTCAATCTCCCGCCGGGTAGCGGAGGAGTTGAATGTGACCTGGGGTCGGGAAGTGGGCTGCAAGATCCGCTTCAACGACCAGACCACGTCGGCGACGGTCATCAAGTTCCTCACCGACGGCATGCTTCTGGCGGAGGTG
>Ga0316223_1002132_pt1 | contig 16816 bp, 15 predicted proteins | sample TBH18009metaG_FD_206007 | JGI IMG/M metagenome (GOLD analysis project Ga0316223, IMG submission 206007) | Freshwater microbial communities from Trout Bog Lake, Wisconsin, USA - TBH18009 | ecosystem: Environmental > Aquatic > Freshwater > Lake > Hypolimnion/Profundal zone | place: USA: Wisconsin...
CATTACAGCCACACTAGGGGCGCAGTCTGCCAGCGCGACATTGACTGTGAATGCTGCAATTTCCAGATCATTCGTGGTCAAACCTGCTACAGCGGTTTCAATTCCGGTGAGCGGCACACAACAATATGCGGCGATTGAGACATTCAGCGATGGCTCAACTTTCGACAGAACTGCGGCCTCTGCTTGGACGTCAGTTAATGTGCCGGTTGGAGGCACTGCAGTTGCAACACTCTCGACAAATGGGGTGGCGGGTGGTCTAGCTACGGGTGCCGCCACGGGTACCGCAACTATCACTGCCACATTAGGTGCGCAGGCCGCGTCAGCTACCTTGATCGTGAATTCCAAAACATTGTTGTCACTCAGTGTGGGCCCTCAAACGGCCTCAATACCGGTTAATGGTACCCAACAATATACGGCAATTGCGACATGGAGCGATCAGACATCCAGCGACGTTACAACATCTTCCACTTGGTCCTTTGTCAGCGGCGCTGCTTTTGCGTCGATTTCGAATGCCGGCCCCACTATCGGCCTCGCCACCGGTACAAGTGCAGGAACATCGACCATCACGGCCTCTTACACGATTGGCGGTATTACCAGGAACGCTAATTTGCTTCCAGCTACATTGACCGTGATCCCCAAAACATTGTTGTCGCTCAGCGTGGGGCCCCAAACGGCCTCAATATCAGTTAATGGTACCCAACAATATACGGCAACTGCGACATGGAGCGATCAAACGTCCAGTGACGTGACGACAGCGGTTACTACTTCTTGGACTGCAATTGATGCCACCGGCGGTCCTGGTGTGGTCACACTATCTGCGAACGGTGTTGGTGGAGGTCTCGCGACCGGTGCAGTCATCGGAACATCGACCATCACAGCCTCATACACTATTGGTGGTATTACCAAGAACGCGAACTTGCTACCCGCCACATTAACCGTAACCGCAGGGGCCGGTACAGTGCCTCTCGCCATCAACCTTGGAAGTGCAGCTACTTACGGAATTGCATCGCGTGCCGGATTGACCTCAACCGGTGTTGCCGTAGTTAATGGAGATGTGGCGTTGTCTCCTCTTGCTACTTGCACGGACTCGACAGGTAACGCGGGTGCATCCGAGACCTGCCTAACTAAAATCCATACAAGCCCTACGGGATTGACGGTAAATGGTTCAATCTATTTCGCAGGTGATCCATTTGATGCCGGAGCAACCGCACTGTCTGCCACGAACGCATTGACTACAGCGTGGACTCAGGGGATGAACAAAATAGATACTTTTGCTGTCGGTTTCCTCGGTGGACAACTGGCCGGAAAAACCATGGTCGCCGGTGTCTATGATGAGGCGAACCTCGGTTTGTCGGCTGGCGGAACTGCAACGTTTGACGGACAAGGTGATCCGAACGCTATCTTCATTGTCAAGATAGGTACGATAGGGGGAACCGGAGATTTTACCGACTCGGGTACGTTACTTCTTCCTACGCAAATTATGCTGATCAACGGTGCCCAGGCCAGAAACATTTGGTTTGTGGTTGGCCGTGATATCACGATCGGCTCGGGAACCATCTGGAATGGAAACATATTGGCCGGACGGACTACCACCGTCAACAACGGATCATCGGTAATGGGCAGAGTATTGGCAGGAGCAAACGGGGCCGGTGCGTTTACAATTACCGGTGCCGCAAGTCCATCGCTTACCACTATTACCGTGCCGCCAAACTGAGTCATTAAAATAAAGGGCGGCAGAATCATTTCTGCCGGCCTTTATTGCTTAATCAAGTCAAAGTTAATTGTCAGCGACAAGTCAGCGAAGCTTTTGGAGAAGAACATGAATAGATTAACAAAAAAACTGGGGGCACTGGGTCTGGTAGGGTGCTCTGTTATTGTCAGCCCTTACGCATTGGCTGAGGATTCAGGCTGGTATGTAGGCGGCAACGTTGGGAAATCGAGAGCAAGTATTGATGATGTACGGATCACCGGCGGCCTGCTGGGAGCTGGGTTTACCACCACTTCGATCACGGATGACAACCGCGACACCGGCTATAAGGTATTTGGCGGGTACCAATTCAACAAGTATTTTGCACTTGAGGGCGGCTATTTCAATCTGGGCCAGTTCGGTTTTACCTCGACCACAGCAGCACCGCAGGCTGGAACACTGAACGGCAAGACCAAACTCGACGGCCTGAATATTGATATTGTCGGTATTCTGCCGGTCACTGAAAAATTCTCGGCGTTTGTCCTGGGTGGTTTGAACTACGCGGAAACCAGAGACAATTTTACCCGCACCGGAGCGGTTACCATCACAACCAATCCCAATCCTAGTGAAAGCAGTGCGAACTACAAACTCGGGCTGGGACTGCAGTACGATTTCAGTCAATCTCTGGGTGTGCGAACTGAGGCGGAACGTTACCGGATCAATGATGCCGTCGGCAACAAGGGGGATATTGATCTATTCTCTGTTGGTTTGGTTTATCGCTTCGGTGTGAAAAATCCGCTTCCTGTGCCAGTCCAGAAGGCGGTGGTTTCAGAGCCTGTTGTAGCACCTGTACCTCCGCCTGTACCCACACCAGTAGTTGTAATGCCTCCGCCCGCTCCTTTGCCGGAAGTGAAAATTCCGGCTGAAATGGTTAAGGTGGTGTTTTCGGCAGACTCCACGGCAGACTCGCTTTTCGCTTTCGGCAAAGCAGACCTGAGTCCCTCCGGCAAGCAGGCTCTGGACAAGTTTACTGCCGAGTTGTCGGGTGCCAAGTTTGAGGTTGTCAAAGTAACCGGCCACGCGGATCGGATCGGTTCATTTGACTACAACATGAATCTTTCGAAGCGCCGGGCTGAAGTGGTTTCAGCTTATCTGGTAGCCTCAACCGTTGTTCCTTCCGACAAGATTACTGCCGTGGGAATGGGATACACCGATCCGGTCACCAAGCCCGGGGAGTGTAAAGGCAAGAAGGAAAGCAGAAAATTGATCGCATGTCTCGCGCCTGATCGCCGTGTGGAGGTAGAAGTTTCCGCCACGCGAACGATCAACGAAATCGCGTCTAAAGGCGTATCCCGCTAGAAAAGGGCATCAATCCGGATTGGCCAAGATTGCACCACTCAAAATAACCAGTCCGCGAACGATTAGTAGCGCTTTGCCATGTGAGTGATGGTCAATACGGGCCGTGGCGTCACCGCCCAGAATTTTCCGGGCAGTATGAATCTGGATGGCATCCAGTGTGTACATTCCAATGAGCAGGATGAAATGCATCCACACGAGCGACGAAAATAATTCTTGTTGCTCGACCAGACGGTGCCACCAGTGGCGATGCAGATACAGATAAACAGGTAAAGACACATCAAAAGCCATGGTGGCGACCATCACCGGAATATGGAAGTACCTCCGTTGCGGCATAAAGTATGCGGCCAGCATGACCAGATAAGACAACAGCGCAGTGAGGGAAATTGTGAGCAGCATGGGGGGAATTATGGATGTTGGTTAAAACAACGATCCACCCACCACACGCCAGGTTAAGTACACCGCACCTCCGGCAAACACCAAAGAGATAATGCACAGTAGCACGGATTGCAGCCACAGAGACCGGATTCCAGATAAGGGAATTCGGGCGGCAACCGGAATAACCGCCAGTACCGGAAGGCTATACCACGGTAATTTTGTCGTTAATATCGCCAGGCAACCGGAAAGTCCGACAATGATTGACAGCGGCAAAGTGAAAAGTCGGCCACAGGGTAAGGGGCTGTTGGTGATGATCTGAATTAATAAATACGCACCTGCGGCGGCACCCACCGCTAAGCCGAATTGTTCCGGTAAATGAGTTGCACAGAGCAGTGCGCTCATTCCACTTCCCAAGCCCAGTGCCATTCCGGCGGTGCCGGCTCGTGTTGAGGAGTCGCGCAGGCCGTCAAACCAGAATACCAGCCAGCCAACATAAATTGCGCAGCCACCCGCCCATAACGGCAAAGCCAATAGTTCATATTGCTTCAGAATAGACAGCATGGCCCAGATCGCGGTACTGCCTCCGGCCAGCGTCAACAGAAAACGCAGCCAGCCCGGATTGAACAGCATAAACAGCAGGCCAAACAATGTGGAGAGGAATCCCAACAGTACAATTTTATGCTCCGGGGTGAGAGGCTCAAAGGAGAAGTCACTCACCAGGTAAAGCATCACAGAAAAACCGGCGATTATGGCCAATCCGCTTAAACGCATGCGCAGAAATAGTTCTGACACTATTAAGGCGGCAACGAAAGGCTCAAGGCCTAATTGCACAGCGGGATGACTTAACAAAGCGTGCAACTCAATCTCCTGATTTACTGATTTTAATCTAGCCAGATTACGTCGTTATGGGCAGCGATGTGCTGCTGCAGGATACACTTGAACTGATCCGGATTATGAGGATGAACCATCTCGCCATCGCGGGGAAGATGCAGGTCATAGAGGCGCGAAATCCAGAAGCGTAATGCGGCAACACGCAAGGCAACCGGCCAGGCCAGACGTTCAGCTTCCTGCAAGGGACGTGCTGAATGGTAGGCACGCAGGAAGGCGCGGGTACGTTCTGCATTCAACAGGCCATCCGCCCCCATGCACCAATCGTTGACGGTGATGGCAACGTCATACAACAGGCAATCGTTGCAGGCGAAATAGAAATCGATCAGTCCACCGACGCGTGTTCCCTCAAGCAATACATTGTCGCGGAACAGATCGGCGTGAATCACTCCCTGCGGCAAACCGTTTAGCGTATTTTGTTCATGAAATGCCACTTCGCTTTGCAAGAGCTCTGCATCTTGAGCAGATAAAAAAGGCAGCACTTGAGGAGCCGTGTTGGCGCGCCAGCTTGCTGCACGAGCATTAGGCATGGTCTCGGAAAAACTGAGCCCGGCAAGATGCATTTGCCCCAGCATCGCTCCGACAGAGGCGCAATGCTCTACCTCCGGGTGTATCAACGATTTGCCGGAAAGTCGGCTGACGATACAGGCAGGCTTTTGGTTAATTTCACTTAGAAAACCGTTATTCCGGTTGGCTACCGGGCTGGGGCAGGGTATCCCATGCCGTGCGAGGTGAGCCATCAGATTCAAGTAGAAGGGTAATTCTTCTGGAGTCAGCTTTTCAAACAAAGTCAGCACGAACCGTCCGTTGCTGGTGGTGACAAAGTAGTTGGTGTTTTCTATGCCGGAGGGAATGCCCTGCAATTCAAGCAGCTTGCCGAGCGAATAATCGCTCAGCCAGGCAGTCAGTTCTGCTTCGGTGACGCTGGTAAAAACAGCCATGACTTAAAAACGAAACAGAACCCAGCGTGGCGGACGCACTCCGGATTCCAGCCCATCATGCCGTGCAAACTTGCCATCGCCTACATCGTCTACCAAATAGTAAGGCAGGCCAATTTTCGGGGTAATCTTAATCATGTAGAGTCGGCCGCCTACACGGAATTCTTCCACGGTCTGCTCGGTTTGCTTGGTGATGGTCACCTGCGGTTCGTCTACCGGCTCATTCGCATCGATGGAAGGTGGCGGCAAGGTTTCCAGATCAGACGGCTTGGGCTGGTCTGCAGCATGAGCTGTGGCGCACAGAAGGACAAAGAGTAAAGTTGAAATCAGGCGCATTATATTTTTACGGTGATTTTGCATGGGGTTATTTTAACAGAGTTGAGGCTGGGGTAAGAAACAAGGTACAAAGTATAGGCTGAATATTTTACATCCGTACATTTGTACCTGGTGACATGATGGGTCAAAGGTTAAGTTGCATTTCCCGTTCAGCGTCGGAAAGTTCGAAGCCGCGCGATTCGTAATGTTTAAAAATCGCGCTGACAATGGCTGCAGGGTCGTCAATGACCTGGATTAAATCCATATCTTCAGGATTGATCATGCCTTCGGCCAGCAGGGATTGTCGAAACCAGTCGATCATGCCTTTCCAGAAATTACTTCCTACCAGAATAATCGGGATGCGCCGGGTTTTACCGGTTTGCACCAGCGTGAGCGCTTCCATTAACTCGTCCAGCGTGCCGAAGCCACCGGGCATCACCACATAGGCACTGGCGAATTTAACGAACATCACTTTGCGGGCAAAAAAGTGCTGAAAGGTCTGACTGATATTCTGGTAAGGGTTGTTGCTTTGTTCATGCGGTAACTGGATGTTCAACCCTACGCTGGGAGACTTGCCATAAAATGCGCCTTTGTTGGCTGCTTCCATAATGCCGGGACCGCCGCCGGAGATCACTGAAAAACCTGCATCGGACAACAGTCGCGCAATTTCTTCGGTTTTCTTGTAATACGGGTGGTCGGGCTTGGTGCGGGCACTGCCGAAAATACTGACTGCGGGCTGAATGTCACTCAGGCGTTGGGTCGCTGATACGAACTCTGACATAATACCGAACACGCGCCATGCTTCTTTTGAATGCATGAGTTCGGGTACCAGCAAATGAGGTAGTTTCGATTGACTATGCATGTTTAACGCACCCTAAAATACATTAAGAAAATGAAAACACTGCTTCTGGTTGACGGCTCATCTTACCTTTATCGCGCTTTTCACGCCATGTCGCAATCCGATTTGCGCAGCCCGCAAGGCGAGCCGACCGGCGCAATTTATGGCGTGCTCAATATGTTGCGCAAATTGCGCGCTGATTTTCCGTCCGATTATAGCGCCTGCGTATTCGATGCAAAAGGCAAAACCTTTCGCGATGACTGGTATCCTGCTTACAAAGCCAATCGCCCTTCCATGCCCGACGAGTTGCGGGTGCAAATCGAACCGCTGCATGAAATTGTGGCTGCCGCTGGCTGGAATATTCTTATGATAGATGGAGTGGAAGCAGATGACGTGATCGGTACGCTGGCGCAACAGGCTTCGCAAAATGGCGTGCGCTGTGTGATTTCTACAGGCGACAAAGATTTGACTCAACTGGTGAATGAGCGCGTGCTTTGGGTTAACACCATGAGTGAGGAAAAACTGGGTGAAGCGGGGGTGGAGGCCAAGTTTGGTGTAAGGCCGGAACGTATTGTGGATTATTTGACTTTGGTGGGTGATACGGTAGACAACGTGCCGGGCGTTCCCAAGTGCGGCCCCAAAACTGCAGTGAAATGGCTTGCCCAATACGGTACGCTGGACAATTTGATTGAACATGCCGATGAGATTGGCGGAGTCGTTGGAGAAAATCTGCGTGCCTCACTCGACTGGCTGCCTCAGGGGCGCAGACTGGTTACGGTCAAATGTGATGTTCCCTTGTCCAGGCGATTTGATGAATTGGTTGCACCGGTGCAGGATACGGAAAAGATGCGTGTGCTGCTGGAGCGGTTTGGGTTCAAGAGTTGGTTGAGGGAGTTAAATATTCCCTCTGTTCTGCAACCTTCTGATGGAACTACTAGCCATCTCACTAAGCTGCAAAACCAGCAGCAAGTGATTGGTTATCCCAACGGGGGAGGGGGTTTAAATGACGGAGCTCTGGCCATGCAAGTTTCCCCCTCCCTAGCCCTCCCCCGAGGGGAGAGGGGACTGGAGCAACCGTTGCCGGGAGATTTATTTGCTTCGTTGGGTGAATATGAAACTATTCTTACCGACAGCCAGCTCGATGCTTGGCTGGAAAAAATCACCCACGCCGACCTCACCTGTGTAGATACCGAAACCACCGGCCTCGATACGATGAATGTACAACTGGTTGGTATCTCGTTCGCTATTGAAGCGCATCATGCCGCCTATCTTCCGCTCGCACATCATTATCCGGGTGCTCCGGATCATCTTAATCGCGAACACGTTTTGCAAAAAATTAAGCCGTGGCTGGAAAGCGAGCAATATAAAAAAGTCGGCCAGAATCTTAAATACGACCAGCACATTTTTGCCAATCATGACATCAGGCTTGCGGGGATTGCCGAAGATACACTGCTGCAATCGTATGTGCTGGAAAGCCACAAGCCGCATGATATGGATAATCTTGCGTTGCGCCATCTTGGCGTGAAAACCATTACTTATGCCGAAGTGGTGGGCAAGGGGGCAAAGCAGATCGGTTTCGATCAGGTTGACCTTGATACTGCGACACGCTACGCCGCCGAAGATGCAGATATCACTTTGCAATTGCACCAGACCTTGTCGTCTCAACTCAAGCTGCAAGGCAGGTTGGACAGCGTTTACCGTGAGATTGAATTGCCCGCCCGACAAGCACTATTTATCATGGAGCGTAACGGTGTTCTGATCGACAGCACAAAATTGGCAGGGCAGAGCCGCGAGCTGGGCGAAAAAATGCTCGCCATCGAAGCTCAGGCCTATGAAGCGGCCGGGCAACCTTTCAACCTGAATTCACCGAAACAGATACAGGAAATCCTGTTCGACAAATTGCAGCTGCCAGTCAAGAAAAAAACGCCGAGCGGGACGCCATCCACCGACGAAGAGGTGTTGCAGGAATTGGCACTGGATTATCCGTTGCCGAAAATTCTGCTGGAATATCGCGGCATGGCGAAACTCAAGTCTACTTACACCGACAAGCTTCCCCAGATGGTCAATCGCAGAACGGGGCGGGTACACACCAGCTATTCGCAGGCGGTCGCAGTAACGGGCAGACTGGCTTCAAGCGATCCCAATCTGCAAAATATTCCGGTGCGAACCCCGGAAGGCCGCCGCATCCGCGAGGCTTTTATCGCCCCGGCAGGCAGTAGAATTGTGTCGGCGGATTATTCTCAGATCGAATTGCGCATCATGGCACATCTCTCCGGTGATGAAGGTTTACTACGGGCCTTTGCCAACCACGAAGACATACACCGTGCGACTGCTGCCGAAGTATTTGGGACCGCACCAGGTGAGGTTAGCAGCGAACAGCGCCGCTATGCCAAAGTAATCAACTTTGGGCTGATCTACGGCATGTCCGCCTTCGGTCTGGCCGGTCAGCTTAATATCGAACGCAGCGCGGCCCAGCAATACATTGACCGCTACTTTGCGCGCTATCCGGGCGTTGCCAACTACATGCAGCGCACACGAGAGCAGGCAAAAAGCCAGGGCTTTGTGGAAACATGGTTTGGCCGTCGCTTGTGGCTGCCTGAAATCAACGGTGCCAATGGTATGAGAAGGCAGGCAGCCGAACGAGCCGCTATCAATGCCCCGATGCAAGGGACGGCAGCGGATTTAATTAAACTCGCCATGATTGCAGTGCAGAATTGGCTGGAGCGCGAACACTTGAATACCCGCCTGATTATGCAAGTACATGACGAGCTCGTGCTTGAGGTGCCGGAGACAGAGTTGCCGCTGGTGAAAGAAAAACTTAGCGATCTCATGTGCAATGTGGCTGAACTGAAAGTGCCTCTGGAAGTGGGTTTGGGTGAAGGTGACAATTGGGAAGAGGCGCATTAGATCATTCAAGTAACCATGCAAGACAATTTATTGAAAATGATTTTGTTGGCCGAGGAGTTTTATAACTTGGCTAATGAATTGAAAGAACTAGGGCAACTGGAACGCGCTGTCGACAATTATCGGAGGTCACTGGAAATCTATCCGAATTATGCGGAAGTGCATAATAATCTGGGCAATGTTCTGTGCGAACTTGGGCAGGCAGAGGAAGCGGTGTCAAGCTATCAGCGTGCTTTGGTAATCAATCCTGATTTTGCCGAGGCTCATAGTAATCTGGGCAATGTCTTGCGCGACCTCGGACAAATGGATAGTGCAGTAACTCATTACCGCCGGGCGCTGGAAATCAAGCCGGATTCCGCTCAGGTGCATTTCAATCTGGGGTATGTTCTGCTGGATCAAGGCGACTTGGCTGCTGCCGAACAATATTTTAATCTTGCGCTGGAGGAAGAGCCGGATCTAACTCAAGCCCATCAAGGTCTGGCCTGTATTTTTCAAAGATGCGGCAGTGACGAATTGTCGCGCTATCATCGTGACAGGGGATTCGGGAAACAGCCCTTATCCACGCTGTCCTATCAGGGGCGTGGAACACCGATTCAATTACTGGTTTTAGGTTCTGCATTGGAAGGCAATCTGCCATGGCGTTTCCTGATTGATCGCAATACATTTCAGACGACCATCCTGGCAGTTGAATACTTTGATGAGCAGTTGCCTCTTCCCCCACATCAGCTGATTTTAAACGCTATTGGCGATGCTGATATCTGCCAACAAGGACTTGAAATTGCAACTCGCCTGATTCAAAGTTCACAGACCCGGGTGGCGAATCCTCCGCAATCCGTGCTGCTAACCGGGCGCCTCATTAATGCGCAGCGTTTGGGCGCTATTTCAGGCGTGACTACCCCCCGTATGTTATTCATGCCAAAAAGCGAAATTGATTCTCGAAAAATAAGCGAAATGCTCTCGAATGCGGGATTGAATTTTCCGCTGCTGCTCCGTCCTCCGGGTTTTCATAGGGGTAATTATTTCGTTTGCGTCGATAGTGTTGATGCGCTGATATTAGCGATGGAAAAACTTCCCGGAGAACAAGTTCTGGCTATTGAATATCTTGACTCACGTTCGCAAGACGGGCTATTCAGGAAATATCGGGTGATGTCGATCAATGGTTCCTTATACCCGATTCATATGGCGGTATCTTCACAGTGGATGGTGCACTACTTCAGTTCAGATATGGATAAAAATGCACAATATCGCGAAGAAGAACAAGCCTTTCTGAATGACTTCGCAGCATTCTTGGGGGCGGATGTCATGGCGGTGTTGGAAAAAATGAGCAAAATGCTAGGGCTTGATTACTGCGGCATTGATTTTGGAATAGATCAACAGGGAAACGTCCTGTTGTTTGAGGCCAACTCAACCATGCTGATCAATCAGCTGAACGATGAAAAACAATGGGATTACAGACGTGCCGCCATTAACAACGCTTTAGCAGCCGCAAAAAACATGTTGGCAGGATGGGGGACTTTGACGTGAGGTTGACTTTCATCATGCCATCAACCCTCGCTCTATATGGGAATGATAATAGTGCAAAGGTTCTTTGGTAGAATAGCATCGTTTGGTTGGGATGTTCCCTTGTTATTTAAATGCAATAAGCCCGTGCAAAAAAAATTCTATATTAAAACCTTTGGCTGCCAGATGAACGAGTATGACTCGGACAAAATGGGGGATGTGTTACGCGCCTGTGAAGGGATGCAGCAGACTGAGATGCCGGAAGATGCGGATGTCATTTTGCTCAACACCTGTTCGGTACGAGAAAAAGCTCAGGAAAAAGTATTTTCCGATTTGGGACGGTTGCGCCCGTTAAAAGAAATTCGCCCAGACCTCATTATTGCGGTGGGCGGGTGTGTTGCCAGTCAGGAGGGTGAGGCGATTGTAAAGCGCGCGCCCTATGTTGACGTGGTGTTCGGGCCGCAGACGCTGCATCGTTTGCCGCAACTCATTGCGGATCGACGGGCGAGTGGACGTTCGCAGGTGGACATCAGCTTTCCCGAGATCGAAAAATTCGATCATCTGCCTGCAGCACAAACTTCTGCCGGTTCAGCATTTGTTTCGATCATGGAAGGATGTAGTAAATTCTGCACGTTCTGTGTGGTGCCCTATACGCGAGGTGAAGAAGTCTCCCGCCCCTTTGCTGATGTGATGCGCGAGGTGGAATCGCTGGTGGCACAGGGGGTCGGAGAAATCACCCTGCTCGGGCAAAATGTGAATGCGTATTGCGGCATCATGGACGATGGCGATACGGTTGATCTGGCTTTTCTGCTGCAGGCAATTGCCGCATTGGAGGGGGTGAAACGGCTGCGGTATACCACCTCGCACCCCAAGGAAATGACTCAGCGGTTAATTGATCTGTATGCCACCCAGCCCAAACTGGCGAGCCATTTGCACCTGCCGGTTCAATCCGGCTCGGATCGCGTACTGGCAGCAATGAAGCGCGGATATACGGCAATGGAATACAAGTCGATCATTCGCAAGCTGCGTGCCGCCCGTCCCGACATTGTGCTGACTTCCGATTTTATCGTCGGCTTTCCCGGCGAAACCGAGCGTGATTTCGAGGCGACCATCAAGCTTATCGAAGAGATTGAATTTGATGCCAGCTTCAGTTTTTTATATAGTCCCCGCCCCGGTACGCCCGCCGCAGAATTGTCTGACGAAGTGCCACTCGAAGCTAAAGTCGAACGACTCAAACGGTTGCAGGACCTGATCACCCGGCAGGCCGAATCGTTGTCCACACGTTTGCCTGGGACGGTGCAGCGCGTGCTGGTGGAAAGTGTGTCACGGAAAAGCACGAACGAACTGGCCGGGCGCATGGACAACAATCGTATTGTAAATTTTGCCGGATCCCCCGATATGCTGGGGCGATTTGCAAACGTAAAAATTACCGGTGCATGGGCGTATACGATGCGCGGTGAGTTGGCGGCAAACCAAACATGAGCATGCTCGAATTCTCCTTGAGTCCGGTCGACAATGTCCGTCTAAACAGATTATGCGGTGCGCTTGACGAGAACCTGCGTCAGGTGGAGACAGCACTGGAAGTTATTATTTCGCGGCGCGGTGAGCATTTCAATGTGCGCGGTGAGATTCGCAAAACAGAACTGGCACGCCAGGTTCTGCAAGATTTTTACCTGGAAGCCAAGCAGGATATCGGATTGGAAAAGTTACAACTCGGATTGATTGAGGCGATGCGCCACGATGGCGTTGCAGATAAGCATGTGGAGTTCGTGCCGTTACTGATGACGCGCAAATCGGAAATTCGCGGACGTACACCGCGCCAGAACGACTATCTGCAAGCAATCCAGCAACACGATATTACTTTTGGTGTGGGGCCCGCAGGAACCGGCAAAACTTATCTGGCCGTGGCGAGTGCGGTGGATGCGTTGCAGCGCGATGCGGTGCAACGGCTGGTGCTGGTGCGTCCGGCGGTGGAGGCAGGAGAGCGCCTGGGATTTTTGCCGGGTGATCTCGCGCATAAAGTGGATCCCTATCTGCGCCCCTTGTATGACGCGCTATATGATTTGATGGGGCCGGACAAGGTGGTTAAGGCATTCGAGCGTGGCGTGATAGAAATTGCCCCGCTGGCGTACATGCGCGGGCGTACCATCAATCATTCCTTCATCATTCTCGATGAAGCGCAAAATACCACGCCGGAGCAGATGAAAATGTTCCTGACCCGAATTGGCTTTGGCAGCAAAGCGGTGATTACCGGAGATGTCACTCAAATCGATCTGGCACGCGGACAAAAGAGTGGCTTGATTGAGGTGCGCACTGTTCTCAAGGAAGTGCGGGGCATTGCATTCCAGAATTTTCTTGCTGAAGATGTGGTGCGTCATCCTCTTGTGCAGAAAATTGTCACGGCTTACGAACGCTACGAACAGGGAAAGAGGCCGCAGCCATGAGTGCCTCGCCTTCATTTTATCTTGCCGTGCAGTATGCGACTGAAGCGGAAAATTTGCCTACACGGCCCCAGTTTCGTCGTTGGATAAAATCATCCTTGCAACGCGAGGTGCAAATTGTGCTGCGTGTTGTGGATGAGAGGGAAGGGCGGGAACTTAATAAAAATTTCCGTGGTAAGGACTACGCCACGAACGTGTTGACCTTTGTCTATGACGATTCTGGTGTTTTATCAGGTGATGTGGTGATTTGCGCCCCGGTGGTTGAGAAGGAAGCGTATGACCAACAAAAGGAATTGCACGCTCATTACGCCCATCTTGCCATTCACGCAACCCTGCATCTGCAAGGGTACGATCACGAAAATGAGCAAGATGCCGCCACAATGGAGTCGCTGGAGACTGCAATTATGATGAAATTAGGGTATGCTGATCCCTACCGAGTTGTAATTGTGTAACAATTGATTAAAGATGGACCATCCCGAGAGTAACAAACCAACCCTGCTGGAACGGCTTTCAACGTTGCTGCTACGTGAGCCGGAAGACCGCGAACAACTGATCATCCTGCTGCACTCCGCATTTGAGCGCGACCTATTGGATGCCGATGCCTTGTCTATGATGGAAGGAGTGATTCAGGTTTCCGAGCGGCAAGTACGCGAAATCATGATTCCTCGCGCCCAGATGGATGTCATTGACATCAGCCAGCCACCGGAAAAATTCATCCCTTTTGTAATCGAAACGGCACACTCGCGCTTTCCAGTCATCGAGGGCGATAAGGACAACATCGTGGGCATTTTGCTTGCCAAAGATTTGTTGCGCTACTACGCGGGTGAGGAATTTGATGTGCGTGACATGTTGCGCCCTGCCGTGTTTGTGCCCGAATCTAAACGCCTCAATGTGCTCCTGCGCGACTTCCGCAGCAATCACAACCACATCGCACTGGTGGTGGATGAATATGGCGGTGTATGCGGCATGGTGACCATTGAAGATGTCCTGGAACAAATCGTCGGCGACATTGAGGACGAATATGATTTCGATGAAGACGAAGACAATTTGATTTCTGATGGAGCAGGCAGCTGGCGTGTCAAAGCGGAAACCGAAATTGCCGATTTCAACGAGGCCTTGGGCACGGATTTCGACGATGACGACTACGACACAGTAGGCGGGCTGGTACTCAAGGCTGCCGGTCAACTTCCTAAACGAGGTGACTGCATTACGGTTGCAGATCTGGTTTTTACTATTTTGCGTGCCGATAGCCGCAGACTGTATTCCTTGCAGGTTGAATCCAGTCAACTCAAGGAAATCTCTGCTCACGCTTCGTAGTTCGTGTCAGGATTCGGTATTGCAATAGCAAGTCCGTCAACAAAATTTCTAAAACTCCAGTTTATCTCCCGAGCCAAGCTGCACCAGTTCCTGTAATTTTTCGAACAGTTCGCTGCCATCGCGCCTGCTCATCCACTTTTCTTCCTGAATTGCATAATGGAATCCTCCGGATTTTGCGGCAAGCCAGATTTCCTGATTAGGGCCGTGGCGGTTGATGATGACTTTTGATCCATCCTCAAATTCCAGTTCCAGCACCGGGCCGTTAAGATTGCATTCGATGTCTGTGCCACTGGCATCGATCGTTTGCTCGATACGCTTGAATACTGCATCGGCCAATTCGTTGTATTCACTTTCCGTCATATAATCCCGTCTGTTCAATTTAGTTGAGGGTAAAGTGATGCGTGTGGCCTGTATTATGTTGCTGTTCTCCCTGTTCCTGCAAGGCTGCGGTCACAAAGGGCCGCTTATTTTGCCGCAGGCACAACCTGCAGTGCAAAACTCTCCCGTACAACCCTCAGCCGTTCAACCATCCAAATCTAATCAATAGCCATGTCCAACTATTTTAATTATCAGAACAATCAGCTTTTCGTCGAACAAGTGCCGCTTGCCGAAATCGCACATCGCTTTGGTACTCCCTGTTATGTTTATTCTCATGCGGCATTAAGCGATGGATACCGACAATTCGAACAGGCCTTTGCCGGACGTGAGCATTTGATCTGCTATGCGGTGAAAGCCAATTCCAATCTGGCGATCCTGCATCTGTTGGCATGGATGGGAGCCGGGTTCGATATCGTTTCCGGCGGGGAGTTGCAGCGTGTACTGGCCGCCGGGGGCGCGGCCGGCAAGGTGGTGTTTTCCGGCGTGGGCAAGACGGTCGCTGAAATGCGCCTGGCATTAAATGCCGAAATACTTTGCTTCAATGTGGAATCTGAAGCAGAGCTGATGCGCTTGAATGAGGTGGCTGGCAGTATGGGTAAGGTAGCCCCGGTGAGCTTGAGGGTAAACCCGGATGTGGATGCAAAAACGCACCCTTATATTTCAACCGGACTGAAGCAGAACAAATTCGGAGTGGCTTATACCGAAGCGCTTGCACTGTATCGCAAGGCAAGTCAATTGCCGCATGTGCGCGTGACCGGCATGGATTGCCACATCGGATCACAGCTGACCGAGACCAGTCCCTTCATCGCGGCAATTGAAAAAGTATTGACGCTGGTTGACAGTCTTTCTTCTGAAGGAATTTCACTGGAGCATCTCGATATGGGAGGCGGTTTAGGTATTCGCTATGACGATGAAACCCCGCCAGCGATTGCAGAATATGCGAGTGCGCTACTGGAAGCTTTGCAAGGGCGTAGCGAAAAAATAATTGTTGAACCGGGAAGAGTGCTGGTGGGTAACGCGGGTGTTCTTCTGACTCAAATAGAATATCTCAAGCATGGTGAAGAAAAAAATTTCGCGATTGTGGATGCGGCGATGAATGATTTGATGCGTCCTGCCTTGTACGATGCCTATCATCACATTCAACCCGTACTTCTCAATGATGTGCCCGCTAAAAATTACGAGGTGGTAGGCCCGGTATGCGAGACCGGGGACTTTCTCGGGCATGCGCGTGAGCTGGCCGTAGCGCAAGGCGATCTGTTAGCTGTGATGTCAGCGGGCGCATACGGAATGAGTATGAGTTCCAATTACAATACTCGTCCGCGTGCAGCAGAGGTGATGGTGTCAGGAACAGTGGTCCAACTCATTCGTGAACGTGAATCTGTGCAGCATTTATTTGCAGGCGAAAAAACTTTTTCGGTGTGATTTTAAAAAATATATTGCGCTATGTTTTTAATCGCGCATAGAATGTCAACACCAAGCGCGCTGGGTGATTCAGGGGAGTGTTTGGGAGTGCAGTGGTTGCACGCAATGCAGCGCATGGTTCAAGTCCAATAATTTTTACAAGGAATGAAAATGGCTACAGCAGATAGTAAAACAAAAAGCACCACCAAAAAAGCCGCCGCTAAACCAGCAGCTAAACCAGCAGCCAAAAAAGCAGCAGCCAAGCCAGCAGCCAAAAAAGCAGCAGCCAAGCCAGCAGCCAAAAAAGCAGCAGCCAAGCCAGCAGCCAAGCCAGCAGCTAAAAAAGTTGCAGCCAAGCCAGCAGCTAAAAAAGTTGCAGCCAAGCCAGCAGCTAAAAAAGTTGCAGCCAAGCCAGCAGCTAAAAAAGTTGCAGCCAAGCCAGCAGCTAAAAAAGTTGCAGCCAAGCCAGCAGCTA
>Ga0316223_1002143_pt1 | contig 16734 bp, 12 predicted proteins | sample TBH18009metaG_FD_206007 | JGI IMG/M metagenome (GOLD analysis project Ga0316223, IMG submission 206007) | Freshwater microbial communities from Trout Bog Lake, Wisconsin, USA - TBH18009 | ecosystem: Environmental > Aquatic > Freshwater > Lake > Hypolimnion/Profundal zone | place: USA: Wisconsin...
CATGGTGGGCGATGCGCTGGTGCAAAACATGGCGGCGTTTGAAACCGCAACTGCGCGGGTTGACCCGTGGTCGCGTGTGCGTGCGGGCGATCTGGCACCGCCGCTGCTGGGCGGTGTGCGTTGATGCGTGCAATGGATTTGACGCGCGCGCGGGTGCGTGTCAGCGTCCGCGCAAAAACAGTGCGTCGAGTTCGCGCAGGCTCAGTTGGCGCCAGGTGGGGCGTCCGTGGTTGCATTGGTCGCTGCGTTCGGTGTGCTCCATCTGGCGCAGCAGGGCATTCATTTCTTCCAGACTCAGGCGTCGGTTGGCGCGCACGGCACCATGGCAGGCCATGGTGGCCAGCAAGTCGTGCTGGGCGCGCTGGATGACGCTGCTGGAGTCCTGTTGGCCGAGTTCTTCCAGCACGCTGCGAGCCAGTGCCACCACGTCGCCCTGCGCCAGTAAGGCCGGCACGGTACGCACGGCCAAGGTTTTGGGGCCGATGGTGGACAGCTCCAGGCCGAGGGCGGCCAGTGCCCCGGATTGGGCCTCACAGGTCGCTATTTCCTGGTCGGTGGCCGGGAAAGTCATTGGAATCAGCAGCGTTTGGCGTTGTAGCTGCGTGGCGGCGGCGGCGTGTGCTGGAATGGTGTTGTCGGTGGCAGGCCGGGACGCTGACGTCAGTTGTTGTTTTAGCCGCTCGTAGACGATGCGTTCGTGCGCGGCGTGCATGTCGACCAGCACCAGACCTTGCGTGTTTTCAGCCAGGATGTAGACACCGTGCAGTTGGGCCAGCGCGTGCCCGAGCGGCCCGTGCGGGGCGGCGGCATCGGTGTTGGCGTCGCCGGGTGTCGTTGGTGTGGTTGGTGTGGTTGGTGTGGTTGGTGTGGTTGGCGTCGCTGCGTTGGGTGTTACGGGCGCGGGTTGCCACAGTGCGGCGAGGTCGCTGACGCGATGTCCGACGCTGGGTGATGCGTGGGCATACTGCAGGGGCGTCTGGCGCGCGTGTGCTGGCAGGCCTGTGCTGGGTCCGGTGTCCGGGGCGGGGGCAACGGCAGTGACCGCCGTGGTGCTGTTGGCCATGTTGGCAGCATCGAGCGCACGCGGTGGTGCCAGCGCGTTGTCCACGGCGTGGTGCACGGCCTGGTGCACTTCGCGGCTGTCGCGAAAGCGCACTTCAATTTTGGTGGGATGCACGTTGACATCGACCCGCGTTGGGTCAATGGACAGGTGAAGCGCGTACACCGGCTGTCGGTGGCCGTGCAGTACATCTTCGTAGGCGCTGCGGGCGCCGTGGCTGATGACTTTGTCGCGCACAAAGCGGCCGTTGACGTAGGCGAATTGCTGGTCGGCGCGAGCCCGGGCGGCGCCGGGCAGACCCACGCGTCCGCTGACATGCAGGCCGTTGGGGCCGCTGTAGTTGACGCGCAGACTGTTGGCCAGGAAGTCGGCGCCCAGTACGTCGTGCAGGCGCTGCTCCAGTGCGGTGTTCGTGATTTCGCCGGTGTCCGGGTCGATGCCGTCGAGCGCCGTCGCGTGGTTGCTGCAGCGACGCCATTGTTCCAGCAGCTTGCCCTCGTGCCAGATGGCAAAGCCAACGTCTGGGCGCGCCAGCGCGTGGCGCCGTACCGCTTCCACGCAGTGCGCCAGTTCGGTGGCGTCGGATTTGAGAAACTTGCGCCGGGCCGGGGTGCTGAAAAACAGTTCGTTTACTTCGACCGTGGTGCCAGGGTTGCGCGCTTCGGGGCGCAGTTCACCGCTGCGCCCGAGCAACAGATAGGCCTGGCTCTGGCCCTGGGCGCGCGACAGGATGCTGCAGTCGGCAATGGAGTGGATGGCGGCCAGCGCCTCACCGCGAAAACCCATGGTGGTTACGCCTTCGAGGTCGTGCAGGCTGCCAATTTTGCTGGTGGCGTGGCGTTTGAAGGCCAGCGCCAGTTCGTCGCGCACGATGCCCTGACCGTCGTCTTCCACGCTGATGCGGCGCACACCGCCGGCCAATAGCCGCAGCGTGATTTGGCGCGCGCCAGCGTCGAGTGCGTTGTCGACCAGTTCGCGCACCACTGAGGCGGGTCGCTCCACCACCTCACCGGCGGCGATCTGGCTGATCAGTTCGTCGGGCAGTTCGCGGATCGGGCGGCGCTGGGGTGCCGCTGCGCCTTGCGCATCGGGTTCGGCGGTGGCTGGGCCGTCTGGGGTGTCGTTGGTGTTCACGCTGGCATTTTAGTGGTCCTGGCGGTTCGGCTTCACGCGGCAGTCATGGCGTGCCCCGATAATCGGAACATGGAATTCCTGCCACAACTTTTTGATTTCATCCTGCATGTAGACAAATACCTGCAGATCGTCGTGCGTGACTACGGACTGTGGGTCTATGCCCTGCTGTTCCTGATTATTTTTGTCGAAACCGGGGTGGTGGTCATGCCCTTTTTGCCGGGGGACTCGCTGTTGTTTGTGGTTGGCGCCATGTGTGGTGCCGGCGTCATGGATTTCACTTTGTCGGTAGCGTTGCTGACGGCGGCGGCGATTCTGGGCAACCAGTCCAACTACACCATTGGTCGCTGGATTGGTCCCCGCGTATTTCAGTGGCCCCAGTCGCGCTGGTTCAACCAGGCCGCATTTCTCCAGGCGCATGCGTTTTATGAGCGCTACGGTGGCTTCACCATCATTGCTGCGCGCTTCATGCCGTTTGTGCGCACTTTTGCGCCGTTTGTGGCTGGCGTGGCGCAGATGACGCGCGCGCGTTTCATGCTGTATGACGTGGTGGGCGGCGTCTGCTGGGTGTTGGGCATTGTGACGGTGGGCTATTTCTTTGGAAATATTGACTGGGTCAAAGTGCACTTGGACAAGATCATCTGGGCGCTGATCCTGGTGCCCGCGTTGTTGGTGCTGTTGGGCAGCTGGAAGGCGCGGCGCAAAGCGGCGTAACGCCCAACGGTCCGGCGGTGGTGTCGTGGTTTAGCTGGACTGCTGGCTGCTGTTCAATAACTGCAGCGCTTGTTGAAAGTCAAAATTGTTGATGGCCTGACCGATTGGCTCTGCCTGGGGCAGGCAGGCGTGCAGCGCATCGGCATGGCTGGTCCAGAGGTCCTGCGCTTCGAAGTTGTCGTCGGCGAGTAGCCGCTGGAGGTTTTTGATGACGGCTTGCGTGGCTTCGCGCTGGTCTGCGCTCAGGGCTGCGGGCGGCGCTCGCACGGGCTGGTCCAGCAGGCCCGGAATGCGGTGCAAGCCCGTCAGCAGGCGTTGAAGTTCGGTGGCGCTGTGGGCCAGCGGTACGTCGAGCAGTGCCACCGTTTTGATGGTCTGGCTGCGCAAGGTTTGTTCGAGTTCGGTGGCGCAAGTAGACAGCGCTTCGGCACCCAGGCTGGCAGCCAGTCCTTTGAGGGTGTGCGCCAGGCGTTCTGCCTCGGCGTGGTCGTCCCGGGCGTAGGCGTCGCGGATGTGCTGCACCACGTTCTGCTGTGTGGCAGCGAAGCGCCGTAGCAGACTGGTGTAGAGCGCGGGTTTGTGATTGGCCAGCGCCAGACCCGTGCGCGCGTTGAGTCCTTGCAGTGTGAACAGCGCCGGGGGCAATGGGTCGCCATCGGGTGCCCGGTTGTGGGGGGGCGCTGGTGTGTCCTGGCGCAGGCCCAGACCAGGGCGCATCTTGATGCCACCCAGCAGTGCGCGCCACAGATCGTCCGGATGGATCGGTTTGCTGACAAAGCCGTTCATGCCAGCGGCCAGACAGCGTTCGCGGTCGGCCTGCATGGCATTGGCGGTCATGGCGACAATGGGCAACTGCTCGGCAGCAATGGTCATGCGGATCTGCTGTGTGGCAGTGACGCCGTCCATGACCGGCATTTGCATGTCCATCAGGACCAAGTCATAGAGCGTGCCTTCACGAAGGTGCGCGCGCACCTGGTTGACGCCGATGAGGCCGTTCTCGGCCACATCCACCACCAATCCGACGGACTGCAGCAATTCGCAGGCCACCATCTGGTTGATTTCGTTGTCCTCCACCAGCAGCAGGCGCGCACCAGCCAGCGGCGCCATGGCGGCTTCCAGCGTGCTGACGTCTTGCGGACCGACGCGTGCCCCGGTTAAGGGGCGTGCGTCGGCGTGCCCCATCACTTGCATCATGGTGTTGATCAGGAGGGACGCACTGACGGGCTTGGTTAACACGTGTTCAATACCCAGCAGTTCGGCACTGCGGAGCACTTCCTGACGGCGATGCGCGGCAACCATCAGCACAAAGGGCGGGGCGGTGGCGTCGTGCGCACGCATGGCGCGCACCGCTTCCAGGCCATCCATGCCAGGCATTTGCCAGTCCATCAGAACAAAATCGAATGGCCTTGCGGCGTTGGTGACGTCAGACAGGATGCGCAGCGCATCCGCTCCGGAGTGGGCAACCTGCACCGCGAACCCCAGTTCGCTCAGCAATTCACTGTGCACCTGTGCCGCCGCTTCGTTGTCATCGACCACCAGAACCTTGCTGCCGTGCAGGTCGGCGCAGGCTTTGGCCATGACTTTTTCCGGCGAGGCAATGCCCAGGCGGGCGGTAAACCAGAACTGAGAACCGCGCCCGGGCGCGCTCATGACGCCAACATCGCCGCCCATGGCGGTTGCCAGGCTTTTGCTGATAGCCAGGCCCAGGCCCGTGCCGCCGTACTGGCGTGTGGTGGAACTGTCGGCCTGCTCAAAGCTCTTGAACAGACGGGTGATCTGTTCGGCGCTCAGGCCGATGCCGGTATCGCTGACACAAAAATACAGCAGCACGTCAGACGGCGTGCTCTCACGCAGCGAAATGTCTATCCGGACTTCGCCCTGCGCCGTGAATTTGACGGCGTTGCTGGCGTAATTAATGAGGACCTGACCAAGGCGCAAGGGGTCACCGATCAGGGCGTGTGGAATTCGTACATCGACCTGGCACAGTAGCTCCAGTCCTTTTTGTTCGACCTTTTCGCTCATCAGGTTGACCACGTTGTCAATCACGCTTTGCAGTTCGAACGGGCCGGCGTCGATTTCCATCTTGCCGGATTCGATTTTGGAAAAATCAAGGATGTCGTTGATGATTTTCAGCAGATGCTCACCGCTTTGCTTGATTTTGATCAGGTAGTCCTGGATGCGCGGGGCCATGTCGTTTTTGAGTGCGAGTCCGGACAGGCCAATGATGGCGTTCATGGGGGTGCGGATTTCGTGGCTCATGTTGGCCAGAAATTCGCCTTTGGTGCGGGTGGCAGCCACCGCATCCTGCATGGCCAGTTGCAGTTCGGCGGCGTGTTTTTTTTCGTTGTTCTGGTAGTTGCGCAGGTTGCTTTGCATGACGGCGAGGCGCCCCATGATGCTGTCGGACCCCACGTTGTCGTCGATGTAGGTTGACTCCAGATTGCCGTCGGCCACCTGTGCGATGGCGTGTTGCACGTTGTCGATGGAGCCACCCATGGTGTTTTGTAGTTTGCTGATGAAGCGGTTGAAACTGAGCGTTAGATCATCGAATTCCGCAATGCCGCTGTGCGGCAGTTGCAGTGTCAGGTCGGCATCACCCCGGTCGATTGCGATCAGGGCGTGGCGTACCTTTTGCAGCGGTTGCAGCACGGCCTGGCGCATCAGCAGGTAGGTCACAATGGCCAGCGTGATGTCGGTCAGTAGCAGTGTCAGTACGCTGCTGCGCAGTTCGCGCTGCATGTGCTCCTGGATCAGCGCGTGCGTGATGTAGAGCGTCACCTTGCCCTGGCTGATCAGTTGACCGTTGTCGTTGTATTGCAGGTTGAATTGCACCATTTGGTCGGCGTTTGGGGCGTCGTTGCCCTCGACCCAGCGATTGTTCGTCCGGCTGGCACCATACAGGACCGCACCGTGCAGGTCTTGCACCCGTACGCCGACCACATAGCCGTCTTCGAGTTCGCCCTGAATGGTCTGCATGATCTGGCGCTGGTTGAACTCCCACATGGCAGCCGACAGCCCAATCATCATGCGTGCCTTGACCTGTTCCAGGTGCACGGCGAGTTCCTGGTGGTAACTTTCCTGCAAGCGCTGATGGGCCTGCATTTGCGTGACCAACAACACAGCGCTGAGCACCAGGACCAGCAACAGCGTGACGCGCGCCTGCAAAGACCGCGGTGCTGGCCAACGCCAGCGCTTTGCAGAACGTGCACGCAGGTTCGGATCGGTCATGACCTTCGCAGCGGGTGGTGGTTTGTGGGACTGGATACGAGAGCGAAGCCTAGTTGTAGCGGGCCGGTGTTTTGCTGTGAATTGAACGGGCAGCGACATTTCCTGCTTCAAGGCGACTATTGGCTGTGTATAAAAGAACCCGCTGTCTCCATTGCCTGGTGGTTGTCGCGGGGAGTGTTTGTGAAATTCGGTGTCATGCGTTTGCTTGTGGTTAGCGGGGTACTGGGTTGCTTCAGTACCTGGGGTTTGGCTGACGTCACGATCCTGGGCTGGCCTGGCGGGCCCGAGGAGAAAGCGCTCAATGCACTGGTTGAGAGATACAACGAAACCCAGGGCAAAACGGACCACAGCCGTGCCAAAACGGTCTACTTCGGGCGCGATGATTTCTATGATCGCCTGTCACGCGATCTGGCGACGGGCAGCCATGCCTTTGATCTGAACCTGCTGGCAACCTACAACGTGGGTCGTTATGCCGCGTACATGGACCCGTTGCCGGCCGAGGTGGTTGCCGCGCTGGTCAAGATCTATCCGCCAGCAGTATTGCGAACACAGCAATTTGACGGCAGGCAGTTTGGTATCCCTACGGACCTGGGGCTGCATTTCCTCTATTTCCGCAAGGATTTGATGCAGCAGTTAATGACGGACCGTCAGTGGCGGCAGACCTATGCCGATATCAGTCTGCGTTATATGGGAAAGTCCCTGGTTCCGAAGGACCCGCAGCAATGGGATTGGGACGACTTCACCGCGTGCGCACTCTTCTTTACGCGGTCCATCAATCCCAACAGTCCAGTGACTTATGGTACTGCGCTGCAGATGAAAAATCTGCTGTTCAACATGATGCTGTGGCAGAACACTGTGCATTCGTTCGGTGGCGACTGGCGCAATGGTACACAGGTCAGTGTGAATACCGAGCCTTATCGCAAAGGCTTGCAGATCTACCGATTCATCAACGACCACCACGCTACGCCGCCCGATAGCATGAACTATGAATATCCGCAGGCCAATGCGGCGTTTGGTGGCGGCGAGGTGGCATTCATGCTGCAGTGGAACGCGGCCTACGATGCACTCAACGACGCCAGTCTGTCGAAGGTGGCTGGAAAATTTGATGTGGCACCACCGCCGCGCGGTACGGTTTCGCGTTGCACCCATGAGCACACGCTGGGGCTCGGCATCAATAAGGCGTCGCTCAACAAGGCCGATGCGATTCGATTCCTGACGTGGATGGGCACACCGCAGAGCATGCGCTTCTATATTGACAAGGGCGGGCGCACGCCGTTGAAAACGGAATACATGCGCGACGTCACCAAACCGGATCTGCTGAAAATGGCGGAATACGCGGGTTGGTATGGCTTTTTGATGAATGGCGGCACCTCGGCCAATGTGTTGAAGATTTACGAAGTGCAGGCGGCGGAGTTCACGGCCTACTGGGCGGGCAAGCAAACGCAGGAGCAGGCGCTGACCAAGGTGCAGGCGGCCATGGAAGGCTTGATGCAGTAGCGGCGGCGGGACAGAGTTCGTATGATGGTGAGCCTGGCAACCAGAACGCGCCCGATCTTACGCGGCTGCGCTGGGTTGCCACTAACGGGAGCCTGCCATGGTGCGTCTGTGGGTGAATGTTCGGTCCGTGCCGACGGTAATGGTCGTGGCGGCACTGGTTGTGCTGGTGGGGTTGTGCCCCCGTGCCCATGCCGGTGGCGCCACGCGTGATTTGAGCGTCGAGTTTCGCCAGCTGGAGTCGGACCCGTCCGAGCAGGGCCACTATTCGGCCGGTAGCGATGCCAGCGCCAACCAGTGGGAGCCCCAGATGCTGCAAGTCCGCAATGGCGAGAAGGCAGCGCTGCGGTTGAATGACGCCGTTCCGATGCAGTGGCTGCAGTCGGCGAAGTCGCAATCGTCCAGTCTGAGTGCGGGGGCGGCGAGTGCCAGTGCCAGTGCCAGTATCAGGAGCAGCGGCGGTTCGGCAACGAACGCGCTGGCCTGGTTTGATGCGGGGCAGAGCCTGTCTGTGGAGGTTAACTGGAATCCTGCCAAGCCCTATGCCGTGCTCACCATTGAAGTCCAGCACGCCAGCGTTGACCAGCGTGTCGGCGGCGATCTGCCGCGCCAGTCGCGTGCCACGGTGTCCACCACGGTGACGACGCCGCTGGCCGAGTGGGTCACGATTGCCGCCAGCGGGACTGACGGCGATGTTGCTGCTTCCACTGGGAGTTACCGCAGCGACCGGGGGCACCACAAGCGTCGCCTGTTGCAGGTGCGGGTGATGGCGTTGTGACGCCGCCGTGATGGTGTGGAGATGCCGCGCAAATTCCCACTTTCGGGGGATGCGTCACCAGGCGCACTTGACTAGACTGGCCTGGTCTTCATTCACTAGGGCAGGCCACCATGACAGAACACGCATTCGATGTCGATCGCTGGGAAAGTCTGTGCGATGCGTGCGCCGTGCGCTGTGCGCAACGGTGCATGACGCCGATCCATTTCGTTCTGATTTTGGGGCAGGAAATTGACGACCTGCTGGACCAACTGGCGGGAAGCCACGTGGCGCAGGCGACTGCAGTTGCGCGCAAATTCGGTTATGAAACGGTGGATGAGCGTCGGGCCCTGCGTTCCTGGTTGCACCAGGGCCGCCTGGGCGCAGACACGCGACTGGCCCCGGTTCCACCCATGCCAACCACGTCGACGGCACACGCCATCGCGATGACCAGAGCAGGCCGCGTCGGCTCCTACGTGCGCTCCTTCGCGTCCACGCTGTAGCCTCTGGCAGGGCGCGTGTTTACGTGGCGCTGGCTGGCGGTTGCACCAGTAGTTGTATCAGCAGTTGTGCCAGGGCGGCGTGTAACGCGTCGCTGTCGGGCACTGGGTTGAGCAGCGCTTGCAAATCAGGCAGGGCAGATGCGCCTTCCCGCTGGAGCCGGGCAATGGCCTGTCCAGCCGCCTGCGGTGTGGCCAGACCACGGCTTTGCAGCAGCACGCTGCCTTTGCTGTCGGCCAGTTTGAAGTAGAACAATCCGTCTTTTTCCCGGTATTGCTTGAACGCCGGACCGCTGGCCTTGGCGGCTTTGGTGGTGCGCGCCTGGACCGGATTGCCGAGCCGACGCAGTCCGACGGCTTCGCGCAACTGTTGCATGAATGGCGTGGCAATGTTGCGCGCCTTGCGAGCACCGCTTTGCAGCAGTGCTTCGACTTCGGCCGGGCTGTCCATCAGTTGCCCGTAGCGTTCGCGCATTGGGGCGATTTCCTGGTCGATGCGTTCAAACAGTCGCTGCTTGGCGTCGCCCCAGGCGATGCCGCTGGCGAAGTCGGCCCGCAACTGTGCCGTTTCTTCGGCGTTGGCAAAAGCCTGGTAAATCTGAAACAGCGCCGAGCCTTCCGTGCTTTTGGCTTCGCCCGGCGCCCGGGAGTCGGTCACGATGCTGGCGATCTGTTTTTGCAATTGGCTGCGGGGGGCAAACAAGGCGATGGTGTTGTCGTAGCTCTTGCTCATCTTGCGTCCATCGAGGCCGGGCAGGGTCGCCACCGAGTCTTCAATGGCAGCTTGCGGCACCGTGAAGTGCGCGCCGTAGCGGTGGTTGAAGCTATGGGCCATGTCGCGTGCCATTTCGATGTGCTGGATCTGGTCACGTCCGACTGGCACATGGTGGGCGTTGAACAACAAAATATCGGCACCCATCAGCACCGGGTACATGAACAGGCCGGCGCTGACGTCGCTGTCGGGGTCAACGCCAGTGGCCACGTTGCGGTCCACGGCGGCTTTGTAGGCATGCGCCCGGTTGAGGATGCCTTTGCCGGTGACGCAAGTCAGGAACCAGGTCAGTTCGGGGATTTCCGGGACGTCGGACTGGCGGTAGAAAATGACGGATTGCGGGTCCAGACCGGCCGCCAGCCAACTGGCCGCAATTTCCAGCGTGGAACGCTGCACCCGTTGCGGGTCGCCGATCTTGATCAACGCGTGGTAGTCCGCCAGGAAGTAGAAACTTTGTACGCCGGGCGAGCGGCTGGCGCGTACGGCCGGGCGGATGGAGCCAACGTAGTTGCCCAGATGCGGCGTACCGCTGGTGGTGATGCCGGTAAGGTAGCGGATGGTGGATTCAGAGGGCATGGCGGTGGCGGGGCGATAACGGGGCGGTGACGGGGCGGTAAGGGGCAGTAACTGGGCAGATTGGGGGGCGGGGGGTGGCTAGATGCCGACTATTGCGCCAAGGCAGCCAGCGGCATCAGCAGGGTGTTGAGCACGGCTTTGGTGAGTTGTATGAGCGGACGCATCCACAGCGCGTTGAGAACGTTCATGTAAATGAGGGCGATGACAATGAAAAAGCCGTAGGGTTCCAGGCGCGACACGGCGTAGGCGGCGCGCATGGGCAACAGCCCGACCAGGATGCGACCGCCGTCGAGCGGCGGCAGCGGAACCAGGTTGAACACAAACAACGCAATATTGACTTCAAAGCCAGCGCGGCACATGCCGGTAAAGAACGGCTCGTCGATGCCTACCGCCTGGAGCACATAGAACAGGGTGCCCCACAGCAGGGCTTGCGCCAGATTGGAAGCGGGTCCCGCCAGGGCCACCCAGATCATGTCGCGTTTGGGGTTGCGCAGGTTGCCAAAGCGCACGGGTACCGGCTTGGCATAGCCAAACAGAAAAGTGCCCGAGGTTGCGAAATACAGCAGTAGCGGCATCAGGATGGTGCCGATGGGGTCGATGTGGCGGCTCGGGTTGATGCTGACGCGACCCATTTTCCAGGCCGTGTCGTCACCAAAGTAGCGCGCCGCATAGCCGTGCGCTGCTTCGTGCAACGTGATGGCGAACAGGACGGGGAGTGCGTAGAGCGCGACGGTTTGAATCAGTTGTGCTAAATCCATGCGTGCCATTGTCTCAGGTCTGAAGTGTTGTGGGCGTCGGTTGTTTGGCGCGGCTTACAGGCCCAGGCGCGCGGCGTCACCACGGCCCTGGCGCACGATGATGGTCTCGTCGGAACTCAGGTCAACCACGGTGGTGGGTTGCAGCGGGCAGGCGCCAGCATCAAGGATACCGGCCACCAGGCGTTCGAAGCGATCGCGGATTTCACTGGCATCGTTAAGGGGTTCCGTTTCGCCAGCGGGAATCAGTGTGGTGGCCAGCAGCGCCGAGCCGTGCAGTTCCAGCAGCGCTTGCAGCACCCGGTGGTCGGGTACGCGCAGTCCGATGGTTTTGCGCGACGGGTGACTGACCCGGCGTGGCACTTCCTTGCTGGCTTCCAGGATGAAGGTGAAGGGGCCGGGCGTGGCGGATTTGAGCAGCCGGTATTGACGGTTGTCAACCCGCGCATAGGTGGCGAGTTCGCTCAGGTCGCGGCAGAGCAGCGTCAGGTGGTGACGGTCGTCAACCTGACGGATGCGGCGCAGGGTGTCGGCTGCAGTCTTGTCGTCAAGGTGGCAGGCGAGGGCGTAACTGGAATCTGTGGGAATTGCCAGGATGCCGCCTTTTTCCAGCAGCGTGACGGCTTGGCGCAGCAAGCGGGGTTGCGGATTGTCGGGGTGGATTTCGAAGTACTGTGCCATGGGCCGGTGACCGCAGAGGGCCGGTGATCGTTTGCAATAGTGATAGCGGCAACGCTAGCGGTTTGGGTGTTTATTGAATGCGGTGTTGCAGCAGGTCCCAGATCGGCGTCAATTCGGCGCTCAGCGCAGGCAGTGTGCCGAGTTCGGTGTGGCTTTCGAGCGGGCTGTGGAAGTCGCTCCCACGCGAGGCGGCAAGACCGAATTCGTGCGCCATGGCGGCGTACGTGAGGTATTCGGCCGGGGTGTGGCTGCCGGTAATGACTTCAACCCCCAGGCCGCCCAGCGCCTTGAATTCTGCGAACAGCGCATATTCTTCGTTGGGCGAAAATTTGTAACGTGCCGGGTGCGCAATGACGGCTGCGCCACCGGCCTGTGTGATCCAGTTGACAGCGTTGCGCAGGGTGGCCCAGCGGTGCGGGATGAACCCGGGTTTGCCTTCGCTGAGGTATTTGCGGAACACTTCGTTGGTGTCCTTGCAGACGCCGGTTTCGACCAGGAAGCGGGCGAAATGGGTGCGCGAGATCAGGTCTGGATTGCCGGCAAATCGCAAGGCGCCCTGGTAGGCCCCGTGGATGCCAACCAGCGACAGGCTGTGCGCCATGTCTTGTGCGCGCTGCTCACGCCCGCCCCGGGTCTGGCGCAGGCCCTGCTGCAATGCGGCGTTGCTGGGGTCAAAACCGAGGCCGACGATGTGCACGGTGGTGCCAATGAAGGTGACGGAAATCTCGACCCCGGTGAGAAAGCGCAGGTTCTGGGCGTGCGCTGCGCTGCGCGCCCGTTCGACGCCGCCAATTTCGTCATGGTCGGTCAGTGCCCACAGTTCGACGCCGTGTGCGCGTGCGCGCTCGGCCAGGGCTTCGGGCGTGAGGGTGCCGTCGGATACGACGGAGTGGCAGTGCAGATCAGCGTTGAGTGGGGTAGTCACCGGGCCATTTTAGGCGCATGTGTCCATTCTTGCCGGGCCAGTTTGAACCGAACGGGTCGGGGCAGTAAAAGTCGATCCAGTCGCCGTTTTCGGGATGGGAAAAGCCCAGTGCAGCGGCGTGTAGCAGCAGTCGCGCACTGGCGCTTTGCAGCGGCGCGGGGGCATACAGCGCATCGCCCAGAATCGGGTGACCGATGGCCTGCAGGTGCACGCGCAATTGGTGGCTGCGACCGGTCAGCGGGATGAGTTCAAGGCGTGAGCTGTTGCTGTGGGCGTCGAACGCCAGGCAGCGCCAGCGCGTGCTGCTGGGCTTGCCGAGGATCGGGTCAATGACGCGCAGTGGGCGGCGCGGCCAGTCGAGCGCAATGGGCAGTTCGATCGTGTGCCAGCCATCGGCATCGGGCGCGCTTGCGTTGGCGGCGCGGGCGTCACCGGCCACGATGGCGTGGTAGCACTTGTGCACGGCGCGGCTGGAAAACAGCTGGTTGAGACGCTGCTGCATGCTGCCGCCGCGTGCCATTAGCAACAGTCCGGAGGTGGCCATGTCGAGGCGGTGCACCACCAGCGCGTCGGCAAAGCGGGCCTGGACCCGGCTGCTCAGGCAGTCCTGCTTGTCGGCGCCACGTCCGGGCACCGACAGCAGACCGGCGGGTTTGTTCAGCACCAGCAGGTGGGCGTCGGCAAACACGATGTCGATCGGCTCCGGCTCCGGCTTCAGCTCCGGTTCAGTGCGGGTCGGCATTCAGGATCAGGCGCTGCACGGTTTCGCACAACTCGTTGACGTCGTTGGGTTTGTAGACCAGCGCATTGGCTCCTGCGGCCTGTGCTTCCTGTTCGATTTCTGGCGTGACATAGCCCGAGGCCAGTGCCACCGGCAGATCGGGACGCAGTCGCTTGGCGGCGCGCAGCAGGTCGATGCCGCTGTAGCCCGGCATGTTGTAGTCGGTGACAAGCAGGTCAAACGCCTGCGGTGTTTCGGTGAGCGCGCGCTGTGCTTCGAGCGGTTCGGTGAAGCTGGTGACGGTAAATCCTTTGCGCCGCAACACCCGTTCGACCAGAAATACCAGTGCCTGGTCGTCATCGACATACATCACATGCTTGCCCCGGCCATGGATCGCTGGCGCTGGGGCGGGTTCGGTTGGCTCCACCGCAACTTCCTGCTCGCAGGCCGGGAAGTAGAGGTGGAACGTGCTGCCCTGACCGAGCGCACTTTGAACGTCAATGCCGCCCTGGTGGGATTGCATGATTCCATGCACCACCGAGAGCCCCAGCCCGGTGCCCTGGCCGACCTGTCGGGTGGTGAAAAAAGGCTCAAAAATGCGCTGCACCGTGGCGGCCGACATGCCATTGCCGTTGTCCTGCACCGACAGGTCGACATAGGTTCCGGGCGGCACGCCAATGCGTCCGCACAGGGGGAAGTCCATGCGGATGTCTTGCATGTGGATCAACACCTGTCCCTTGCCGCTGCCTACGGCCAGGATGGCGTTGGTACACAAATTCAGCAGCGCTTGTTCCACCTGGGTGGCGTCGGCCAGCACGGCAGAGCAGGCTTCGGGTTCGGTAACCCGTATTTCCACTGCGGGTGGCAGCGTGACTTTGACCAGACGTAGCGTCTCCTGCACCACGTCGCGCAAATGCAGCGGCGTGCGGCGCGGCGCCTCGTTGCGGCTGAAGGTGAGGATCTGGCGCACCAGGTCGCGCGCCCGGCGCCCGGCTTTTTCGATTTCCTGCAGGCTGATCCAGGTAATGGAGTCGCCTGGCGTGTCTTGCTTGGCTAGATCAACATTGCCCAGAATGGCGCTCAGAATGTTGTTGAAGTCATGCGCTATGCCGCCCGCCATGGTGCCGACGGCTTGCATTTTCTGGGATTCGCGCAACTGGGCTTCCAGCGCCACGCGCTGGGATTCGGCGTGTTTGCGTGCGCTCAGGTCGCGCGCAAAAATGGTGGTCATGGTGGCACCACCCGGGTTCCAGTTGCGGGCTGGGGCCTGCCCCGGCTCCAGTGCCTGATGCGCGATGCGCGGCTGCATGCGGCGCTCCAGCGCGACGCTGATTTCCACAAAAATGGTTTTACCGTCGAGCGTGCTGGCCTGGTATTCGCCGAGCAGCGCCTGAGCCGGCGTGTTGCCCTCCATCAACTGGTGCTCCACGGCGGGCAGAAAACGCGACAGCCGACTGCCCAGTGCCGAGGCGGCCGAGCAACCAAACAGATGGGTTGCAGCCGGATTGAACACGGTGATGCAATATTGCTCGTCAATGCAGACGATGGCGTCGAGCGACGAGTTGATGATGGCGGCCAGACGGTTTTCGCTGAGCAGCAGGTCTTCATTGCGCTGCAACAAGACGGCGGCGCTTTCCTGCAGCGCCAGACGCTGTGCCAGCAGTGGACCCTGGTCGATGATGGCGCAGATGAAATGCGCCAGCTCGTCCTGCGGGTTTTCAATGCGGGCGATGTGCAGGTCGCCGGTGAAACGGTTCTCGGTGCCACAGCGGAACACGACTTCGCTGATTTCACTGGTGCCACTGGCTTTGGCGCTGCGAAACGCCAGCGCCACTTCGTCGGCATGGTCGGGTCCGACAAAGGGCAGCAGAAAGTTGAGTGGCGGGTCGCTCTCCAGCGGCTGAAACAATTGCAGCGCCATGGCGTTGCTGGCCAGCACCAGGCCTTCTTCATCGACCACCATCAGCGCCAGCGGCACGCTGGAAAACAAGGTGGCAAAGCGCTCCGAAGCACCTTCGGCCTCCTGCTGGCTGTAGCGCAAGGCCTTGTTTTGAATTTCCAGTTCGGCCTGGTATTTACGCAGGTCGGCGATCATCTGCCCCGGCGCATAGCCTTCAAGAATCAGTTCCTGGGCACTGTCGCGACTGCTGCGCACCAATGCCGGCGGGCGCGGTGTGACCTGAATCCGGGGGCGCTGGAAAGGGGACGGCATGGGCAGTTGGGCGCTTATCGTCTATCGGTGGTTGTCGATCGTTGCGTGGTGTTTGGTGGCGTATTTAGTGCGCTTGTGCGTGGCGCTGGAACTGAACTTCGAAGGTGCTGACAGCAGTCGCCTGGTTGCCCCAGGCTGATCGAATATAGCTCAGGACGGCAGCCATTTCGGTGTCATTCATTTGCAACAGGAATGGTGGCATGCCCCATGGGCGTGTATTCAGCGCCGTGGCCGGTGCGAAGCCGCCCGACAACACCATATGAATCAGGTTGTTGGTGTTGGCCGCAGTGACGAAGCGGTTGCCGGCCAGCGCCGGGTAGGCGCCGGGCTGGCCCTGGCCCTGGCTGCCGTGGCAGTTGGTGCAGTAGCGCACATAGAGCTGGGCGCCGCTGTTGGGTTGGGGTGGTGCTTGCGCAACGGGTGGCTCAGAGGGGCGGGGCGTGGCCATAGGCACGGATTTGGCTGGCACCGCGACTGCGGTGGCGGCTGACGGTGTTCCAGTCTGCTTCAGATAGATGGCGACGGCCTGCGCGTCCTCGTGCGTCAGATATTGCGTGCCGTGCAGCACCACGTCGGCCATGGGGCCGCTGGCATAGCCGGTGGGGCCGGTACCGCTGCGCAAAAAGTGTTCAACCGCGTCGGTGCTCCAGGCCGCTACAGACGCCTGGTCGGCTTCCTGCAGCGAGGGCGCATACCACTGGCTGCCGGGCAATACACCGCCGAGTGTGTGGTCATCGTCGCGCCGTGCACCCAGGGTGCTGCGTGCGCTGTGGCATTCCAGGCAGTGGCCCAGACCCTGCACCAGATAGGCGCCGCGGGTGGTGGGGTGTTGCGCGTCGTCGGGCGTGAAATACCACTGGCGCCAAAGCCACAGGGCCCATTGCGTGTTGTACGGCCATTCCAGCGTGCTGGGCTGGTTCTGTGTGGTGGCGGGTTCCAGCGTTTGCAGGTAGGCAAACAGGGCGTCGCTGTCGCTGCGCGTGACGTGGGTAAAACTGGTGTACGGAAACGCCGGGCTCAGCAGGTGGCCGTCACGCGAAACGCCAGAGTGCAGGGCCTGCCAGAAATCATCGGCCGTCCAGGCACCAATGCCGCGCGTGCGGTCGGGCGTGAGATTGCTGCTATAGACGACACCATACGGCGTATCAATGGCCCGCCCGCCGCCAAACGCGGCACCGCCGCGTGGGGTGTGGCAATGGGCGCAGTTGCCG
>Ga0316223_1002157_pt1 | contig 16621 bp, 12 predicted proteins | sample TBH18009metaG_FD_206007 | JGI IMG/M metagenome (GOLD analysis project Ga0316223, IMG submission 206007) | Freshwater microbial communities from Trout Bog Lake, Wisconsin, USA - TBH18009 | ecosystem: Environmental > Aquatic > Freshwater > Lake > Hypolimnion/Profundal zone | place: USA: Wisconsin...
CCGCCCCCGCGCGCCCGGCAGGCCCAACTGGACTTTTGCTTGAAAGCGCTCAGCGGCCCGCCACTCAAGACCGAGGCTGGCTGGGGCCATTGCGCCGAGCCATCGTGGGTCCGCCAGCCCTATGCCGACCAGGCCTCGACGATTTGGCGCTTGAGCGGTCAGGTCCCGGAACTCCCGCACCTGGTGCCCGGCGGCTCGCATATCCGCAACGACGCAGCTTATTTCCTCACGGGCCGTGCCCAGGATTGGCTGCAACTGCGGGACGCCTCGGCTCGGGGCATCATTGCCGAACAGCAACCGGATGTCTCTTTCCGCTACCACGGCAAGTACCAGCGTGGGCATTTCGAAGATACCGCCAGCGGCTACTGTGCCTCGCGCGCGGTCGAGTTGCTCGAAACCGCCCGCTTGACTGGGAACGACGCTGCCTTGCAGGCCGGGCTCAAGGCGCTGGAATTCATGAAACACTTCCAAGACCCGCGCGGGGCCCAAACCTGGGAATGTCCCCTGCACACCCCGGACATCCTGGCCTGCGCCTACCTGGTCCATGCCTACCTGATCGGCCACGAGTTGTCAGGCAAAGCGGAATACCTCGCCCGCGCCCGCGCCTGGGCCATCACCGGGCTGCCCTTTGTCTACCAATGGAGCTGCCGGCCGACCATGGTCTACGCCACCATCGCCGTCTATGGCGCGACCGAATGGCGCGCCCCGAACTGGATGGGTCTGCCGGTCCAGTGGTGCGGCTACGATTACGCTTACTCCCTCGCCCTGCTCGCCCCGCACGACCCTTCCTTCGATTGGAAACAGGTCGCCACCGGCATCCTCGTCGCGGCCGAGCGGATGCAATACCCCGATGGTCCGAACGCCGGATGCGTCCCCGATTCGTTCAACCTGGCCGAGCAGTACCGCAATGGGCCGGCCATCAACCCGAGCGCCGTCGTGAGCCTCCGCTTGCGACTGGAGGGTCAGTTGGATTCCCTGGACTGCGTCATCGCTGACGGCCACCGGGTGGTCGCCCCGTTCCGCGTCACGCTCAGCGGCCATCACGCCGTCATCCAGGGCCGATCCGGGGCCAATTACCAGGCGGTGATCGACGGCCGCCGCGTGGTGGAGATCAAGTCGCAGGGCGCCGATGAGATGACCTGGTAGCACGCGCACCACACTTCGTCGCCTGCTCCCCACCAACTAGAGATTGCGTCGCACCGTGGCAACAGACTATGCTCCGGGTGTTGCCGAGGAAAAAAACTCCATCGGCGGTATTGAGTCATTATGAAAAAGTCATTCTCCTCGTCCCTCTCCCGACGCACCTTCCTGACGATCTCCGGCGCGATCCCCGCGGCCATCGCCGCGCAAGCCTCGGCCAAAGAGCCGGCGGCGGATTCCGCCGCGACCGAACCCGCCACAGCCAAGAAATACCCTATCGGCCTGGAACTCTACTCCGTGCGGGGCGAACTCTCTCGCGACCTCCCCAATACCCTCAAGACCGTCGCCAAACTCGGCTACGAAGTCGTCGAGTTCTACTCGCCCTATTTCAAGTGGACCCCGGTTTATGCCAAGGACGTCCGCCTGCAGATGGACGATCTCGGTCTGCGCTGTTACTCGACGCACAACGGTTTTGAGTCGTTCACCCCGGGGGCCAACCTGGCCCACGCCATCGAACTGAACCAAATCCTCGGCACCCGTTACATCGTGCTGGCCAGCGCCGGCGCTAATGGGCTGGACGGCTGGAAGGGCCTTTGCGAGAAGATCACTGCCGCAGTCGAGGAACTGAAGCCCCACGGCTTGGGCGCCGGGTACCACAATCACCAGACCGAATGGGCCAAGTTGGACAACGGCCAGCGCATCCTCGAGGTCATCGCGGCCAACACCCCCAAGGAATTCGTGCTTCAGTTGGATGTCGGCACCTGCGAGGAAGCCGGCGCTGACCCGGTCGCCTGGGTCAAAGCCAATCCGGGGCGCATCAAGATCATGCACCTCAAGGAATGGGCGCCGGGCGGCGGCGGTCAGGAAAAAGGGTACCGCGCGCTCTTTGGCGAAGGCATGACGCCCTGGAAAGAACTGCTCGCCGCGGCTCAATCGGTGGGCGGCCTCGAGTTCGCTCTCATCGAGCAGGAAGGCAGCCGGTTCTCGGAATTTGAGACGGCCAAGCGGTGTCTGGACAATTACAAGGCCATGTTTGGCAAGGCCTAAAAGCGGCCGCGCGCGCCCCAGGCAGCCGCCCACCACCGTGATGGGAGGCCCGGGACCAACCGGTTGCCTGGGTTAAATGCTCGCCTATGTGGAGTGCCTTCTGGATCTTTGTCGGCGGCGGATTGGGTAGCGTCGCTCGCTGGGGAGTTTCCGGCCTGGTCGCTAACCGGGTGGGCGAGACCTTTCCTTGGGGTACGCTCCTCATCAACGTCTCCGGTTCATTTGTGATCGGGTTGTTCGCCACAGTGACCGGACCTGAGGGACGCTGGATGGCGCCGGTGTCGTTCCGTCAGTTTTTCATGCTTGGGATCTGTGGCGGTTATACGACGTTTTCTTCTTTCAGTTTACAGACCCTTAGTCTGGCCGAGGATGGTCAATGGTTCAAAGCGGGGGCCAATGCCGTGCTCTCCCTGGTGTTGTGCCTGGTCGGTGTCTGGTTGGGCCACTTGCTGGCCGGGAACCTCAATGCCATGAAAGGACAATGATATGCACCTGCCCCACGAAGCGATGTTGCTGCGGATCTTCATCGGCGAGAGCGACCGCTGGAAACACCAACCGCTCTACGAGGCGATCGTGTTGAAGGCGCGCGAGTTGCACCTGGCTGGGGCCACTGTGCTGCGTGGGCCGATGGGATTCGGGAAATCCAGCCGCCTCCATACCGCCAAGATCCTGCGGCTCTCCATGGACCTTCCGCTGGTGATCGAGATCGTCGATTCGGAGGAGAAGCTGAATGGCTTCCTCCCCGTGCTGGATGAAATGATGAAAGGCGGGTTGGTGACCTTGGAAAAGGTGCGGGTGATCAATTACCGGGCCGACCCGGAACTGGAACCGCCGGAGATCTAAACGGGGGCGTCGACGAAATGTGCCCGCCACCAAGCGTAAGCCGCTTCAACGTCCATCAGTGCGTCCATGGCCGTCCTTCCCCTTTTCCCGTTCCGAGGCTTGCCCCCCGGGCGTCCTGATCGCGAGAATGCCGCCTGCATGAACTCTGAAACCGCTCTGGGCCGGCGAGACTTTCTTCAAACTCTCAGCGTCGCCGGCGCGGCCGTCGTTGTCGGCGGCGACTTACCGTGGTCGCGATCGGAGGCCGCTGAGCATCCCCCTGCCGCGCTGTCCTCCCCGAGTTGGGTGGAAAAGCCGATGCGCTGGGCCCAACTCACGCTCGTCGAGGACGACCCGGGGAAGTTCGATCTCCCCTTCTGGCTGGATTACTTTAAACGCACCCGGTCCGACGCTGTCTGCCTCAGCGCCGGCGGTTGCGTGGCCTATTACCCCACTCGGGTTCCCTTTCACCACCGCAGCCAATGGCTCGGGGACCGGGATGTGTTCGGTGAATTGGTCGCCGGTTGCCGCAAGCTGGGGATGGTTGTCATTGCCCGCACCGATCCGCACGCGACCTACGACGACGCCCAGGCGGCGCACCCTGATTGGATCGCGGTGGACGCGGAGGGCCGCCCGCAGCGCCATTGGGCTTCTCCGGAGATGTGGGTGACCTGCGGGCTTGGCCCCTACAATTTCGAGTTCATGACCGACGTGCACCGGGAAATTATGACGCGCTACCGGGTGGACGGCATCTTCATTAACCGATGGGACGGTTCAGGCATGTGCTTTTGCGACTACTGCCGCCGGAACTTCCGGGAAGCCTCGGGGGAGGACCTGCCGCGCTCGAACGATCCGCAGGCCCCGGCCAGGCGCGCCTATATTCTCTGGCGCCAGGCGCGGTTGTTCGACCTGTGGCAGCGCTGGGACGCCGAGGTTCGCCGGATCAACCCCGATGCTTGCGTCATCCCCAACACCGGGGGCGGCGCGACCAGTTCCCTGGACATGAGACGCATCGGGGAATTGGCGCCGACGTTGATCGCGGATCGGCAGGCGCGTCGCGGCTTGACGCCGCCCTGGGCGAACGGCAAGAACGGCAAAGAGTTTCGCGCCACCATGGGGCGCAAACCGATTGTCGGCATTTTCAGCGTGGGTGTGGAAGAACCCTATCGCTGGAAGGACAGCGTGCAGAGCGCGGCGGAGATCCAGCTTTGGGCGGCCGACGGCATGGCCAACGGCCTGCGCCCATGGTTCACGAAGTTTTCCGGTGTGCTCCATGATGATCGGTGGCTCAAGCCCGTTGAGGACCTCTATCGCCGCTACGCCGATTGGGAGAAATACCTGCGCAACGAAGCCCCGCTGGCCCGCGTGGCGATCGTTTATTCGCAACAGACGGCTTGGTTTTGTGGGGCCAGGACTGAAGACCACACTTTGGGTTGGTACCAGGCGTTGGTCGAGGCGCGGATCCCTTTCGAGATGGTCCATGACCGGTTGCTGGACTTCGGTCACCTGGGCGCCTTCAAGACACTCATCCTGCCGAACCTCGCGGCGCTTTCGGTTGAGCAGTGCCGGCAACTTCAGGATTTCGTGGCACGTGGCGGGGGCTTGGTCGCCACGCATGAAACGAGCCTCTTCGACGAATGGGGCGTGAAACGCAAGGAACTCGGCCTGGCCTCCCTGTTCGGGGTTTCCTTCAAGGGGCGTACCGTGGGGCCGATGCAGAATTCCTATCTGCGCCTGGAAACTGATCCGGCCACCGGCAAGCGGCATCCGCTCCTGGCTGGGCTGGAGGATGCCCCACGGATCATCAACGGCGTCCATTGCGTCGAGGTCGAGGCCACCCTCCCTTTCCCGCACCCGCCCTTGACGCTTATCCCGTCGTATCCCGATCTGCCGATGGAGAAGGTCTATCCGCGGGTGCCGAAGACCGACGTGCCGCAGGTCTACCTGCGCGAGTCGGGCCAGGGCCGGGTCGTCTATTTCCCGTGGGACATCGACCGCACCTTCTGGGAAGTGCTGTGCGTGGACCACTTCAAGCTGCTGCGCAACGCGGTCCAGTGGGCCACCAACGAAGCCCCGGTGGCCACCGTCTCTGGGCCCGGCGTGCTCGATGTCACCGTTTGGCGGCAGAAGGACTCGATGACCGTTCACTTGGTCAATCTCACCAACCCCATGATGATGAAAGGACCGATCCGCGAACTGATTCCCATCGGCGAGCAGAAGGTGAGGGTGCGGTTGCCCGCCACCGCGCGGGTCCGCAAGGTGCATTTGCTGGCAGCCGGCAAAAACCCCAGGGTCGACCGCGTCGGGGAGTGGCTCACCGTCACGGTTCCTTCGATCCTCGACCACGAGGTGTTGGCAATTGACCTCTGAGCCGGCTCGTTTCGGGCGTTGATGCTCCTCGACCCTGATGGGTGGCCACACCTTCAGTGCTTGCGTGGCCGCCAGGACGCGCGTGCCCTGGTTCGTTCCGGAGCTTGCCCTGGGGCATGGTGATCGCGAGAATGCCGGCTGCATGATCCCCGAAACTGCTCTGAGCCGGCGAGACTTTCTTCAGACCGTCAGCGTCGCGGGTGCGACCGCCGCCATGGGCGGCAGCCTGCCCGGGTTGCCGCTGGCCACCCGCCGACGCTGGGCTGCGGATACCGCCCACACGTATTTGCGGCTCACTCCCGAACTGTGCGCCCGCGTGGACGGACCTCGCTCCGGCGCCGATCCCGCCATCGCCGGCCAGCGCCATCCCGCCCTGCGGGGATTCGACGAAACCGACCTGCTGCCCTTCGGCGGCATCCTCGAAACTCTCCAGGTGGACCCGGACGCCCAGGCGCTGCTTGCCTTCGTGCCGCCTTTCCCGGTGTGTCCGCCCGAGACTTCCTGGATGCGCCAGCCGAAAACCGACCTGCCGGGGCTGATCGTTAGAACTACCCCCCACGGGAGCCGCATCGCATTCCTGTCTGCGGATCTGGATCCTCTTCGGCCGGGACAACCTCCCGGACCACGGTGACCTGCTCGCCAACCTGGTACGCTGAGCCGCCCGGGACGACGTGCCCTTGGCCATTACCGGCCGCGGCCTGCTCGATGCTCATCTTTACCAGCAACCGGGTCGGCTCATCCTCCACCTGGTCAACCTCACCAATGCCGGAACCTGGCGCCAACCGGTGGATGAACTCATACCCATCGGCCCGCTCCAGGTGCGAGTCCGGCTCCCTGCCGGCGTGCGCGGCAAAAGCCTGCGTCTGCTCGTGTCGGGCCAAAAGACGCGCCTGGGTGTTGCGAACGGCTGGGCCCAGTTTGAGCTTGATTCAGTGGTCGACCATCAGGTGGCCGCGCTGGGTTGAGGCTCCGTCAGGACGGGTCCGCCGCCGTCCCCATGAACAGGATAGTCCCCGTACTGCTTTCGCGGATGAAAAACAGACAGGGATGGTCGGCAAGGAAATGATCTCCTTTTTCGGTCCCGTTTACGGCGACAGGACCTGCAGTTCCGGAGCGCCGTGGCTGAAGTGAGACGGTTCGTGTGTCATGATCGGGCTGGCGCCCTGGCGTTGTGCCAACGTGGCATGGAGGGACCACCAGCATGTTGGGCCTCGCGGTCGAGCCTCGGGGCTTGACTTGCCAGCCCGATCGCCTCAGCTTCCCTTATGAGCGTTCAGGCTTGGGTGTGGTCGTTTAAGCCCCTATACCGGGGAATCCAAAAGGTCGCTGGCGTGCGGGTTTTGGGTCTGGATATACGACGTGGGTTCAACAAGCGAACCGTTCGTTTAATAGTTGGACTTACAATAAATACCCGCATATGAAAACCGCACATATAATTGGTTGCACTCTCTTGTTATCCGTCTTGGGCTGCAAACATGAGACTCGGCCTGCTCCCTCAGCCGCGGCAGGGTCCAAAACGGTCTCCGATGGAGGTTCTACGTGGTTCTTGGGTGCGGCCACTATCAACGGAACCAACGTTCCTTTGAGCAACATCACCGTCCGGGTAGTCACAAACCAGGCCCCGAAGTGACCCACCCTAACCAGACAGCCGACTCCGGGGTTTCACCTGGCCGCTTTTCCCGCGCCGTTGGCCCGGAGCGGCTGCGCACGTCGTTGGGTTTGAACGCGGCAGACAGGGAAAGGTCGAAATGGACGTGAGAGCGCAGGAGATGAAATGGGCGGTAGACTGTAGCGGAGGCCCGCGGTAGTGATGTTTTCTCATGACCGATGTCCCGGACTTGATGGAGGGAGCGCCGGGAGGCGTCTCAGCGCCCTAATCGCCGTTGGCTTCTTCCTCTCCGCCGTGGCCACCCTCGGCCAGGGCTTGCCGGATCCGCTCAACTCCCCTACCGGAGGACTCGGGCCGGCTGCCCCACCCACCGCCGGAGCCGTCTATAATATCACGCTCGTCAGTGACAGCGTTCCCGACCTCACCGACATCGACAGCTACTTGCGCTCGATCACCTCGCAGTACGCGACGCCCCAGGAGCAGGCTATCGCCATTTGGCGATGGTCTCAGCGGTTGCGCAAACAGACCAGCAACCCCGTCGAGACGGGCCATTTTGTGCTCGACCCCATCCGGATGTTCAACAGCTACGGCTATTGCAATTGCGGCATCATCTCCGGCATCAATGATGCCCTGTGGCTCCGCATGGGGTGGAAGGCCCATTACGTGCAACTCGGCGACCATACGGTGTCCGAGTGCTCCTGGGATGGCGGCAAAACCTGGCATATGTTCGATAGCTCGATGAGCTTCTACTGCTTCAACGACTGGGGCGAGGTGGCTTCCGTCCGCGAGATCGAACAGAACCCTCGGTTTTATCTGGAGAACTTCGCCCCGGAATGCGCGACCAACCCGGTGCGCGGACCGGACGACCACCGCGGCTGGCGCTGCGCCTCGGATCACCCGGTCGAATACCAGCGGACGTTGGCCAACGGCTACGATTCCTTCAAGCCACCCAATGATATCCAGGAAGCCAACCTGCTTGCCCAGTGGGGAGATCGTTATGTCCTCAACCTACGCTCGCATGAGATCTACACGCGCCACTTTCGGCCGCTTGCAGGCGGCGGGCTCCGCACGTTTCGTCCGGTCAGCGGCAACAAAGACGTGGACCCCAGCGGCAACCTCCGTGCTAACGGCGTCTGGCGCTACACTCCCGACTTGCGTGAACCGGCGACGCGGGCGCTCGTCTTCGCCGAATCCGGCGTGAACTGGGCCAAGGACGGAGTTCGCCCCTTCCAGGCAACCGGCTCGGTGGTTTTCAAGGTCAACGCCGCCAATGTCGTTACCTCCGCCAAGATTAGCCTGGGTGCCATCGCTGCGACGGTTTCGATCTCACGCGACGCCGGGATCCACTGGCAGAAGTTGATCGAAGGTGCCGGCGAGATGGAATGTCTGTCCGAGGTCGCGGGCGTCACGGAGTAACTCGTGAAAGTGGAGCTGAGCGGGGCCAAGGCTCTGTTTTCGTCCTTGGCGATCGAAACGGTGACGCAGCTCAACCGGCCCGCCCTCCCGAAATTGACTCGCGGCTCCAATCGCATCCAGGTCCGCATCGGCTCCCAGGTCGAGACTATCCAACTTCAGCCTTCCCTCATCGCGGGCAACCACCGGCAGACCGTGTATTCGGAGCAGTCACTCGACTTCGATTCCGAGCCGGACTTCTACAAGCCCACACTCCGGCCCGCGGAGCAGGGGAGACCCTGCCAGGCCACCTGGAGAATCGAAACGCCCACCCCCATCACCGACCTGGTTTTCGGGGGGACTGTTTGCGTTCGCTCGCCCGGAGACCGCGTGGCCCTGTTGCATTCCTGGGATGGCCAGACCTTCGTCCGGGATTACCAGAAATCCGATGACATGATGCCCTGGGATCGAATGGTCAATGCGGTCGTGACTTCCGCGCCGGCCGAAACCCGCAGCGTCTACTTGCGCTATGAATTCGAAACCGGGCGCTACCCGAAGAACTACGCCGGACCCGGCATCCAGATGGCCTCCATGAGCGTCCACCACCAACCCCGCCGCGTCGGCTTCGTGCCGCTGGAAGTGACTTACTGCTGGACCGAGCACCGCGAGACGGGCGAGGTAGAACGGCGGCACACCGAACTGGTGGCCTCACCCGCCCACGAGTACGGCATCAACGTCGGCGGATTCCGGGATCCGACCATGAACTGGGTGCGCGTGAATCTCCAAGGACACGGGCCGGAGGGAGCTCGGCGCGGGTACTCGGACGGGGAAGATGTGGGGTCCCGGGCGAAACCGTCGTGGGTTCGCTATCGTTGGGGCAATAACCTCGCCCTCGGCCGGTCCTACACACTCCAGGGAGCGCAGGACGCCCGGAACCCGGACAGTGGGAACGATCTTACCGATGGGATTATCGCTCCGCCGGATACCTACGTCTCCACCAAATACATGCCGACCTATGTGATGTTCGCCCCGGACGTCTCGCCCGTCATCACCCTCGATCTGGGGAGCGATCAAACCGTCGCGGCGGTTCGGGTTCATGCTGGCCAGGAGGGCGGCTTCCATCTCTCCTACCCAGATACCGTGACCGTCGAGGCTTCTGCTGACGGTCACGCCTTCGCCTTCGCTGGTTCGGCCGGTTTCAACCAGGTCTTCGATCCCCCCGCCGATTACGTTCCCTGGGAGTCGGACCAGGCGATGATCTTCGATCCACTGCCGGCCGGCGGACGCCTGGCCTACGCCTTCCGGGTCCTCTTTGAGAAGCCAATCAGTGCCCGCTACCTCCGCATGACCTGCCAGGCCCGCAAGGGTTGGGGGACGCTGCTCTCGGAGGTGCAAGTCTACGACCGGGTCACGCTGGACCGGGAGGTTCCCCCGCTGGTGGTCCTCCCCTCGGTTCCGGGCACTGGCCGGTGAGGTTTCGCCAGTTCCGTCCAGCCTTGCTGCTGCCGTCCCCTTGCGGCAAGATGAAGGGGCATGGTTCATGCCGAACTTCCAGAGCCTTCGTTGCGAGGGATCCGGGCCGGGTCTTCGCGACTGGCCTGGGCATTCGGCATTTCCATCGCCATCCATCTGCTGCTGTTTGGCGGGTACCAGACGGGCAAGGCCATGCATTTGTGGGAGAATTGGGAGTGGCCTTCCTGGATGCGCCCGCCAAAGATGATCACCGAGTTGTTCCGCAAGCAACCCACGCCCCAGCAACTTGCCCTTATCGAGAAGCGGCAGGAGAATGTCCCCGCCCCCCTTTTGTTCGTCGAAGTCAGCCCCGCCCAGGAGGAGCTCGAACCGCCCAAGAAAGCCGAATATTACTCGGATAAGAACTCGGCCGCGGCAAACCCGGATACCCGCCGCGACACCACCACCCCCAAGATCGAGGGCCGGCAAACGGATGTGGTCAAGACCGAGGACGTGGCCAAGACCCGTGCGGTCCCCGCGCCCCCGGCTCCAGCCCCCGTTCCCAAGCCCGTCGAGCCACCCAAACCCGACCTCAAGCCCGTCGAGCCCGAGCCCGAGGTCAAACCACCGGTGAAGCCGGTGGAACCGAAGCCCGAGGCTAAGCCGCCCCCGATTTCCGCCCCGCCAAAGCCGAAACCGGAGGTGGCCCCGGGACCGGTTCCTACCGAGCCCAAGCCGGAGCCGAAACCGCTGGCGACCCTGATGCCGGGAGATCTGAGCCGCGGCCGTCCCACCGAGGCGGCTCACCCGGTGGAGACTCAAGCGGCCGATCCAACCGAGGCGGCGCAGCTCCCGGAATCGGCCCAATCGGCCCAACCGGCCAAACCCGCCAAGCCGCGAACGCTGGCCGAGGCTCGGGCGCGCCAACCGGAAAATCAGGCCGGCCTCGCGGGTGAAAAAATGCGCCAGGAGGGTGGGGTTCGCAAAAACCGCCTGTCTTCCTCTCTCGATGTCCAGGCTACCCCCTTCGGCCGGTACGACGCCGCCATCGTGGCGGCCATCCAAAACCGGTGGTATGACCTGCTCGAGGGACGGTGGTACGCCGAGGATCGCAAGGGCAGGGTGGTGCTGCGATTCCACTTGAATTCCGACGGTTCGATCTCACAAATGACACTCGTGCAAAACACGGTCGATCTAACCCTGGCGCTCCTGTGCGAGAGCGCCATTCGCGATCCCTCGCCTTACCGGCCTTGGCCGGATGAAATGCGCCGGCTGGTGGGCGCCGATTTCCGGGAAGTCACCTTCACTTTTTACTATCGCTAAGCCGTCTACTGAATCATGGAACAAATTGTTTATGGCATGCTCTTGCTGACCTCGATCGTCGGCTTGGCCTTTATCATCGAACGGGGGCTCGCCCTGCGCTGGCGGCGCGTCGTCCCACCCGAGATCGAATCCGCCGTCCAATCCTGTCAGGCGTCGGCCGACGTGCCGATGCTCAAGCGGGTTTGCGAGCAGCATGCCTCCCCCATGGGCCGGTTGCTCTTGGCCGCGGCCGAACGCTTGGATTGGCACAAGGCCGACAACATCGATGCCCTTCAGACCCGCGCCCGCCACGAGATCGCGCGCCTCGAGCGCGGCTTGGTCGTGCTCGAGATCATTGTCGGCATCGCTCCTCTCTTGGGCCTGGTCGGCACCATTCTCGGCATGATGCGCCTGTTCTCGAACATCGGCCAGCGCGGCCTGGCTGAAACCGGCATGTTGGCTCAGAACATCGCCCTCATTCTCAATACCACTTTGATGGGCTTGCTCATCGCCATCCCCTCACTCATCTTCTGGAGCTACTACAGCAAAAAGGTCGAGAACATCGCCGTCGAGATGGAAACCCTCTCCGATGAGTTCATCCGTCGGCAGTACCGTGTCCAGGCGGTTCCAGCCACCCCCATTGCCGCGCGGGCGCCCGGTCAGGGCCACTCGGCCAAATAGCGGACCAGCCTATGCGCTTTTACGTTCGAAAACGGCGGCAACCGCCCGCCATCATCATCGTGGCCCTGATCGATATCCTGATCGTGCTGCTGATTTTCCTGCTGGTCACCACCACCTTCAACCAGCAACCGGCGGTGAAACTGGCCCTCCCCGAGTCCTCGAGCGCCCAAAAGAGTGGCGCCACCGACTCGCCGCCGCTCATCGTGAGCATCGACCCGCAAGGCGTCCTTCGTTTTGGCCCGGATGCCTCCCCCGTCAGCCTGGACCGGCTCCGGGAAAAACTGGCGGCGGCCATGGCTCAGAACCCGGACTTGAAAGTGGCCTTGAGCGCCGACAAAGCCGCGCCCTGGGGAGCTTTGGTCAAGGTGATGGATGTGGCCAAACAGCTCAAACTCAAGGACCGCCAGATCAGCGCGTTTACCAAAGACGCAGGAAAACCTGGGGGCGAATCCCGGAAGTGAAGGTGCGCCACAGTTATCACCCCCCAGATCCCGCTTGGCTTAAGGCCGTGATTTTGGTTTAGTCACCCTCGCTGAATGATACCTGTGCGACATATCCTCGTTCTCGGCCTGTGCCTGGCGGCGCTGGCGGGGGCGCGGGCCCAACCGGCTGACGAGTGGGTGATCCAACCACTGACCGACGACGGCTGGGCCTGGCTCGATTACGAGAAAGGCCTGGCGGGCGGCACCAACGGGATATTGGTTCAATTCGGCGGCGCGGTGTTGACCGCCGATAGCGGCACGGTCAACAAGAAGACCGGCGAGGTGGCGGCGGATGGCGGAGTCCGTATCCAGCGGGAGGGCCAGGTTTGGGTGAGCGAGCATGTGCGCTACAATTTCCTGACCCGTGAGATCCGGGCCGAGCAGTTTCGCACGGGCGAGCCGCCCTTTTTTGCCGCCGGCGAGGGACTGCACGCCGACACCAAGGAACAAGTCTTCGTGGCCACCAACTCCATCCTCACGACGGACGACGTTGCTCAGCCGGGGGTGATGGTGCGCGCGAAATATATCAAGATCATCCCGGGCAAGCGGATCACCGCCCGGCATGCCACGCTGTATATTCAGAAGGTCCCGGTCTTTTATTTTCCGTTTTACACCCGCAGCCTGGCGGGGCGGGATAACAATTTCAATTTCGTTCCCGGCTATCGCAGCACCTTTGGCCCCTTCCTGCTCGGGTCCTACAACTGGTTCCTGGCGCCGGGCGTGGACGGGATCTATCACCTCGATTTCCGCGAACGGCGCGGGTTTGGCACGGGACCGGATGTCAACCTCCACCTGGGCCCGTGGGGTGAGGGCGCTTTTCGCTACTACTACCTCTACGATATCGACCCGAATGCCGACCCTGCCAATGCTGGCGGGCGCAACGATCGGCAGCGCGTCTACCTCTCCTACCTGGCAAACCCTGCGCCAGGCATCGAGGTAAGGTCCATGGCCCGTTACCAGGGGGACACAAATATCGTCCGCGAGTTTTTCGAGCGGGAGTACCGGGAAAACCCGCAGCCGAACACTTACGTCGAGGCCATCAAGTACTGGCAAAACTGGAGCTTGGACGCCTATGCTCAACCACGGCTCAATGATTTCCTGGACACCGTCGAGCGGTTGCCGGATGTCCATCTGACGGGCTATCGCCAGCAGTTGTGGAACTTGCCGATCTACTATGAAAGCGAAAGCTCGATCGGCTATTACCAAAGGTTGTTCGCGGTGACCAACTCCCTTCCGACCGGCACGAATTATGCCGCCTCGCGTGGGGATACTTATCACGAGTTGCTCCTGCCCCACACCTTTTTCGGCTGGCTCAACCTGACGCCACGGGTGGGGGAGCGCCTGACCTACTACACCGAATCGTCGGGTCCGGGCGGCATCTGGGGTCAGCAGACGCGCGCCGTCTTCAACACCGGCGCCGAAATCACTTTCAAGGCCTCGCGCCTCTGGCCCGAAGCGCACAGCAGTTGGTTGGACGTGGACGGACTCCGCCACATCCTCCAGCCGTCCTTCAATTATGTCTTTGTCCCCCAGCCCAACACGCTGCCGCACCAGTTGCCGCAGTTCGACACGCCCCTTCCGAGCCTCGAGATGCTGCCGATCGAATTCCCGGAGTTTAATGCCATCGACGCCATTGACAGCCAAAACGCGGTCCGCCTCGGGTTGGCCAACAAGTTCCAAACCAAGCGCGATGGCACCGTGCAAGACCTGCTCAACTGGCAGTTGTATTCGGACTGGCGTCTGAATCGCTCGCAAGACCTTACCAACCGCCTCGCACAGTTTTCGGACGTCTACTCCGACCTGGCGCTCCGGCCCCGGTCCTGGCTCACGCTGGAATCCAAGGTTCGCTACGACGTCCAGGACCATCTCTGGCGGATGTCGCTTCATACCCTCACGCTGCAGCCCAACGAAGTGTGGAACTGGACCGTGGGGCACCTCTATCTGCACGACGACCTGAGCGACTCGCCGACGGCTTTGGGGATCGGCAACAACCTCTTCATGAGCACGATTTTCGTCCGTTTCAACGAAGATTGGGGTTTCCGGGCCTCGCACTATTTTGAGGCCCGCACCGGGACCCTCCAGGAGCAGGCTTACACGTTTTACCGCGACATGCGAAGCTGGACGGCTGCGGTCACTTTCCGCGAACGCGACAACCCGACCGGGCCGACCGATTATAGCATCGCGTTCACCTTCTCCCTCAAAGCCCGCCCGCGTTATGGGGTCGGCGACGAGAGTCGCAACCCCTATTCGTTATGGGGCGGCGACTGATCCCAGACCCGCCGGTGGTGATGGACGGCTCTCCCACCGGTCAGTCCCTTTCCCCTGCTCAGTTTTCGTTCCACTGTCCGTTGCCGAACGGGATGCATGCCCGTCCGGCCAGCGCCCTGGAGGAGGCCTCCCGTGGCTTCAGTGCCCACATCACGCTTACCAACATTCGCAACGGGGTCACCGCCAACGCCAAGAGCATCCTCTCCCTCCTCGGCTGCGAAATTCAACACCAGGACCGCTGCCGGCTGGAGGTTTCGGGCGAAGACCAACGCGAGGCCCTGGCCGCGCTCTCGGTCTTTGTGCGCGAGCGGCTTCCGCACTGTGACGATGCGCTGCCGGCGGCCGTTTCCGGGGCGATCGCTGGCCCACTCCCCCCGGTGTTGCGTCAGGCGGGCGCCACGCTTTGCCGCGGCGTCCCGGCGGTACCTGGCATCGGTTGGGGGCGACTCGTCTGGGCTGGGCGGAGGGATCTCCTGGAAGCCGGCCCCGCAGCCCAATTAAACCCCGGCCCCTCTGACCCCGCCGCCGAGACCGCCACCTTGGACCGGGCTTTGGCCAAATTGCTCCAGGTGTTTGAGGATCGGTTGGCGCGGACCCGGTCGAAAACGGAAGCGGACGTGCTCAAAGCCCATCGCGCCGTGGCACGCGACCCGGAATTCCAATCCCATCTGCGCGATGCGGTTCGAGTACGTGGCCTGACCGTGGGCGGAGCGGTGGCGGAGGTGGAGGCGCGCTTCAGCGCCCGGCTGACTGCCTCCGCCAGCGAGTTGCTGCGTGAACGTGCCCTCGACCTCCAGGATGTCTGCTCCGAGTTGCTTGGGTTGGTGGATGGCCAGACCGTCGCCGCCCTGTCCCCTTTGGACCAGGATTCCGTGCTCGCTGCCGAGACGCTTACTCCGGGACAGTTCCTGGCGCTGGATCGGAGTTTTCTGAAGGGCCTAGTCCTGGGTCAAACCGGCGCCACCTCCCACACTGTCATCCTGGCCCGGTCCTTCGGCATCCCGACGGTCATCGCGGTCGAGGGCCTCGGCGGCCTCCGAGGGCAGACCCCCGAGGTCGTGGTGGACGGGTCCTTGGGTGCGTTGGTTACGGGCCTCACCCCGGCGGCGCGGCGTTACTTCGCCCTCGAAGAGCGACGGCTGGAGGCTCGGCGTGCCCGTGAGGCCTGCTTTGCCGGCCTGCCCGCCGCCACCGCCGATGGGCAGCGGCTCGAGGTCGGCGCCAATGTCTCGAGCGCCACCGAAGTGGCGCTGGCGTTCGCCGCCGGCGCGGAGAGCATCGGCATCTTCCGCACCGAAATGCTCTTCCTCGATCGGACATCTCCACCCAGTGAAGACGAGCAATTTACCGCTTATACGGGAGCACTCGCGGCCGCCGGCCACCGTTGCGTGAGCTTCCGCACCCTCGATATCGGCGGGGACAAACCACTCCCTTATCTCAACCTGCCCAGCGAGGAAAACCCCTTCCTCGGCTATCGCGCGGTGCGCATCTATCCCGAGTTTGAGGCCCTGTTCCGGACCCAAGCGCGCGCCCTGATCCGCGCCTCTGCCCGGGGAAAACTCAAGGTCATCCTCCCGATGATCACCACCGTCGAAGAGGCCCGTTGGGTCAAACAGGTCATCGCGGCAGAACAGCAGAATTGTGCCGGCCAGGGCTTGCCCTTTGACACCTCGATGGCACTTGGGGCCATGATCGAGGTGCCGGCGGCCGCTTTCCTCATTCCCGAACTGAGCCGCGAGTTCGATTTCTTCAGCCTCGGCACCAACGACCTGCTCCAGTACTTCGCGGCTGCCGATCGCGGCAATCCCCGAGTCGCGCCGTGGCAGGACCCGCTCCAGCCCGCCTTCCTGCGCCTGCTTCGCAAGGCGGTGGAAGAAGCCCGCGCCGCAGGAAAGTGGATCGGACTTTGCGGTGAGATGGGTGGACGAATCCTCTGGCTGCCGCTCATGGTCGGCCTCGGCCTCGATGAGGTCAGCGTGGCCCTCACCGCCGTGACCCCGCTGAAGGCCGCGCTGGCGCAGTGGCCCGCCGCTGCCTGCCGCGAGTTGACGGCCCA
>Ga0316223_1002161_pt1 | contig 16594 bp, 13 predicted proteins | sample TBH18009metaG_FD_206007 | JGI IMG/M metagenome (GOLD analysis project Ga0316223, IMG submission 206007) | Freshwater microbial communities from Trout Bog Lake, Wisconsin, USA - TBH18009 | ecosystem: Environmental > Aquatic > Freshwater > Lake > Hypolimnion/Profundal zone | place: USA: Wisconsin...
GCGTTCGGCCACCATGCCCTCCAGGCGCCGGGTCTCCAGGTCCAGGGCCCGGAGCCGCCAGCGGACGAGCCCGTAGGCCGCGCCCGCGATGAGCAGCGCCTCGCCGGCCAGGGCCGCCCAGGTGAGATACCAGGGCGGCAGCAGCCTGAAGGCGTAGGTCCCTTCCCGGCTCAAGGTCCCGTAGACGTTGCGGGCCCGCACCCGGAACCGGTAGCGCCCCGCGGGGAGGTTGGTGTAGTCCCGGTAGGCCTCGGCGCTCCACGGGGACCAGGCCCGGTCCACGCCTTCCAGGAACACCTGGAACTGGTTGGCCTCCAGGCTGTCGAAGCTGGTGGCCGCGAACTCGAAGCGCAGGGCCCGGGCGGCGGGGTCCAGGGTGGCGGCGGCCGGCGCGGCGCCCCCGCCGAAGAACAGCCGGTTGCCGGGCCCGGCCACCCGGCGGATGAGGGCCTGGAAGGGCTGGCCGTAGGCCTTGGCCACCCCCGGGTCGAAGCGGAACAGGCGGTCGGCGCCGAACCACAGGACGCCGTCCGGATCGGCGTGGATGGACAGCACCTGGGTGCCCGTGATGGCCCCGAGGGACGTGGCGTCCCAGTGGTAGGAACCGTCCGCGCCGGGCACCGCGGCGCCGGTCTCCTGGATGCCCCGGGCGTCGTCGCTGGCCAGCATCCAGAGGTTGCCCCGGACGTCGCGCTCCGGATAGGACAGCCCCCGGGTCTCGCCCGGGAACAGGCCCTGGAACCGCGGATCGGGCGTGAAGCGCTGGGTGTCCTCCTGGAACCGGAAGATGCCCCGGTCGGTGCAGAACACGGGACTGCCCTCGAAGGGGCAGATGCCGTTGCAGATGGCGCCGGCGAGGCCCTGGGCGGGGCCGAAGCGCTCCAGGTGCGGGGCGCCGGGCCCGCCCGGGCCGCCGGGGGGGAAGGTCACGCGGCTCACGCCGTCGAAGAGGCTGCCGACCCAGAGCCTGCCGTCGGGCCTTTCGGACATGCCCCAGATGAGCTCCGAAACGCCGGGCACCAGGCCTTCGTCGCGCCATCGGCCGCCCTGCAGGCGCATGGAGGCCAGGCCGTCCTTCAGGCCCACGAACACCCGGGCCGGGTCCAGGGTGGAGCGGTACAGGGTCAGGGCGTCCGGGCGGTTCAGGACCCGGGCGACGCGGTCGCGGTCGATCGCGTAGACGCCGCTGGCATTGGCCGCCAGCAGCACCGGGCCCAGGGAGAGCAGGCCGAGGGTCTCCTTCCGGATGCCGGGCAGGGGCCGGAAGCGGCTCCCCCCCTGGGGGTCGGCCTCGAGCCGGAAGAGGCCCAGGCTCGTGCCGGCATAGAGGGCCCCGGCATGCCGCGCCACGGCGGTCACCATGCCCTCCAGGCCCAGGTAGCCGCCGAAGGCGGTGAGCGGCGCCCCCACCTCGGCCCGGGCGATGCCGTTGTTGAGGGCCAGCCACAGGCCGCCCTGGCCATCCCCGTACAGGGCGGTGATGGAGGTGTCGAGCAGGCCGCTGCCCTTGGCCAGGTGCGTCTGGAGGCGCCCCTGGAGGTCCAGGATGAACACGCCGTTCTGGATGGTGCCCAGGGCCAGCGCGTTGCCCATCCGGATGCCGCAGGACACCAGGTCCCTGGCCAGGAACGCGTCCACCTGGGTGGGGAAGGGGCGCCAGGCGGCGCCATCGAACTGGAGGAGGCCCCGGGTCTCGGTGGCCGCCAGGAACCCGCCCGGCCCCGGCCCGGGCAGCAGGGCCTTGATCGGCAGCTGCCGGAAGCGCGCGCCTCCCGGGACCAGGCGCCAGGCGCCGGCCACCAGCTCCAGCAGGCCCACATCCTGCTCCTGCACGAACAGGCGCCCTCCCAGCTGGAAGGCCTGGAGGTAGGCGGTCCGGGTCTGCCAGCTCCGCACCTGGGTCCCCAGGCGGAAGATGCGGCGCGAACTGGCGAACACGACCCCTTCGGGCGTGACGAACGTGGCCCGGACGTCGCCGAAGTCCCGCTCCTGGGCCGGAATGCGGCTCAGCCAGGAGACGTAGTGCATGTCCTGGCGATCATCCGGCTCCAGGGTGCCCAGCTCGCCCAGGGCGCCCACGAAGACCTGTCCGGCGTCGTTCACGGCCAGGGAGCGCACCACGGACTGGTTGGCGACCGGCAGCAGCCGCCAGCGGCTGCCGTCGAATTCGAGCACCCCCGAGTTGTTGCCCACGTAGATCATGCCCCGGCGGTCCTGGACCATGGCCCAGTTCTGGGTCTGCCCCCCATACTCCCTGGGGCTGAAGGCGCGCAGGAGCGGCAGGCCCGCCTCGGGCAGCGGGGGGGAGGCCAGGGCCGGGACCACCGCCGCCAGGATCAGGGCCGGAACCCTCAACCCCCGCAGCAGCCCCCTGAACCCTCGACCCACTGCGACCCCTCGAACGGAAAGCGCGGCCCATGGACCTGAAGCCCCATGGGGGGCGGCCGATGGCTGTGCTGGTTGTCCTGATCATAGCCGAGCGGGCGGCTTTTCCTCACGGCAGGCTGAGGATGAGCTGGCGCAGCCCGTTCCACACGATCTGGACGCCGATGGCCAGCAGCACGAAGGCCGAGATCTGCAGCAGCGCGGCCTGGCCGGTGCGGCCCAGGCGGTTGATGAGGGGCCCGGAGAAGCGGTAGAAGATGAAGACGCAGGCCGAGGCCAGGGCGACGCCGCCGGCCACCGCCAGGTAGGCCAGCACGATGCGGCCCTCCAGGAGGTTGCCCGCGGGCACCAGGCTCAGGGTGACGGCGATGGCGCCGGGGCCGGCCGTGAAGGGGAAGGTGAGGGGGTAGAAGGCCTTGTCCCGCATGCTGGAGCGCAGGTCATCCTGCTCGGTCTCGCTCACCTTGGGGGCCTTGTTCAGCATGTTCCAGGCGGAATGGAAGACCAGGAGGCCGCCGGCGATGCTGATGACGGGGATGGAGATGCCCAGGAACTTGAGGGCCCAGCCGCCCACCACCAGCAGCAGGGTGAGGAAGCAGAAGGTGTAGACCCCGACGAGGGCGGCGAGGTGGTTGCGCTCCCGGTCCCGGATGTGGGCCGTGAGCCGGAGGAACACCGGGGCCGTGGCGGGCGGGTTCAGGATGGGGAAGAGGGCCAGGAACGCGAAGAGCAGCCGGCCGATATGGACGTGCATGGACGCCTACTTCCCCCGGTTGGAGGTGCGGGTGCGGCCGGGCACGGTGGACTTCTCGGCGGAGCGGGAGCTGAGCTTGGCCTGGGGGGCGCGGGGACCGGCGTGGTCCTTCCTGCCGGGGACGGCGCTCGCGTCCACGTGGCTTTCCGACTTCTTGGCGGGGAGCTTGCTGAGCAGGTCGGCGGTGATGGCGGGATCGGGTTTGGACATGGGGTTCCTCCTGGGAGAAAGTCGGCGGATGACGAGGCTAGAGCATAGCACCGGTGCCGGCCTTGCGGCCGGTGTGCAGGGCCACGATGCCCCCCGTCAGGTCGGTCCAGCCCACCTCCCGGAACCCCGCGCCCTCCAGCTCGGCGGCCAGCGCCGGCTGGTCGGGGAAGGTGCGGATGCTCTCGGGCAGGTAGGTGTAGGCCCGGGGGTCGCCGCTGATCCAGCCGCCGATGCGGGGGAGGATCCGCAGGCTGTAGGTGTCGTACAGGGCCCTCAGCCACCGGAAGCGGGGGCGGCTGAATTCCAGGATGGTGAGCTGCCCTCCGGGCCGCAGCACCCGCAGGAACTCCCCGTAGGCCCGGCCCCGGTCCTCCACGTTGCGGATGCCGTAGCAGATGGTGATCCCGTCGAAGGTGCCGGCGGCGAAGGGGAGGTGCTGGGCGTCGGCGCCCACCGAGGCCCAGATCAGGCCGTCCCGGCCCCGGTCCCTGAACTTGGCCGGGCCCAGGCGCAGCATCGCCTGGGTGAAATCCGTGGAGACCACCTCGGCGCCCCGGGCCGCCAGGGCCAGGGAGGAATCCCCCGTGCCTGCGGCCACGTCGAGGTACCGCCTGCCCGGTCCCGCCCCGGACCGCCGGGCCATGCGCCACCACCAGTAGAAGTCGGTGCCCAGGGACAGGACGTGGTTGAGGAGGTCATATCTGCCCGCGATGCCGGAAAACATCGCCTGGACCTGTTTTCCCTCGGGCATGGCCAACTCCTCCCCCCTATCATCCACGCAGACCCCACCTTCCGTCAGCCCATAACCGGTTGGAGACGGTAAACTCATGGTTCAACGATCTGTTTCTACCTTGGTCTGTGGTCTGGAGGGAGGCTTCATGGAAGTGATGAGCGACGAGAAGATCTTTGGCGGCAGTTTTCTGCTGGCGCCGATCGGTTCCCAATCCCAGTTCACCCCGGAAGGGCTGAGCGACGAGGCCAAGGCGATCGGCGAGGCCGCCCGGGACTTCATGGAAGGCGAGGTCATGCCCGTCGACGCCGCCCTGGACCAGCTGGACCTCGAGCTGAGCAAGGAGTTGCTGGCCAAGGCCGGCGAACTGGGCCTGCTGAGCATCGAGATCCCCGAGGCCTACGACGGCATGGACCTGGACAAGAAGACCACCCTGGTGCTCCTGGAGGAGGTGGGCAAGCAGGCCTCCTTCTCGGTGACCTACGGCGCCCACACGGGGATCGGCACGCTGCCGATCGTCTACTTCGGCTCCCCCGAGCAGAAGGCCAAGTACCTGCCCCTGCTGGGCAGCGGGCAGAAGCTGGCGGCCTACGCCCTCACCGAGGCCGGCTCGGGCAGCGACGCCATGGGCGCGCGCACCACGGCCGTGCTGGACGGCGGGGAATGGGTGCTCAACGGCAGCAAGATGTGGATCACCAACGCCGGGTTCGCCGACGTGTTCGTGGTGTTCGCCAAGGTGGACGGGCGCAAGTTCACGGCCTTCATCGTGGAGAAGGACGATCCGGGCTTCTCCACCGGCCTCGAGGAGCACAAGCTCGGCATCAAGGGGTCCTCCACCCGGGCCCTGGTCATGGAGAACTGCCGCATCCCCAAGGACCGCCTCCTGGGCGAAGTGGGCCGGGGCCACCGCATCGCCTTCGGCATCCTGAACATCGGCCGCTTCAAGCTGGGCGCGGGCTGCACCGGCACGGCCAAGCTGGTGCTGCAGTACACCCTCAAGTACACCGGCGAGCGCCAGCAGTTCGGCAAGCCCCTCCACGCCTTCGGCCTGATCCAGCAGAAGCTGGCCGACATCGCCACCCGCATCTTCGTGGGCGAGGCCATGAACTTCCGCACCATCGGCTACGTGGACGACCGCATGAAGGCGATCTCCTGGGACGAGCCCGGCGCGGCCAAGGCCAAGCTGGAGATCATGGACGAGTTCTCCATGGAGGCCTCCATCGCCAAGGTCTGGGGCAGCGAGGCCCTGGGCCTCACGGCCGACGATTCGGTGCAGGCCTTCGGCGGCTACGGCTTCTCCGCCGAGTATCCCCCCGAGAAGATCTACCGGGACAACCGCATCAACCGGATCTTCGAAGGCACCAACGAGATCAACCGCCTGATCATCGCCGGCGCCCTCTTCAAGCGCTCCGGCAACGGCACCATGGTCCTGCCCAGACACACGGACGGCGTCCCCGGCCTCGCCGACTTCCCGGGGCCCCTCGGCCGTTCCAGCCACGCGGTGGAGCTGGCCAAGCGCCTGTGCGGCTACAGCGCCGCCGCCGCCCTGGAGGCCGTGGGCCAGAAGCTCATCGAGAACCAGGAGGCCTCCGCCCGCGTGGCCGACATGCTCACGGAGATCTACGCCATGGAATGCGCCGTGGTGCGCGCGGGCCAGATGACCGACGCCGGCCACCGCTGGGCCGGCCTGGCCCGGCAGTTCGCCGACACCTACGTGAACGAGAACTGGCACAAGGTCCAGGTCCACGCCCGGATGCTCCTGGGGGAGGTCCTGGAGGGTGCCGCGCTCGAAGCGGGGCTGGCCGACCTCGCGGCGTTCGGCGGGTATGTGCCCCAGTCGAGTTCCAGGCTCCGGGCGGCCATCGCGGCCGAGCTCATCGAGAAGGGCGCCTACCCGATCGCCCAGTACTGATCCTCCGGGGCCGGGGCGCCTGCGCGCCGGCCCCGTTGCACGTGGCCTGGGCGTCCCCGCTTCACGTGGCCTGCGCGGCCTCGATATGGCGCCAGACCAGCTCCCACCGGTCCCCGGTGCGCTGGAAGACCTGCTGGTCCGTGCCCCGCTCCCGGCAGCTGCCGCCGGGGCGCCGGTAGTCCATGGCCCAGGCGAAGGTGTGCACGGCGGCGGCCTCCCAGGTGCGCAGGATGTGGCCGGTCTCCTCGTAGAAGAGCACGTCGGCGTTCTCCGCGAAGTCCCGGTAGCTGGCCGCGCACAGCGCCCGCCCCCGGGCCGCTTCCCGGTAGCCGGGGCCGAGGATGACCGCGTCCTCGTGGAAACAGGCCTCCAGGCCCTCGTACCGCTTGAGGCGCCAGGCGGCGTCGATGCTTGCGATCACGGTGGCGACCGGGTGTCCGGGCTGCTGAACCGTTGCCATGGCTGCCTCCGTGCCGGAGCTGAACCTAGTTCGTCAGCGTGAACGCCGGCCCGGTGGCGGTGTTGCCGCCGGCCGTCACCTGCACCGGTCCCGTGGCCGCGTCGCCGCCGACGAGGACGTTGATCTGGTTGGGGCCGACGACGGTGAAGGCGGAGCCGGCGCCGGTTTCACCCGTGAAGCGCACCTGCGTCGCGCCGCTGAACCCGGAACCGGTGATCTTGAGCTCGGTGCCCGCGGGGCCGGAGGCCGGAACCAGGCCGACGATCTGGGGCAGGACGGTGAAGGTGTTGGGGGTGGTGTACACGTTCTGGTTGCCGTTCACGGTGATGGGGCCCGTGGTGGCCGAGGCGGGCACCGTGGCGACGATCTGGGAACCGCTGAGGACGGTGTATTCGGTGGCCGCGCCCTCACCGAAGGAGATGAAGGAGGCGACCCCCAGGTCCGTGCCGTTCAGGGTGACCTGGGTGCCCGCCAGACCCTGGGCCGGGCTGAAGGAACTGATCACGACGGGGGCCTGGGCGTGGGAGCCGCCGCACCCCGCCAGGAGGGCGGCGGCCAGGACGGGCAGGACGGACCGGGACAGCGCGGCCCGGAACCGGATGCGCGCGGCGGGTGCCGTTGAAAGAATGTCCATGCCTCTACTCCTATGGGGCGGCCCGGGTGCGCGGCCACGATCCTCCAGAATACCCGCAAGTGGGCCGAAAGGCGCCACGGCCTCGGCTCACTCCCGCGGGAAGGGCACCAGGGCCGTCCCTTCCCGCGCGGGACGCGCCTTGGCCTGGCCCAGCTGGATGAACTGGGGCAGGAGCGCCAGCCACGGCAGCGACCAGCTCACGGCCTCGGGGCGGGGCGGCGGCCCCGGGAGGAGCCGCTGCACCTCCAGGCGGTCGGCGTAGAAGACCAGGGTGATGTCCCGCCCCCCGGGGAGGGGCAGGAAGGCCATCCGGGCGGTGGCGGGGTGGACGATGGTGATGACGCGCTCGTCGTCGTCCAGGAGCCAGAGCAGCCCCTCGAGGGCCGGGCGGAAGTCGGCGCTGCCCAGGCGCAGGCCGCCGATGCCCGAGAGCAGCGGCGTGTGCGCGGGGAACCTGAGCAACCCGGCCGAGGGGTCCAGGACCGTCCCGCCGTCCCGCCAGAGCTTGAGGGGCCGCCCCGGCAGGCCCGAGCGGAGCTGGATGGTGCCCTTGTCGTCCGTGATGCGCAGGGCGCCGTCCGTGGACAGGGTGACGGCCAGGGACCGGTCCCCGGATGCCGGGGCCGGGCTCCGCCCGGGCAGGGCGGCCGGGGCATCGGCCTGGGGCCGGGCGGCGGGGGCCTGCACCGGCGGGGCCTCGTCGCCGGAGGAGGCCGGTCCCGGGGTCCAGGGCAGGACGCGGGCCGCGGCCCAGGGCAGCTCCTTGCCGGGCGGCGTGCCGGGCACCTGGGCCCCGGCGGCCACGGCCGCGCTCAGGAGGAGGGTGCCCAGCCGCACAGGGCCTCCAGGTTGCGCGTGGTGATCAGCCCGAGGGCCGCCGCGGTGAGGCCCCGCAGCTCGGCCACCTTGGCCGCCACGTGGGTCACGTGGGCCGGCTCGTTGGTCCTGCCCCGGAAGGGGACGGGGGCCAGGTAGGGGGAGTCCGTCTCCACCAGGATCCGGTCCTCCGGGGCCCAGGCGGCCACCTCCTGGATGGCCTCGGCCTTCCTGAACGTGACGATGCCCGAGAAGCTCAGGTGGAAGCCCAGGTCCAGCGCCTCGCGGGCGAAGGCGCGGTCCTCGGAGAAGCAGTGGATCACGCCGCCCACCGCGCCGGCGCCTTCCTCTTTCAGGATGCGCAGGGTCTCGGCGGGAGCCTCGCGGGTGTGGATCATGAGGGGCTTGGCGACCTCCCGGGCCAGCCGGATCTGCGCCCGGAACACCGTCTCCTGGACGGGCCGGGGGCTCAGGTCGTAGTGCCAGTCCAGGCCGGTCTCCCCCACGAACCGCACGGCGGGATCCCGCACGAGGGCGGCCAGGGCGTCCGGCGTGCCGGAATCCCAGGTGCGGGCCTCGTGGGGGTGGACGCCCAGGCTGGCGCGGACGTCGTCGCGGCCCGCGGCCAGCGCCAGCACCGCGCGGGCATCGGCCAGGTCGGTGCCCACGGCGATGAAGCCGTTCACCCCGGCGCGCCGGGCCCGGTCCAGCGCCGCCGCCAGGGCTCCCGGTTCCGGGTAGCTGCCGGTCAGATGGCAGTGGGCGTCCACGAGCATGGCTTTTTCCTCCGTCCCCTATGTTGGCATGGCCCGGGAGCGGTGTCCGGTCTACCTTGGTAGTTGCAAACCCCAAGGAGCCGCCCTGTCCCTGACCCGACCTGCGCGCCGCGACCTCCGCTGGATCCTGGCCGGGATCTGGTGCCTGTCGGCGTGGCTGGGCCTGGGGGCGCAGACCCTGGCCTTCCGGGCCTTCGACCACCGGGACGGGCTGCCCGAGAGCCAGATCCAGTGCCTCATGGAGGACCGCGACGGCTTCCTCTGGGTGGGTTCGGACATGGCCCTGGTGCGGCTGGGGAGTTCGGGCTTCCAGGTGTTCGCCGGCGCCCAGGGGCTCGGCAGCCGGAACCTCAGGGCCCTGCTCCAGGACCGCCGCGGCAGCATCTGGGCCGCGGGCGCGGGCCTGAGCGAGGTGCGGGGGAGCGTCATCCGGAACTACGGGGCCGACCAGGGGCTCACCGTGGACGACCGCATCTACGCCCTGGCCGAGACGCAGGCCGGCGACCTGTTCGTGGGCACGCGCCTGGGGCTGTTCCGGCGCGCCGGGGCGGGCTTCGAGCGGGTGAACCTGCCCGGCAACTGGTTCTACACGCCCATCTTCAGCCTGGCTCCGGACGGCTCGGGCGGGGTGTGGCTCGGCTCGCGCCAGGGCCTTCTGGCCCACTGGGACGGCAAGGCCCTCGCGCCCGCGTCCCTGCCCAGGGGCTTCGAGGCGCAGTCCTTCACGCAGCTCCGGCGCGGTCCCGGCGGCGCGCTCCTCGCGCTCTGCGCCAAGGGGCTGCTCCGGCAGGGGCCGGCGGGGTGGCGGACCGAGTCCCTGCCGGGGCTGCCGGCCACCTCCGAACTCGGTCATTGCCAGGAGGACGCCCAGGGCGGGCTGGTCATCACCCTGGGCGTGGACGGCGTCTACCTGCGCGACGCCGCCGGGCGGGGCCGGCGCCTCACCTACCTGGACGGCCTGCCCCGGCAGCCGATGACGGACGCCTGCAGGGCCCGCGACGGCACGCTCTGGGTGGGCACCGGCGGCAGCGGCCTGCTGGCCCTGCCCAATCCGGGCCTGGAGGTGCTGGCCACCGACCGCGTCACGGGGCAGGGCCTGGGCCTGGGCAATGTGCTCCATTTCCTGGAACTGCCCGGGGACCGGATGCTCATGGCCACCTTCGGGGGACTGGCGCTCTGGGACGGGCGGGGGATCCAGCAGCGGTGGGGCGTCCGGGAGGGCCTGCCCTCCCCCGAGGTCTGGACCATGGCCGCCGACGGCCGCGGCGGCGCCTGGCTGGGGGCCACCAAGGGCATCGCCCACTGGACCGGCGGCAGGATCCTGCCCGGCCCCGCGGCCATGAAGGACCTGGCGGTGAACCAGTTCCTCCTCCACCAGGGCCGCCTCTGGGCCGCCACCAACCAGGGCCTGGCCGAGCTGGACCTGGACGGCCGCCTCCTCCACCTCACGCCCCCGCCCCAGGAGGTGGGCAGCCCCATGGTCAGCCAGATGCTGCCCCGGCCCTGGGGGCTCCTGGTGGGGACCCAGCTGGGCCTCTATTCGTTCCGTGAAGGCCAGTTCAAGAAGGCCTACCCCGGCTCGGACGCGGCCAGGATGGAAGTGACCACCCTGGACGAGGACGCCCAGGGCCAGTTGTGGCTGGGCACCCTGCACGGCCTCTACGGCCTGGTGGGCCCGCCCAGCGACCGCGCCTGGCAGCCCATGGGGGGGCGCCTGCGCAACGGCATCTCCTGGGTGCGCGTCCTGCCGTCCGGAGGCCTGGCGGTGGGCCACGCCAAGGGCGTCACCCTGCTGCCCCCCGGGGGCGGGCCGGTGGAGTTCACCCGCAACCTGGGCCTGCTCTCCGACGAGACCAACCAGGACGCGGCCTGCGTGGACCGCCGGGGCCGGCTCTGGGTCGGGATGCTGGGCGGGGCCAGCATCCTGGGCGACCTGACCGGGCAGCGCAACCTGCCCCTGCCGCCGCCGCGCATCCTGGAGGCCAGCTGGGCCGGCCATTCGGAGTGGCTCCCCACCGCCCTGGCGCTGCCGCCCAACCCGTCCAACCTTGCCCTGACCTTCGACACGGCGCTGCCCTGTCCGCCCCAGGCCCCCCGCTACCAGGTGCGCCTGGACGGCCTGAACGCCGACTGGACCGACCTGGAGGGCTCCGGGACGTCCGTCCACATCGCCCAGCTGGGGCCGGGCCGATACACCCTGAGGCTCCGGGGTTCCCTGGACGGCGAGACCTGGTCCGAGGCGGCCCCCTGCCCCCTGGAGGTGCGCCGGGCCTGGCACCAGACCTGGGCGGCGCGGGCGGCCTTCGTCCTGGCCCTGGCCGGCCTCCTGGGGCTCCTCGTGCACCTGAGGGTCAAGAGCCTCGAGCGCCAGGCGCTCCGCCTGGAGGCGCGGATCCAGGACCGGACCCGGGAGCTGGCCCAGCGCAACCAGTCCCTGGAGCGGCTCCACCACCAGCTGAAGGAGCACATGGAAGGCCGCGTCCATTTCATCAACACCGTCACCCACGACCTGCGCTCGCCGCTCACGAGCATCCAGCTCGGGGTGGACCGCCTGAGGGAGATGGCCGAGGGCGACCCCGCGGGGATGGAGACCATCATGGGGCTCCTGGACCGGGAATCCCGGCGCATGGAGACCCTGCTGCGGGGGCTGCTGGACCGGAGCCGGGCCGAGGCCCAGGAGCCCTCCCGGGAGGCCCGGCCCTGCCATCCGGGCGAGATCCTGGAGGGCCTGACCGAGACCTTCCAGCTCAAGGCCGCGGCCCGGGACCTGAGGCCCGAGCTGGACCTGGACCCGGCCGCCGGCGGCGTGTCGGTGCGGGCCGACGTCACCGCCATGCAGCAGGTGCTCTTCAACCTCGTGGAGAACGCCCTCAAGTTCACCCAGGCGCCGGGCGCCGTGGGCATCCGGTCCCGGGTGGGGGAGGGGGCCTGGGTGCTGGAGGTGTGGGACGAAGGCCGGGGCATCGAACCGGCCCAGCAGGAGCTGATCTTCCTGCCCTTCACCCAGTCCCGGCCCTCGGACGGCAAGCAGGGGTGGGGGCTGGGGTTGAGCATCTGCAAGGGCATCGTCGAGGCCCACGGCGGGACCCTCGAGGTGGCGAGCGAACCGGGCAGGGGCTCCCTGTTCCGGGTCTGCCTGCCGCTGCTCCAGTAGGTCGGGCTTTTTGCCGTGCAAGAAGGTAGTCTTTATTCATGTCTCCCCTCCTGACCATCCTGATCGTGGACGACGAACCGGGGATCCGCCGCTCCCTGGGCGATTCGCTGTCCGAGGAGGGCTACGGCGTACTCAAGGCCGAGCGGGGCGAGCACGCCCTGGATCTGCTCCAGCAGCCCGACGGGGACGGCGTGCACCTGATGCTCCTGGACGTGTGGCTGCCGGGCCTGGACGGCCTGGAGACCCTGAAGCGGGCCAAGGAACTGCGGCCGGGCCTGCCGGTCGTGATGATCTCCGGCCACGGCAGCATCGATACCGCCATGCAGGCCACCAAGCTCGGCGCCTTCGACTTCCTGGAGAAGCCCGTGGACCTGGACCGCCTGCTCCTGGTGGTGACCAACGCCCTGAAGCAGCGCCAGCTGGAGGACGAGAACCGGCGCCTGCACGAGGCCGTGGACCAGGACCGGTTCTTCCAGGCCGACAGCTCGGCCATGCGGCGCCTCCTTTCGGACCTCGACCTGGTCGCCCCCACCGAGGGGCGGGTGCTGCTCACGGGCGAGAACGGCAGCGGCAAGGAGGAGGTGGCGCGCCTACTCCACGCCCGGAGCCCCAGGGCCCGCGCGGCCTTCGTGGAGGTGAACTGCGCGGCCATCCCGGAGGAGCTCATCGAGTCCGAGCTGTTCGGCCACGTGCGGGGGGCCTTCACCGGCGCCGTGCGCGACCAGAAGGGCAAGTTCAAGGAGGCCCACGGCGGGACGCTGTTCCTGGACGAGGTGGGGGACATGTCCCTCAAGACCCAGGCCAAGGTGCTCCGGGCCCTCCAGGAGGGGCGCATCGAGCCGGTCGGCGGGGGCGGCGCCGAGACCGTGGACGTGCGGGTCATCGCCGCCACCAACAAGGACCTCCCCGAGGAGATCCGGGCCGGGCGCTTCCGGGAGGACCTCTTCTTCCGGCTGGCGGTGGTGCCCCTGCGGGTGCCCCCCCTGCGGGAGCGCACCGAGGAGCTCATCACCCTGGCCGAGGGCTTCATCCAGCGCATCTCCCGCAAGTACGGCCGGCCCCCCCGGCGCCTGAGCCCCGACGCCCGGGACACGCTGCTGGGCCACGACTGGCCGGGCAATGTCCGGGAATTGAAGAACCTCATGGAGCGGGCCGTGATCCTGGCCCGGGGCGCCGAGATCACCACCCGGGACCTGGGCCCCCTGGCGGTGCGCCACCTGACCGAGACCGACCCCTTCTCCTTCCCCGACTTCGCCAGCCTCAAGGATGCCCGGGACTGGTTCGAGGCCACCTACATCCAGCGGGAACTCCGGACCCAGAACGGGAACATGACCCGGGTGGCCGAGCGCCTGGGGCTGGACCGCTCCAACCTCTACAAACGGCTGAAGGCCTTGGGTATCGAGGCGAGAGAGACCTGATGGAACCCATCTGGATGAAGATCGGCGAAGCCGCCCGGCGCCTGGGGGTCAACCCCAAGGAGCTGCGCTACTGGGAGCACGTCATCCCGGAGATCGAGCCCCGGCGGAGCCAGGGCAACCTCAGGTACTACCACGTCGACGAGCTGGAGCGCCTGGCCCAGATCCGCGTCTGGCTGGGGGAGGGCCTCACCGTCGCCGACTGCCGGCAGCTGCTGCTCACCGGCCAGCTGACCCGGGCCCTGGACCTGGGGCTGGGCGAGACGATCGAGCCCCGGATCCGGCTGAAGGCCCGCAAGCCCAAGGCCGCCAAGCCATCGGCCAAAGCCCCCGCGAAGGCGCCCCGGCAGGTCTCCGACCGGGCGGGACTGGCCGGGGTGGCCGAGGCGCTGCGGGCGCTGCTGACCCGGCTGGACGGTCCGCCCGGAGGACAGGCAGTCGTTGAACCCGACCCCGCCGTTGCACCCGACGCCGCCGTTGCACCCGACCCCGCCGTTGCACCCGCCGCCGCCGTTGCACCCGACGCCGCCGTTGCACCCGACTCCGCGGTTGAGGGCATCTGAAGCCTTGAGGGACCTGCCTTCAACCTTCGGCGCGCCCCCGGGTCCAACGACAGCGTAAGGAGCGTCCCATGGCCATCCTCCAAGCCCCCCTGACCCTCACCCGCGCGGCCGTCCTGGTCCTGGGGGCCGCGGTCATGGCCCAGGCCGGCCCGGGGTCCGTGCCCGGCCACGGGTTCCCGGGGGCCGGCACCCGCGGCGCGGCTCCGGGGGCCGCCCGGGGCTACGCCCGCACGGGCTACGGTCCCGCGTCCCGGGGCGTCTACGGCGGCTACCGGGGCGGCGCGGGCCTGCCGGTGCGGGCGCTGCCGGCGGGTTGCGCCACCTACCGGTTCGGCGGTTCCCCCTGGTTCTTCGGCGGGGGGATCTGGTACCGCCCCTGGGGCTTCGGCTATGGGGCTTTCTATCCGCCCGTGGGCCTGGCCCTGGCGATGCTGCCGCTCGGCTACCTCACCTACTATTACAGCGGCGTCCCTTATTATTGGTATAACGACGTCTACTACGTCGATGCCCCGTCCGGGGGCTACCTGGTGGCCGACCCGCCGATGAGCGCGCCCGCCGCCCCGCCCCCGCGCGAGGCCGCCAGTCCCGCCAGCGCCCCCGCCGACGCCCTGCTGATCATCCCCAAGGAGGGCCAGAACGAGCAGAAGATGATGGCCGACCGGCAGAACGCCCAGCGTTACGCCATGGACGAGAGCGGCTTCGACCCGGCCCGGTCCGACCCCAACGACCCCGGGACCCCGAGGGCGCGCCGCGCGTACTTCCGGGCGATGAAATCGTACCTGGAGGAGCGGGGCTATTCGGTAAAGTAGCGAAGAGGGACGCAGCCATGAAGGTCATCGTCGATTTCACCGTGGTGCCGGTGGGCGCCGGCATCTCCCTTTCCCCCTACGTCGCCGAGGTGGAGCGGATCCTGCAGCGCGCGGGCCTGCATCACGTCCTGCACGCCAACGGCACCAACGTGGAGGGCGAGTGGGACGACGTCATGGCCGCCATCCGCGCCTGCCACGAGGCCCTGCACGCCCTGGGCGTGCCCCGGATCCACACGGACATCAAGCTGGGCACCCGTTCGGACCGCGCGCAGAGCATGGCGGACAAGGTCGAGAGCGTGAAGGCGAAACTCGCTACTTCCTGAGCCACTGGTCCAGCCAGCCCAGCACGGTGTCGTGCCACTGGACGGCGTTGGCGGGCTTCAGGACCCAGTGGTTCTCGTCGGGGAAGAGCAGCAGCTTCGAGGGGATGCCCTTGCGCTGCAGCGCCGTGAACGTGGCCAGGCCCTGGGTGTAGGGGATGCGGAAATCCTTCATGCCGTGGATGACCAGCATGGGGGTCTTCCAGGCCTTGACGAACGCGATGGGGTTGATGCGGTCGTAGCCCTCGGGATGTTCCCAGGGGGTGCCGCCGTGCTCCCATTCGGGGAACCACAGCTCCTCGGTGTCGTAGTAGGCCATGCGCTCGTCCAGGTTGCCGTCGTGGCAGACCAGGGTCCGGAACCGGTCCGTGTGGCCCGCGATCCAGTTGATCATGAACCCGCCGTACGAGGCGCCCAGGGCGGCCACCCGGTCCGCGTCCAGGAACGGGAACGCGGCCAGGGCGTGGTCCAGGCCCAGCATGAGGTCCTCGAAGGGCGCCCCGGTCCAGTCGTTGTTGATGGCGTCGGTGAAGGCCTGGCCGTAGCCGGTGGAGCCGTGGAAGTCGATCATGACGGCGGCGTAGCCCGCGCCCGCGTAGACCTGGGGGTTCCAGCGGTAGTGGAAGTCGTTGGCGAAGGAGCCCTGGGGACCGCCGTGGACGAGGAAGGCCACCGGGTAGCGTCTGGACGGATCGAAGCCCACGGGCTTGACCAGGTAGCCGTGGACCTGATCGCCCTTGGCCCCCTTGAAGGTGAAGGGCACCGGCTCGCCCAGGCGCGTCGCTTCCAGCTGGGCGTCGTTGAGGCGGGTCACCCGGCGCGGGTCGCCGCCGGCGGGCGTCGCGGTGTAGAGCTCCGTGGGCCCCTTCAGGGTGTTCAGGCCGTAGAGGATCCGTCCGCCCCGGGCGAACCCGAAGCCGTCCAGGGTGCCCTCGCCCACCACGATGCGGGCCTGGCGGGTCCGGGGGTCCACGGCGAAGAGGGCGCGCTGGCCCAGGTGGTCGGCCACCGCATAGAGGGTGCCGCCGTCCGGGCTCCAGGCCAGGGCGGCCGCGGAGCGGTCGTCGGCGGGACCGGGGCCGGCGCGCAGCACGAACCGGTCCTCCGCGCCCGTCTTCCAGTTCCGCAGCACGAGGTCGAAGCGGTCGGCTTCGTAGCCGGGGCGGCTCATGGCCCGGTACGCCAGGGTCGCGCCGTCGGGGGAGAAGCGGGGCGTGGCGTTCCAGGCCCGGCTGGCGGTGAGGAGGCGCGGCGGCGCCGAGCCGTCCGCGGGCACCGCGTACAGGCCGAAGCCGGTGGTCCAGACCTCCGAGGACCGCACCGCGCCCGGGTCCTTGGCGGAAAAGACCACCGTGGCGCCGTCGGGCGAGACCGCGAAGTCCTCGGTGCCGCCGAAGGGTTTGGTGGGGCAGTCCGCGTCCATGGCCGGCATGAGGTCCCGGGCCTGGCCGGAGGCGAGGTCGTAGCTGAAGACGTGGTTCCGGGTGCCGTCGTTCCAGGTGTCCCAGTGGCTCACGAAGAGGTGGTCGTACAGGCGCCCCGAGGCCTTCACCTGGGCCTGGGCCTCCCGCCGGGCCCGGGTCTCCTCCGGGGTCGCGCCCGGGTAGACCGCCATGGCCACGAGCAGGTGCCGGCCGTCCGGGGAGGGCGCCACCG
>Ga0316223_1002163_pt1 | contig 16571 bp, 9 predicted proteins | sample TBH18009metaG_FD_206007 | JGI IMG/M metagenome (GOLD analysis project Ga0316223, IMG submission 206007) | Freshwater microbial communities from Trout Bog Lake, Wisconsin, USA - TBH18009 | ecosystem: Environmental > Aquatic > Freshwater > Lake > Hypolimnion/Profundal zone | place: USA: Wisconsin...
TCTTTATACGCCGGCCGGTTCTGGCTACCACGGTGAGCTTGCTCATTGTGGTACTGGGGATGCGCTCGCTGTTCAATCTGCCGGTCAATCAGTATCCACGCACGCAGAATGCGGTGGTAACGATATCGACCACGTATTATGGGGCCGATGCCCAGACCGTTGCGGGTTTTATTACCCAGCCCTTGGAGTCGGCCATTGCCCAGGCGCAGGGTATTGATTACTTGTCGTCTTCCAGCAGTAGTGGAGTGTCAACCATCACCGCCACGCTACGCTTGAATTACGATGCCAACCGTGCACTGACCGAAATCAATACGCAGGTAAATTCTGTCAAAAACCAGTTGCCGGCCCAAGCGCAGACCCCCGTATTAACCGTGCAAACCGGGCAAACGACGGATGCAATGTATATGGGGTTTTACAGCGACACCTTGCCGACCAACAACGTCACTGATTATCTGGTGCGTGTGGTCAAGCCCAAGCTCGATTCGATCGAAGGGGTGCAGACGGCAGAAATTCTGGGAGCCCGCCAGTTTGCACTGCGTGCATGGCTTGATTCAGCCAAGATGGCTGCTCATGGAATTACGGCTACCGAGGTGAGTACCGCGCTCAGTAATAATAATTTTCTCGCCGCGCTGGGTTCCAGCAAAGGGCAAATGGTGACCGTTCCGTTGACTGCGGGTACCGATCTGCATACGGTGGATGAATTCAAAAAGTTGGCCATTAAACAGAATGGCGATTCCATAGTGCATCTGGAAGACGTGGCAACTGTTACACTCGGCTCGGAAAATTATGATTTCAACGTTGCTTTCAGCGGCGTGCGCTCGGTTTTCATCGGTATCAAGGTGGCACCCGAAGCCAATATTCTTGATGTGGCAAAACGCGTGCGTGACGCGTTTCCAGACATTCGAAGCCAATTGCCGGCGGGGTTGACCGGTCAGATTGTTTATGACTCGACGGACTTTATCAATACTTCGATCAAAGAGGTGATGAAAACACTGATCGAGGCCCTGCTCATTGTCACCGTCGTCATCTTCCTGTTTCTTGGTAGCCTGCGTGCGGTGCTGGTGCCGGTGATTGCGATGCCGCTGTCACTGATCGGTACTTTTTTCATCATGCTGATGTTAGGGTATTCCATTAATCTGCTTACTTTGCTGGCGCTGGTGCTGGCCATTGGTCTGGTGGTGGACGACGCGATTATTGTGGTTGAAAACGTTGACCGCCACATGCGGGAAGGTGCCACGCCCTTGAATGCGGCCCTGATTGCGGCAAGGGAGCTGGGTAGTCCTATTCTGGCGATGACTATCGTTCTGGTTGCGGTCTATGTCCCGATTGGTTTTCAGGGTGGGCTGACTGGTGCGTTGTTCACCGAATTTGCTTTTACTCTGGCCGGTGCGGTTACAGTGTCGGGAATTGTGGCGCTTACCCTGTCTCCCATGATGTGTTCAAGATTCTTCAATGCGGATCAGGACAATAGCCGTTTTGTACACTTCATTGACAAAACCTTTGACAATATTCGCTTATCCTACAAAAATCTACTGCACAGCCTGCTTAAAACCTGGCCGGTGATGATCGTGATGGGCGGAATATTGCTGGTTCTTCTATTGGTGATGTTCAAGATGTCACAGTCGGAATTGGCACCCGAAGAAGATCAGGGGATCGTTTTGTCCCAGGTGGTAGGTTCGCCAACGGCCACATCGGATCAGATGCAGACGTATGCCGACCAGATTTTTAAAATCGGCAAGAGCATGCCCGAGTACACGCAAATGTTCCAGATTACCGGCGTTCCCACATTGAACGCGGGGATAGGCGGGGTTCTGTTCAAGCCTTGGGATCAACGCTCGCGCAGTGCCCATGAAATACAGCAGGATCTTCAGGCGCGCTGGAATAAAGTGGCCGGTGCCCGCGTGGCCGCGTTCCAGTTTCCCCCTTTACCCGGCTCATCCGGACTGCCGGTTCAGTTTGTCATTACGACCACCGAGCCTTTTGAAAATCTGAATGGAGTTGCCGAGCAGGTGCTGGAAAAAGCCAAAGCCTCGGGCAAATTTTACTTTATCGATACCGACCTGAAGATTGACAGGCCGCAAGCGACAGTTACGGTAGATCGAGACAAAATCACTTCACTGGGGCTGACCCAGCAAGATGTGGGAAATGCCCTCAGTGCCGCACTGGGAGGGGGCTATGTCAATTACTTCTCGATTGATGGTCGTTCTTACAAAGTCATACCCCAAGTCTTGCAAACAGATCGATTGAATCCTTCTCAGGTTCTGGATTATTACATTAAGACACCCGGCGGTAGCTTGCTTCCGGTCAGCACGATAGCCAGTCTTAAATACGAAGTGGTACCGGAATCCATTACTCGCTTTCAGCAGTTGAATTCAGTCACTCTATCCGGAGTGTCCGGGTCATCGCAGGGCGATGTACTGCAATTCATGCGGGATACAGTCAAACAGATAGCGCCAGTTGGTTACACCGTGGACTACTCCGGACAGTCGCGACAGTATGTTCAAGAATCGGGCGGGTTTCTTATGACCATGCTGTTTGCTGTCATTATCGTGTTTCTGGCACTGGCTGGGTTATTTGAAAGCTTCCGGGATCCGATTGTAATTTTAGTGTCGGTACCCTTGGCTTTGTTTGGGGCCATGATATTTATCTTCCTCGGCTTTTCCTCGATGAACATCTACACCGAGGTAGGGTTGGTAACACTCATGGGGCTGATTAGTAAACATGGAATTCTGATCGTTGAAGTGGCAAACCAGCTGCGTAGCACCGGCCTCGGCAAACTGGAGGCGATTGTGGGGGCGGCAACCATTCGCCTGCGACCGATCCTAATGACAACAGCCGCTATGGTTTTTGGAGTCATTCCGCTGGTGATTGCTTTTGGGGCGGGTGCCGCCGGTCGTCACGCTATGGGGCTGGTTATCTTCACCGGCCTGTCGATCGGCACGTTGTTTACCTTGTTTGTGGTGCCGGCCATGTATATGTTTCTGGCCTCAAACAGAATCGTCGCTCAGGACGAGGAAACAGCACCTCTGCAATGAGCTAGGAGAGTATAGAAAGCTCGTTCAGCCACAGAGAAAACAGAGATCACAGAGAAGAAACAAATGGCTGTATCAAAACTTGACGTTATCATTTGGGTGAGTCTATAAACCGTGGCGAACCGCCTATTCTCTGTGATCTCTGTGGCTTGAACTAAGGAATTTAACGTAAAACTCGCGAAGCGAGACCCTGTCCCCCTCTACCGCTTGCGGGGGAGGGCTGGGGAGGGGGGAACGGGCACCACGAGTTTCATTATTCAGGGCGGCACATTGCCATTCCCGTTAGGATGATCCCCGGTTTTTAACGGCGATCATCTCTATGTTCATCCTTATGCTCGTCGCGATGTTCGTCCCGGCGCTCTTCATGTTGTTGGTTTCTTGGTTCTTCATGACGCGCCTCCTGATGATCCCGGTGTTGTTCCTGGTAACGTGGAACATACTCGCGGTTATACCAATCATCCCGAACGAAGAATACTCTCTGGCCGCAGGCATTGTATTCGCGGCAGTGCTTTCTCCAATGCTTGGCATAGTTCGGAGGAACGTGAAGGTAGAGCGGTGGGCGGTTCATCGCATTACCTTCGATAATGATTGGCTGGGAGTTGATGACTTGCGGCTGAGGAAAGTTGCCTATATCCAGTTGGCCGTAAAATCCGGGCTGCCCTATGCTGATCGAAACACCAACATCAGCAGAAAATGCCGATGTGGAAAGAGTGATGGCAGCTAATGCTGTTGTGATCAATAATCGTTTCATGTTAGATCTCCTTTGGTTAATAAATACCGAAATATCAGAGCGAACTTGCAGACGGTCGTCTCAAGACTTTCCTGCACCACCCCCCAGAGCTTTATACAGTGTAACCAGATTCGTTATTTTGGCCAATTTCAGGTTGATCAGGTTATGTTGAGCCGAATAAAGCGAACGCTGCGAATCAAGAACGGACAGGTAGCTGTCCACACCCGATTTAAATCGTTCTCCGGACAATTCAAAGCTGAGTGTGGTGGCATCAACCAAGGATTGTTGAGCGGCCACTTGCTCGTCCAGGGTGCCCAGATTGGCGAGCGCGTCCGCCACTTCCCGAAAAGCGCCCTGAATGGTTTTCTCGTACTGTGCAAGGAAAACTCCCTGATCCGCTTTTGCCGCTTTAAGATTGGCAGTATTACTACCGCCATCAAAGATGGGCAGATTAATTTGCGGTGCAAATTGCCAGGTTTTAGAGCCGGTTTTGAATAAACCGTTCAATTGATTACTTGCTGTACCATAGGAAGTCGTCAAGGTAATGCTGGGGAAAAAGGCTGCTCTTGCCACACCGATGTTCGCATTGGCTGCCTTGAGTTGATGTTCTGCTTCCAATATGTCTGGACGATTCTGAAGCAGGTCTGAAGGAAGCCCGGCAGGAAGATCATGGACGGCGGTGATGTTTGTAAACGGCGTGGAAGGCAACAGATTATTCGGAACCTCCACGCCGGTTAACAGGGTCAACGCATTGATATCTTGAGCCACGATGCTCGTATAGCGGGCGACATCGCCGCGCGCGGTATCGACAGCGGTCTGTGCCAGGCTTAAATCCAGCTGGGATGACGCTCCCAACTCGAAGCGGCGCTTGTCCATTTCATAAGTGGATTGCTGGGTCTTCAGCGTTTCCGAGGCCAGGGAGAGGTGTTCCTGATCTGCGGCAAGTGTCACATAGGCCGTTGCCACTTGGGCGATCAGGCTGATCTGTGTACTTCGATGAGCTTCTTCGGTGCCGAGGTATTGTTCCAGCGCCTGATCTTTCAAGCTGCGAACGCGGCCGAAAAAATCAAGTTCATACGCACTGAATCCAAGGCCAACATTATAGTTATGAAGCAGATACGGTTGGGCTGAGGGCGTAAGGCTTGCGGGTGTCAGTGATACCGTGTCGCTGGCAGTTGCATTAATATGCGGGAATAGCGTCGAGCGCTCGATCTGAAATTGCGCTTGTGCTTTTTCGATCGTCAAGGCCGTCACGCGCAGGTCGCGATTGTTCGCCAGCGCAAGGGTGATGATTTGCTGCAGCTTCGAGTCAGTCACAAACTCGTGCCAATCGACATTGCCAGTATTTTTCCCCTGTTCGTTTGTATTGACCTTATACGCGGCTCCGCTAGGCCAGTTACCCGGCACAGGCGAACTGGTGCGCTGGTAGCCCGGCACCAAAGTGGTGCACCCCGCCAGGATACTGATCGCCATGATTGAAAGACGGGTTATTTTCATGATGATCGTCCTTCTTCCTGAGGGCGGGTTTCCGGGGATTCAGGCTGTTGGGCCTTGAAAAGACGGCGCACCAGCACAAAGGACAATGGAACAAAAAAGATCCCCAAAGCCGTGGCGCTGATCATTCCACCCAGCACACTGGTGCCAATTGCATTTTGTGCACCGGAGCCGGCACCATGACTGATTGCAAGTGGCAGCACACCAAACCCGAAAGCCAGCGACGTCATCAGAATAGGACGCAGACGCATGCGTACGGCCTCCAGCGTCGACTCAATCAATCCGGCCCCATGTTCCATTTGAGCTTTGGCAAATTGGACGATCAGAATGGCATTCTTGGCCGATAAGCCAACGGTCGTCAACAGCCCCACTTGCAAATACACATCATCTGCAAAGCCCCGCAGAGTCGCGGCAAGCAACGCTCCCATGATACCCAGAGGTACCACCAGCATCACTGAAAAAGGAATGGCCCAGCTTTCATACAATGCGGCCAGACAAAGAAAGACGAACAGCATAGATACCGCATACAAGGCAGGAGCCTGGGAACCTGAACTGTGCTCCTGATCGGAAATGCCGGTCCATTCAAAACCGATCCCGGGGGGCAATTGGGCCACCAGTTTCTCCATTTCCGTCAAAGCCTCGCCGGAGCTTTTTCCAGGTGCCGCCGAGCCTTGAATCTCGATGGAAGGCAGACCGTTATAACGCTCCCTGCGCGGTGAAGCGTAGGCCCAGCGACCGTTTGAAAAGGCGGTGAAAGGAACCATGTCCCCATTCGAGTTGCGTGCGAACCATTTGCCAAAGTCCTGCGGCAGCATGCGGGAAGAAGCGACGCCTTGCAGGTAGACTTTTTTAATGCGTCCCTTGTCGATAAAGTCATTCACATAGGCGCTCCCCCAAGCGGCGCTCAGGGCGGTATTGATGTCAGCCAGAGAAAGTCCCAACGAACTGGCCTTTTGCTGGTCGATGTCCAGACGGTATTCCGGTGTGTCGTCCTGTCCATTGGGGCGGACAGCAAACAGTACAGGATCTTTGGCAGCCAGTCCCAACAATTGGTTCCGCGCTGCCATCAGTTTCTCGTGGCCCAGACCCGCACGATCTTCTAGCTGCAAGTCGAATCCATTCGCGTTACCCAGCTCAAGCGCTGCCGGTGGGGCGAAGGCAAACACCATTGCATCGCGAATCTGCGAGAATGATTTCATGGCTCGTCCCACAATAGCCTGAACACGCTGATCGGGATGCGGGCGTTGATCCCATGGTTTAAGCCGGACAAAAGTCAGGCCCGCATTTTGACCGCTTCCGCCAAAACTGAAACCGGCTACTCCGAACATGGTTGCCACGTTATCTTTTTCGTCCACCAGAAAATGGTGTTCAACCTGCTCGATGACCTTGAGTGTCCGTTCTTGTGTGGCACCGGCAGGCAGCACGATTTGGCCGTAGAGTATCCCCTGGTCTTCGTCAGGCAGAAAGCCACTGGCCTGATGCATAAAAAGGCCGCCCATTGCAACCACAACCACCGCATAGACAATGAGATAGGGTATGCCGTGACTCAGAATGCGGCTGACCCTGTTTTGGTAACCTTTACTGGATCGTTCGAACATGCGGTTGAACCAGCCGAAGAAGCCGCGATGCACAATATGCTCCCCCTTCGCAACAGGCTTGAGCAGCGTGGCACATAACGCGGGAGTCAAAATCAGGGCTACAATAACCGACAACACCATGGCCGAAACGATGGTAATGGAGAACTGACGGTATATCACCCCGGCGGACCCCCCGAAGAAAGCCATGGGGATGAACACCGCCGATAACACCAGTGCGATGCCGACCAATGCTCCGGTGATTTGATCCATCGACTTCCGAGTGGCTTCTTTGGGTGACAGGCCTTCCTCGCTCATCACGCGCTCGACGTTTTCGACAACCACAATGGCATCATCCACAAGCAGGCCGATGGCGAGCACCATGGCAAACATGGTGAGCGTATTGATCGAGAATCCGCAGGCGTTGAGCACCGCAAAGGTGCCCAAAAGCACGACCGGTACGGCTATTGTTGGAATCAGCGTGGCGCGGAAATTTTGCAGGAACAGGTACATGACGAGAAATACCAGTCCGATGGCCTCGAACAGTGTCTTTACTACTTCCTCGATAGACAATCTCACATAAGGGGTGGTGTCATAGGCCACGATCGCCTTCATGCCCGGAGGGAAAAACTTGGCCAACTCATCCGTTTTGGCTTGCACCGCAACAGCGGTATCAATCGCGTTCGCACCCGTCGACATCTTGATCGCTATCCCCGTGGCCGGATGGGTATTAAAGCGTGCCAGCGTGCTGTAACTTTCACTGCCCAGCTCAATGCGTGCGACATCTTTCAACCGTACGGCGGCTCCTCCGGTGGTGGTCTTGAGAATAATTTTTTCAAACTGGGCCGGTGTTTGCAGGCGGCTTTGTGCCGTGATGGTGGCATTGAGCTGCTGTCCTGAAACGGCAGGCGTTCCGCCCAACTGGCCGGCGGAAACCTGGGCATTCTGCGCCTGAATTGCCGTGATGACATCGTTGATCGTCAGCTTGAAGCTGGTGAGCCTGGTCGGATCAAGCCAGATACGCATGGCGTACTGACTGCCGAACATGGTCACGTCTCCCACCCCTTTGACCCGGCTAATGGTGTCGAGTACGTTGGCGGCAACATAGTCGGCCAGATCGAACTGAGTCATGCTTCCATCTTCGGAAACGAAGGCCATGACCATCAGAAAATTTTTGGTCGACTTGGCGACTTTCAAGCCTTGTTGTTGCACCACCTGGGGTAACAGGGGCATCGCAAGTTGCAGTTTGTTTTGCACTTGCACTTGGGCAATATCCGGATTGGTGCCGTTTTCAAAGGTCAGTGTGATATTCACTGCACCGGAGGAATCGCTGTTAGACGCCATGTAGCGCAGACCATCGATGCCGTTCATCTTTTGTTCAATTACCTGAGTAATCGAATCTTCAACCGTCTGCGCGGAGGCTCCCGGATAATTGCCGGTAATCGAGATGGCGGGCGGGGCAATCGCCGGATATTGGGCAATGGGCAAGGCTATGATCGACAATAGGCCGGCCAGCATGATGACGATTGCGATCACCCATGCAAAGATGGGACGATCAATAAAAAAGCGTGACATGGGCGAGGCTCCTTACGGTTTTGCAGCGGGGACGGCGGAGGCAGCATCCAACAACACCGCTTGCGCGGTTGCGCCGGGTTTGACCTTTTGCAAACCGTCGACAATCAGTTGATCACCCGCTTTCAGCCCACTTTTTACCACCCACTTATCGCCTGATGCTTCTCCCAATTCAAGGACGCGTAACTCCACTTTTCCATCCGGCGCCAGAACCAGAGCGGTCGCATTCCCTCTCGGATCATGGGTAACGCCTTGCTGAGGGGCCAGTATTCCCTGTTCATTGACGCCTTCTTCAAGAATGGCACGCACAAACATGCCAGGCAATAAATCCTGTTTTGGATTGGGGAATACCGCACGCAGAGTCACCGTGCCGGTCCCCTGGTCAACGGTTACGTCGGAGAATTCAAGTTTACCTTCAAGAGCGTAGCGGACATTATCATCCAGTAAAAGACGCACTTTCACTGCATCAGGACCGGCACGCTTGAGTAAGCCATTTTCCAATGCATGTTTCATGCGCATCAACTCTGCGCTTGACTGGATGACATCAACATAGATGGGGTCAAGTTGTTGAACGGTTGTCAGGGCAACGGTTTGGTTGGCAGTGAGCAAGGCACCCGGCGTCACCGTCGAAATACCAATACGACCGGAAATCGGCGACACAATTCTGGTGTAATCAAGGTTAATGCGGGCCGTGTCTACTGCTGCCTTGTTTGCTGCCACGTCCGCTTCTGCCTGCTTGAATGCGGCATCGGCATCATCAAAATCCTGTTTGCTGACAGCGTTGATTTTGACCAAATCACGATATCGATCAGCCTTCAATTTGACAGTCACCGAATTGGCTTGTGCCTTGGCCAGACTCGCCTGCGCGCTATCGAAAGCAGCTTTGTAAAGCGCCGGATCAATTTGGTAAAGTTTCTCGCCGGCCTTTACGTCCGCACCCTCTACAAATAGTCTTTGCTGGACGATACCGTTGATCTGGGGGCGTACTTCAGCAATCTTGTAGGGGGAGGTTCGACCGGGTAGCTCTGTGGTAATGGAGACGGTTTGAGACTTCACGATTACCACACCTACCGGGGTGGCTCCTTTAGGGGGGGCTCCGGCGGGTTGCTGCCCACATCCGGACAGAGCCAGGCTGAGAAGAAGCGCCATAACTGCGGATAGATGACTGGCATTACGATTCATGTGCATTAAACCTTTTTATGGCCGGTGCTCGTTGATTCGATAGAGCCGGATATTTTTGTAAAGTTCCAGATTGAATTGATTTCAAGCGCAAGTCTGTTCGGTAGTTAGCATTCGCACACTTATTTTTTCTTTGTTGGGCGTTTCCATCCGGCAATCGTGATCTGTTTGCTGCGCGACAAAGTCAGGGTACCTTCAGGCGTGTCGCGTGTGATGGTGGAGCCTGCGCCGATCGTCGAGCCGCGCGCCACAGTCACCGGAGCGACAAGTTGTGTATCAGAACCGATAAATACATCATCTTCTATTATGGTACGGAATTTGTTTACGCCGTCATAATTGCAGGTGATGGTTCCCGCCCCAACATTGACACGGCTGCCTATGCTCGCATCGCCGATGTAGCTCAAATGATTGGCTTTACTGTTGGCCGCAATTTCGCTGTTTTTCACTTCGACAAAATTGCCGATATGCACGTCATTGTGCAACTTGCTGCCCGGACGTATCCGGGCATACGGACCGATTTGACATTGGCTGCCTATCTCGGCCTGATCGATGTGGCTGTAGGGAGCGATATGGGTGCCGGAAGCAATGCTTGAATTTCTGATAATCGTGTAGGCGCCCACTTGCACATTATTGCCAAGTTGCACATGGCCTTCGAAAATGCAGCCGACATCAATCTCGACATCACGCCCACAAACCAGTTTGCCGCGCACATCCAGGCGTGCCGGGTCTGCGAGCGTGACGCCTTGTGTGAGCAAATGATGTGCCTGTTCCTTTTGCCATGTTCTTTCCAGATCGGCCAGTTGTGACTTGCTATTGATTCCCAGTACCTCCCAAACATGCGGGGCATGCACGGTGTGTACCGTGACATTTTGTTTGACCGCCATGGCCACAATGTCGGTCAGATAGTATTCGCCCTGCACATTATTATTGCTTAATTGGGATAGCCAGTTGCGCAGCAGATGGGTGGGAGCGGCCAAGATTCCCGTATTCACCTCACCGATGGCGCGTTGAGCTTGGCTAGCATCTTTTTCTTCGACGATCGCGATGACATTTCCTGTGTCGTCCCGAACGATGCGCCCATATCCGGCAGGTTGATCCAACTTGATGGTAAGCAGTGTCAGTGCGTCCGGGGAGGTCAGCATCTGCTGTAAAGTCGTATGCTGAATAAGAGGAACATCTCCATACAGAATCAGCGTGAGTCCCTGATCGGGTAATTGCGGTAAAGCTTGCTGAACTGCATGGCCCGTGCCAAGCTGCGGTTCTTGCAACGCGAATGAGGTTTCATAGCTCGCCATGGCTTGAGGTACCGCTTCTCCGCCATGTCCATAGACTACGCACGTCTTGAAGGGGGAAAGTTCAGCGGCCGTATCCAGCACATGCTGCAGCAATGGTTTACCTGCAAGAGCATGCAAAACCTTGGGTTTGTCCGAATGCATGCGCGTGCCTTTTCCGGCAGCAAGAATGACGATATTCAATAAATTCATTTTTGGCTTTCTGAAAGAGTTTGTAGTATAGCAAAAGCCACTCTTGTTTAATGTTGTTGCACCCATGCAATCAGGGCATCCTGTGCCAATTGTCCGGCTGAAGCATTGGGATGATTGATGAAAAATACCAAAACCCACTGTTTTCCGGTACGTGACTGCACATAACCCGCTACGGTTTTTACCCCATCAAGCGTGCCGGTCTTTAGATGAGCATGTTCCGTCGCGGCGCTATCAGGAAGGCGTTTTCTCAATGTGCCATCGATTCCCATGATCGGCAGGGATGATTCAAATTCAGGCTGCAGAGGGCTGTTCCATGCGGCTTGCAAAAGTAACACCATATTGTGCGGGCTGATACGCTCAAGGCGAGATAATCCCGCCCCATTTTCGAGAGTCAGTTCGGGGAAGTCCAGTTGTTTTTGAGCCAGCCAGGCATGGATCGCTTGTTCGCTATTATTAATGGTTGCGGGTTCGGTAGCGTTTATTCCCAAGCCGAGAAATAATTGGCGTGCCATGACGTTGTTGCTGAATTTGTTGATGTCGCGTATCTGCTCAGACAGGGGGGCGGAATGATGTGTGGCGAACAGCGTTGCGCTGCCTGGCTTCAAGCCATCGCTCACGTTGCCACTCAGTGTTCCCCCGAGTTCCTGCCACAGTCCACGAAACACGGTATCCAGATATTTTGTGTGCGGTAGCGGGCTAAAGTATTTTGCATGTTCGCCGCATGAGGTGGGAAAGGTGCCTTGTATCACCAGCATTGTTCCGTTTAACTGCATGGAAATTCCGTCGTCCCAGTTGGCACAATCGGCTTGCCTGGAGGTAGTCAGGCGATTTTCAAGGGTGATGCCTGTCAGCGGGGGTTCGAGGATCAGGTTGATTTGATCACCATGCGGAATGAAGTGCATCAGGATGGCGTTGAAGTTGAGTAACAGGGCATCGGGCTCTACGTTGTACGCACGTACCGGATCATGATCAAAAGCGGCCGGATCATGCGGGTCAAGCTGAAACGCGCTACGATCCAATAGGACATTGCCGTGAATTTCACGCAGACCGCGTGCGCGAAGTTCCCTCAGCCACAGCCATAATTGTTCAATGGTCAATTTGGGGTCGCCATACCCCTTAAGAACAAGGTCGCCTTGCAGAACATCATTTTCCAGCTTGCCATTCAGCCACGCCTCTGTTTTCCAGGTATAGGACGGACCAAGCAGTTCCAGCCCCGCGTAAGTGGTGAGAATTTTCATGGTTGAGGCGGGATTCATCGGCTTGGAACCGTTGATGCTGATGAGAGGTTTTTGTGCAGTGGTCTGGCGCACTTCAATGCCTATGCCGGACAGAGGGATATGCGCCTGCTTTAAAGCGGTTAATACAGAGGGTGGGAGTGTGACAGCGTTTGCACTCGATGCAAGGCAAAACAAGAGGCAAAAGAGTGTAGGTTTGAACATGTGAATTTCATTCACCCCTCGACCACTTGTACGCTGACCCCCAGCTCTTTCCATTGTTTGATTTCTTCTTCCAATGCGGTTTCGGTCAGGGGATTTTGTGCCAGCCAGCCGGGCGCAAGTATGAGGTGAAATTTGGTGCCACTAAAACGGCCTTGCATGGCGGGTAATCTGGCATCGCTGCGGCTGCGGTAGAACAGAGCGGCAAGCCGCAGTGACATGATTAACGCGATGTCCTCTTGATTATTGACCAAGGTGCGTGTTTTTTCCAGTTTGCCACGGTGTGCCAGTGCCAAGAGGCTGAGACGGGCTTGTTCCTTTTTGGAGAAACCCGGCATGTCGGCATTGGCGAGGATGTAGGCGGTGTGCTTGTGGTAACCGCTGTGAGCGACGCTGATGCCAATCTCGTGCATATCTGAAGCCCAATCTAGCAGACGCAGCGCTTCTTCAGTGGCTTGCCCCTCCAGAAATTGAAGCGCCAGCCGGTTGGAAAGATTTTTCACCCGTTCGGCTTGACGCATATCGACATGGTAGCGGCGCATGAATTGTTTGGAAGTGACTTCGCGCATGTCATGGTGGTGAAAGCGTCCGAGCAGATCATATAGCACACCTTCGCGCAAGGCACCCAGGGCAGGCTGCATATGCTCGATGCCCAGTTCACAAAATGCCGCGTACATAATGGCAAAGCCGCCCGGCAGCACAGGAATGCGATCAGGCCGCATCCCCAGCAAATCGATGCGGCGGGCATCTCCCCAAATGAGGAGTTGTTCACGCAATAATTCCAGCCCCGCACGTGTTATTCCTCCCGAGCTGAAGCCGTTCTGTTCCAGCACGTCACAGACCATACGCGCCGTACCGGATGAGCCCATCGCGACATCCCAGTGGCCGCGCGAAAATTCTGTTTCGATGGTTTGCAGTTCCGTGCTGGCGGCAAGTTCGGCATTGCCCAGATTGGATTTGGTAATTTTACCCTCAGGGAAATATCTCAAGCTGTAGCTGACACAGCCCATGTACAAGCTTTCCAATCGGAGAGGTTCCAGTCCCCGGCCGATGATGAATTCAGTCGACCCGCCACCGATATCCATGACCATGCGCTTGCCTTCCGACTGGGGCAGGCCTTGAGCAACACCGAGGTAAATGAGACGAGCTTCTTCACGCCCGGCAATCACTTCGATGGGGAAGCCAAGGGCGGTTTCGGCTTGCTGTAAAAATTCAGCTGAATTTTTGGCTACCCGCAAAGCGTTGGTACCCACCACGCGAACTGCTTCGCGGGGGAGTTCGCGCAACCGTTCACCGAATCGTTGTAAACAGATCAGCGCACGTTGCTGAGCAGCTTTGTCCAGACGTTTATCGTCGGTGAGTCCGGCGGCCAGACGCACTGGCTCGCGCAGGCTGTCCAGCATGTAAAGCTGATCGTTTTCCACCCGCGCAATTTGCAGGCGAAAGCTGTTGGAACCCAAGTCAACTGCGGCGAGGATGGGTTGTTGCACGAGCAGTGGTGCTCCCATTGTTTCGATCCTGTTGTTATTTTTTATGGAAATAGACGGCGCACTATTCCATCGATTAAATATTACGCTTCCATGTCAGATCAAGTTCGCGCGCAGCTTTTACGTCATCCAGTCGGCGAACCGGTTGCGTGTAGGGTGCGCCTTTGACCATAGCGGCATCGGCGTGGGCCTCTTCACGAATTTCTTTCATCGCGGCAACAAAGCTGTCCAGCACTTCTTTTGATTCGGTTTCGGTGGGTTCAATCAGCAGACATTCTGCCACCAGCATCGGAAAGTAAGTGGTGGGAGAGTGGAATCCTTTGTCGAGCAATCGCTTGGCAATATCCATGGCGGACACGCCGGTGGCCTCTTTGAGCTCTTTGGCAGAGACGATAAATTCGTGGCTGGCACGGCGCTGCGGAAAAGCAATGACATAACCGACCTTTTGCAATTCTGCCATCAGGTAGTTGGCGTTCAGCGTGGCGAAATCGGCTACGCGGTGCATGCCTTCCGCGCCCAGCATGCGTGCATACACATAGGCACGCAGCAGCACGCCCGCATTGCCAGCCCAAGCCGACAAACGGCCGATGGATTGGGGCAAATCTTTTTCGGTGAACAGACGGTAAGTGTCGCCTTCTTTACCTACTACCGGAATAGGCAAAAACGGCAACAGGCGCGGCGCAACCCCGACGGCACCGGCACCGGGTCCTCCCCCTCCGTGCGGAGTGGAAAAGGTCTTGTGCAAGTTCATATGAATCACGTCAAAGCCCATGTCGCCGGGTTTTACTTTGCCTAGAATTGCGTTGAGATTCGCACCGTCGTAATACAACAGGCCACCCGCATCGTTCACGATTTTTTTAATGTCTTGTATGCGACGTTCAAATACGCCTAGTGTGGAAGGATTGGTTAACATCAGTCCCGCAGTTTTCGGGCCGACGGCGAGCCGTAAGGCGTCGAGATCCACATCCCCGTTGCGGTCAGTAGGAATCTCTTTGACAGTATAGCCGCACATGACGGCCGTGGCAGGATTGGTGCCGTGTGCCGCATCCGGCACGATGATTTCGGTACGGGCTGCATCTCCGCGTGATTCGTGGTAAGCGCGGATCATGGCGATACCGGCAAACTCACCCTGAGCTCCTGCCATGGGTGTCAGACTGACGCCTGCCATGCCGGTGACGTCTTTTAAAATTTCCTGCAAATCATACAGGCATGAAAGAAACCCTTGTCCGGTACGATCCGGTGACAAAGGATGGCGCGAGAGAAAATTCGGCAACATGGCCAGCGAATTGCAGGCGCGCGGGTTGTACTTCATAGTACAGGAACCAAGCGGGTAGAAATTCGTGTCGATGGAAAAATTCTTTTGCGACAAGCGCGTGTAGTGACGAACCACATCCATTTCAGAAGATTCCGGCAGTAACGGCGAATCAGTGCGCAGCAACGATTCGGGAATGCCGGATATTTCTTTATCAATCTGGGGTGCCTGCGCGGCATTGCGGCGACCGGGATGGGAGCGTTCGAAAATCAGCATGATTGCCTTTGATATCTACATTTTTGATTTTGCCCCTTGCCGGGGAGAGCAGCTTTCTGCCGCGACAAGGGGGATGGGTTTATTTTAATGCTGCCAGTGCTGCGTCGTAGTTGGGTTCATTGGCAATTTCGCTAACCAGTTCGGCATGAATCACTTTGTTGCTTTCGTCCAATACCAGCACGGCGCGTGCGGTGACTCCGGCCAGCGGTGCGCTGGTAATTTCCACGCCATAGTTGCGCATAAAATCGCGGCCACGCATCAACGACAAGGTAACGACATTTTCGAGACCTTCGGCGACACAGAAACGGCTCATGGCAAATGGCAGATCGGCGGAGATAACCAGCACCACGGTGTTATTCAGTTTGCTGGCCGATTCGTTGAATTTGCGTGTCGAGGTTGCACAGGTTGGTGTGTCCAGGCTGGGAACGATGTTTAATACTTTGCGCTTGCCGGCATAATTCTTCAGCCCCACATCGCTCAGGTCTTTGGCGACCAGTGAAAAATCGGGAGCAGCCTGCCCTACGGTCGGGAAAGTGCCGCTCAGGGTTACAGGATTGCCTTGTAGTGTGACGGTGCTCATTTTTATCTCCTTTGGTTGGTTAATTAATTCAATGTGTAATATTCAAAACGTGGTGTCCGGGAAGTGCTCATTATAAGGTGGGTAATGGAATACTCCGTTTAGTTAAGCGCCACGCGCAGGGCGTCAGTGTACCGTTGCAGATCGGTATCCGTTTTTGTTTCTGTCGCACAAACCAGAATGGCATTGCCGAGCTGATTATAATGTTCGGAAAGACTGTAACCGCCCAGCACACCTTGCAATTCCATTTTTTCCAGCACGGCTGCCGCTGGCTTGGGCAGTTGCAACACGATTTCATGGAAGTGGGGGCGTTGGAAAGCAAGTTTAACACCGGGGATGTCAGTCACCAAACTAGCCAGCGCGGCAGTTTGATTATATGAAGCGACCGCAGCCCTGCGTAAACCATCCGCACCCAGTAATGCCATATGTATTGTTGCGGCAGTCACCATAAGGCCTTGATTGGAACAAATATTAGAGG
>Ga0316223_1002167_pt1 | contig 16556 bp, 10 predicted proteins | sample TBH18009metaG_FD_206007 | JGI IMG/M metagenome (GOLD analysis project Ga0316223, IMG submission 206007) | Freshwater microbial communities from Trout Bog Lake, Wisconsin, USA - TBH18009 | ecosystem: Environmental > Aquatic > Freshwater > Lake > Hypolimnion/Profundal zone | place: USA: Wisconsin...
ACAGCGTCCACTTCGGAGCTTGGGCATGACACAAATCCCAAGCCTGGTCGCAACGGGGTGCAAAGCGACATCCCTTGGGAATGTCGTGCAGCGGCGGCACGCTACCGGGAATAGCTGCTAGCGGCTGTCCACCACGTGTACTATCCGGCATAGCGGCAAACAATTTTTGCGTGTAAGGATGGGCAGGTGAAGCAAACAGTTTTTCGCGGGAAGCCAGCTCGACAATGTGTCCCGCATACATGACAGCTACTTGATGGGCCATTTCCGCAACCACCCCCAAGTCATGGGTAATCAGCAAGATTGACATGCCATTTTTCTGCTGGGTATCACGCAGTAATTGCAACACCTGCGCTTGTATCGTCACATCCAATGCCGTTGTCGGTTCATCCGCCACCAGCAATCTGGGTCGTCCGGCCAGCGCCATGGCAATCATGATGCGCTGCTTCATGCCACCGGAAAGTTGAAACGGATATTCCTCCAAACGACGAGTCGCATCAGGAATACCTACCTGATCCAGCAATTCGATGCAGCGCTCCCGCAGCTCGATATTTTGCAAAGATTGATGCAGCACCAGCGACTCGGCAATCTGCTCACCTACCGTCATTACCGGATTCAGACTCAAACCGGGTTCCTGAAAAATCATTGCCATCTTGCCGCCGCGCATCTTTCTCATCTCGCGCTCAGGGAGCGACAGCACATCCACTCCCTCAAGCGTCACTGCGCCACTCTCAACATGCACGCTATCGGGCAACAATCGCATCAAAGAAAGCGCGGTCATGGATTTTCCGCAACCGGACTCACCCAGCAAAGCAAAGGTTTTCTTGTGGCCTATGCTGAATGAAATATCATCCACGATGCGTGCACCGTTGCGCAAGCGTGTGACCAGCCCCTCAACTTTCAGCAAATCAGTCACGTTGTACTTTCCGTCCGGTTTAAACGCGGATCAAATGCATCGCGCACGGCATCGGCAAACAGATTGGCTGCCAACACCAATATCAGCATAAAACAAAAAGCCGAGGTCAATGCCCACCACACCATAGGATCACGCCCCATTTCCAGTCGTGCCGCATTAATCATGGTGCCGAAACTGATCGTCGTGGGATCGACCCCTACCCCCACATAAGACAAGACTGCCTCAGCCAAGACCAGCGAGCTAAAATCCATGACCACCGAAATCAGTACAATATGCATCACGTTGGGCAAGATGTGACGAGTCAATATACGGAAAGGTGACACGCCAAAAGCCTGGGCTGCCTGAATATATTCCATTTCCCGCAACTTTAAGGTTTCTCCACGTAACAAGCGGCACAAACCCGTCCAACTGGTGACGCCAAGTATCATGCATAAACACATTAAGCGCACATCGGCACGCTGGGCCGCTGTTTCGAACCAGTCCGCGTGCATTTCAATCACCACCTGCATCATCAGTACTGCCGCTGCAATCAACAACACGCTGGGAATAGAACTCAACACGGTGTAAACATACTGAATCACGTCGTCCACCCAGCCTCTGAAATATCCGGCTGCCACGCCTAATAACAGCGCAAATGGCAGCATCACCAGAGTGGTCGCCGTACCAATCACCAATCCGGTACGAATACTTTTCAACGACAGATAGAGCACATCCTGCCCCACTTTATCGGTGCCGAGCACATGGTAGACAGAGGCCAGATTAGCGACTGCACCGATAACCAGTGCCAATATCAAAGCAGTGACCAATATCGCTCTATGAGTTTTATTTTTCATCACTGCCGAGAATACTGAAATCCAGTTATTAATAAATGACTGTTGTTCAGCCGCACTGGTATTCCGTCTTTGCAGGAATGACGCCAGAAAAATGGCAATCAACACCCCGCCCGCCAGCAACCCGACTATCGCGCCAATCAATCCCCGCTTCACCACATCACTCGCCAGCTCATGCTCTGGATCAAGCAGATGGGCTCCGCCAAATTTCAATCTCGGATATTCCCGCTTCATTTTTCCATCGGGAGTTTCAATGCTTTCCTTGGCGTAAAGATAAGCCGCCAACGGAGCTGAGTAGGTTTTTTCGGTGCGACTGCGCAGGCCACTGACAAGTGCATCAAAACCACTCAATACTTCTGGAGAATAGATGGTCTGACCGTTATTTTTTCCGGGCAAGGCAGCACGGTAATGTAAAGAATCCAGCACCCCAACCATAATGAATAAGGACAACACCAGCAATGACACCATGGCCAATCTGCTTTGTGCCACACGCCGCCAGGGCAAAGTGAGATGTGGATGCTTCCTTATCCACCATGCAGAAAGAATGCCGACCGCAATAAGCAGAAAGACCAGCGCATCGGTCCAAAGAGTCACCGGCATCATTGCAACCTCACCCTCGGGTCAACCATCGTGTAGGAGATATCCGTCAGAATCAATCCCACGATATAAAGCACCGATCCGAGAAACACCATGGCACGTACCACACTGAAATCCTGTGCATTGATCGCGTCAATGGTGTAGCTGCCCAATCCCGGAATTCCAAAGAAAGATTCCGTCAAGAGGCTGCCCAGAAACAGGAGTGGAATGACGACCACCACACCTGTCAAAATAGGAATCATCGCGTTTTTTAATACATGGCGAAAAAGTACATGCAATTCGGACACGCCTTTGGCTCGGGCAGTGCGAACATAATCCTTGCCGATTTCTTCCAGAAAAATCGTGCGGTACCAGCGACTGCTTGCCCCCACGCTTCCGGCCACCCCGATAATAATCGGCAATACCACAAACTTGATGCTATCCAATCCCCCCGCATAGCCTGAAATCGGCATCCAGTGCCACAGTTTGCTTGCCATGAACTGGCCGCCAATAATGTAAAACAATCCCGATACCGACATCAGCAACACGCAGAGTGCAACGCCGGCAATATCCAATGCGGTTGCGCGAAACAAGGTCATCAATAGTGCGAAAGTAATGTAGATAAGCAACCCGACCAAAAATGTCGGCAAGGCAATGGCAAGACTGGGCACCATGCGCGTCTGAATCTCCCTGGAAATATTTCTCCCGTCGTCGGAGTAACCGAAATCGAACACAAACATTCGGACCGATTTCTCGACAAAAATCGTATTCGTCAACTTGCTTAATCCGTTAACCTGGTCATTAAACCAAAGTGGCTTATCATAGCCGTGCTGGCCTTTCCATTTAACAATGGCCTCGGGCGTCACCCGTTTGATTCCCAACTGCATGCGCGCCATATCGTCGGGGGTGTTCACCACAAAGAACAGCGCAAAAGTGAGCAGATTGACCCCGATCAGGATCGGGATTGCATAAAGGATACGACGAATAAGGTAGGCAATCATTTTGCTTCTTCCCTCATCCGTAATGCATGCCACAACCATCCGCAAAATGCCGCCAGCGCCAACCCCACCAACCCAAGCGGCCACAGTAAGGGTTGGTTCCATTTCTTGCGCAATTCATCACGTTTTGCGGCATCGATGCGCAAATACTTCAGACTATTGGTCGCCATCTTGTTGGGTTTACTGTTGTGTAACCAGCTATGATGCAACACATAATCCTTGGGATTTTCTCCCCACATCCAGGGTGCATCGCGGCGCAGGATTTCCAGCATATCGTCAATAATTTTCTGTCTGGCTGTATTATTCGGCATGTTCTTCATCTGCTCGAATAAGCGGTCATATTCCGGATTGTTATAGTTTGCCGCGTTCTCGCCGCCCTTGCTGACCTTGGCCTGGGCACCGTTTAACAGGAAGAGAAAATTTTCCGGGTCGGGATAATCCGCATTCCATCCATAATAGAACATTTGCGTATCGCCCTTCTGGACCTTATCCTGAAAGCGATTGTAGTCGGTGCTGCGAAGTACCAGTTGCAGATTGAGCTTATCAAACTGTTTACGTAGCCAATCCAGTCGTGACTTCTCTCCCACACCGGACGAAGTGGTATCCAGGTTGATCACCAGTGGCTGTTTGGTTTTTTCGTCCAGTCCATTGGGATAGCCCGCCTCGGCAAGCAGTTTTTTCGCCGCCTCGATTGGCTTGCGTTTTGGCGCACCGTTGACCCAGTCATACACATAATGATTGATACCGGCTTCTCCCTCGCGGTAGCCGAAAATTCCCGGTGGAATGGGCGACTGGGCGGCGATCCCCCGCCCGTTGGCGAAGATGGAAATATATTCTTCCCAGTCCACGGCAATCGAAATAGCCTGGCGCAGCTTGCGCGACCTTTCGGGATTGCAAGTTGCACTTCCTGGTTTACCTGTCCGCCCTTCGTTGAGCGTTTGAGAAGCGGGTGCAGCTTTTGAACTTTCGCACGCCCCGCCAAGTATGGGATCAAGCCAATTAAAGCCGAGGTAGAAAGTTGAAGTCGCTACGGATGTCGAAAGTGTAATGCCTTGCCCTTCCATTTCATCCGTCACATTCGCTTCGCCGGTGACATTCACCTGCACTGCCTGATCAAAGCTTTCCGAGCTAATACCCGATGCGTCGTAATACCCTTGGAGGAATTTACTCCAGTAAGGAATGGTTTCCTTTTCCAGACTGAATACCACTTTATCGATCAATGGCAGAGGCTTACCAGCATCTTGCAGCAATCCGGCTTCACGATCTCCCGGATTACCCTCTGACGGGTAAAACTCACCGGAGAAATTTGGATTTTTGGTCAGCACCATGCGCTGATTGGGATTATTTTCAGAAAGATAATACGGCCCGCTACCCACCGGCCACCAATCCAGCGTGAGATTACGTTCGCGCATCCCTGCCTGTGCATAAAAGCGCTCGGCCTCCACAGGTATCGGTGCAAAAAACGGCATCGCCAGCCAATAAGCAAACTGCGGATACTTGCCATATACCTTGATACGGTAAGTATGCTCATCCACCACCTGAGCACCTTCGAGCGTGTAGTCATGCAAATTCAAAAAAGCATCCGGATGGGCCTTTTGAGCTTGTTGCAGCGTGCCGGCATAGTCTTTAAGGCCGACGATGTAATCTTCCATCAGCCCAAAAATAGGCGAGTGCAAATTCGGATGTGCAAGTCGCTTAATCTGGTAAACATAGTCTGCCGCGTGAACTTCGCGTGACCCGCTATGCGGAAAATCGTTCAAGCCATAAATACCGTTCAAGTCCTGCTTCGTCAGAGACAGATATTCCGGCTTACCCTGCGCATCCCGTGCAAATGCGGGATGCGGTTGATATTTCAATCCTTCCCGCAGATGAATTTCGTAGACGCTGAACGCCACTTTATCCGCAGACACATCATCAGGCAGAGGATGATTGTTTTTGTCCAGATAGCTCACCTTGGGCAGATTACTGCTCGCCTGAGGTATCAGGGTATAGGGCCGTTTCAGGTAATGATATTGCAGCGGTGGCTGATAAATCTGGGCGATGAACTCATACTCGTTCTCGCTGTATGCCTGTGCCGGATCGAGGTGTTTGGGACGTTCGGTGAAGGCACTATAGAAAACCGACTGCCCTTTATCCGCCGCCGGATAGGGGTTATTCCACAAGCCGCCATCGCAGGCAGCAAGCAATAACAGTAACGGTAACCATTTGCCAAACCCCATCATTAAGTTTGGCCTTAAATTGTCGGCTCAAGAAAACTACCTGATCTAAACGTCAGCACCAGCGTGTCGCGATGACCTTGCGGACCGGTGGGTTGAATAGGCGTCGATTCGTGGATAACGCGCTGATCGTCCAGCAAAATCAATGTCCAGGGTTCAGTCAAGGTAAAGCGCTGACCATGGGGGCCTTCAGCCTCGAAGATACGACTTTCACCGCCACTGACGTTTTCACGCGCCGCCAGCAGAATCGCGACAAAATCGACTCCATCCCGGTGCGCTCCTTCAGGTGTTGGCCGCCCGATGCCATCCGTGGTATCGATTCGAAACTGGTGCGCTTCAATGTACCATGGGCGATCCCCTTTTACGGTCGAACAGGTACGACTGATTGTTGTTAACAATTTTGACCACACCGACTGCACAACTGTTGAAGGGGAGACTGGCTCGAATAAACGCAACATTCCCCCGTGTAGTGCGTTATATTCCAACGGCTGATAATGTGCGCGATGGGCAATTTGTGTAATACTCTCCTGCTCAACAACAAAACAGGAATGACGCCGACGCCGATATCGTCCGCCGTCCTTGAGGAAGTTATCGGGAGGAAGATCGTCCCAGCTCGGTCGAAGCGCGTCAAAACTGGACAAATCCTCTCCAATAAACGAACTCACCCCGGCTGGACTTAAAACTCCATACCCTTGGGTTTTCACTGCGTTGGCAAACTGCGACGGCTGAATATAGGTTGGATCAAGTGTTGTAACGGTCATGGCGAATTTCTCTTAAGCTTGTTTTTCTCATTCTACGTCAGCGACCGGTTTGCAACCAGTACAAAATGCGCCAACAGCTTTTCGAATAATCTTATGAAGAATAAGTCTAACGAGTATCTGTGTGTTTTTGAACTTTAATTCATAACTACTGCCGAAGGCATGTTGTATTCTGTATCAGCAAATAGCAATATATAATCATAAATCGGTTTCCGGGGATAAGTTTAATGAAGAATAGATTACTGTGGGTATTGCTGGCCTTTATTTCGGTTGCGCACAACTTTGTGCTGGCCGCGTCCCAGCTTGAACCGGCACCGCAACAAGCACAAGCTGCTCATTTGTCAGCTGAATTCTTGAACCGCTACCACTATAGACACATTCCCCTTGACGATGTTTTATCCACAAAAATATTCGACAATTACCTGAAAGCCCTGGATGGTGAAAGAGTGTTTTTTATACAGTCTGACATTGATCATTTTGCGAATGCACGAAACAAACTGGATGATGCCATCACCAACGAAGACCTGAGCATTCCTTTTGCCATTTTCAATCTCTATGAACAGCGCGTGACTGAGCGGTTTAACTATGCCCGCTCTTTACTCAAAAACGGGTTTGATTTCAAAGTCAATGAAAACTATCAATACGAGCGCAAGAATGCCCCCTGGCAACAGAATGAAAGCGAATTAAATGACTTGTGGCGTAAACGCGTTAAAAACGATTGGCTCCGCCTTAAGCTGGCCGGCAAAGAAGATAAAAGTATTGCCGACACTTTGCGAAAACGCTATGAGACGTCTTTGACCGGTCTAACCAAGATCAAAAGTGATGATGTATTCCAGAATTTCATGAACGCCTATGCGATGTCGATTGACCCGCATACCAATTACTTTGGCACACGAGCTTCGGATGAATTTGATATTTCCATGAAATTATCACTGGTCGGTATTGGTGCCGTACTGCAGGATAAAGATGAATACACCACCATACGGGAACTCATGGCTGGCAGCCCGGCCGCACTATCAGGCAAACTAAAAATAGGAGATCGCATTGTGGGAGTCGGGCAAGGTGAAAAAGGCCCGATTGTCGATGTCATGGGCTGGCGCATTGACGATACGGTTGCCCTGATTCGCGGGACGGAAGATACGATCGTGAACCTTGATATTTTGCCTGTCGAAGCGGGACCCGACGGCAAACATAAACTGATTTCGCTGGTTCGAAAAAAAATCAGCCTGGATAAACAGGCCGCCAAGAAATCAATTATTGAAGTTAAGGACGGCAATACAACGCATCATATTGGCGTCATTTCTTTGCCGGGGTTTTATCAGGACTTCGCTGCGCGCCAAAAAGGTGATAGGGACTTCAAAAGTGCGACGCGCGATGTGTCACATCTGCTGGACGAGCTCAAAAAAGATAAAGTGGATAGTGTTTTGATCGATCTGCGAAATAATGGAGGCGGCTCATTAAACGAGGCGATCGAGTTAACCGGGCTTTTTATCGGCAGAGGTCCGGTCGTCCAGCAACGAGATTCCAACGGTAGAATTTCGGTAGAAAATGACGCCGATGCAGATATCGTCTGGAATGGCCCCCTCGGTGTATTGATTAATCGTGGATCCGCCTCCGCATCCGAAATTTTTGCCGCCGCCATTCAGGACTATGGTCGTGGAATTGTGATTGGCGAACCCAGTTTCGGAAAAGGTACAGTGCAGTCAGTCATCAATCTGGATCAGATTGCAAAAAATGACAAACCCAAATACGGCGAACTGAAAATGACGGTTGCCCAGTTTTTCCGCATCAATGGGGGAACCACACAATTACGCGGAGTGACGCCTGATATCAGCCTGCCCATGATCAGCGATGCAGAAGACTTTGGTGAATCCAGTTTCGACAATGCCTTGCCATGGTCACAAATCAAACCGGCCGACTACAAACCGGTTGCTGATTTGACGGGCCTGCTTCCCACACTGATAAACGACCATGATGTGCGTGTGCACAAGGACAAGGAATTTAAATACTTACAGGAGGAAATTACTGAATTCAATGCCCAACGCAAAAAAAATCTGATTTCTCTAAATGAGGCTGAACGACGCAAAGAAAGAGAAACTCAGGAAGCACGACTTAAACTTAGAGAAAATGATCGGGCAAAAGGGAAGGCAACCGGCTCATCCAAGACTTCTGTATTTCAAGATGACGGCCTACTGTCAAGCGAACGTAATCTCGCTGCCGATTTGGCGCTTGAAAAAGCCAACAAAGAAGCAAAGGATATTTTATTGAACGAAGCAGCACATATCCTCAGCGATGAAATTGGACTACTGAAACCCAACCCACAAGCTTCAATCAGCCACTTGCCCAGATTCGGTTTGTAACTCGCCCCGAGAATGGCCTTTGAAATTAGTTTTAAAGGCCGATATCTTTTAATTTACATATTCAAATAAGGTAGTCTTCCCAGATGTGGATTGTTGAAACAGCGTTAAGACGGCCATACACCTTTATTGTTTTGGCAATCATTATTTTGCTTGCCACCCCTCTCGCGATTTTTCGCACCCCGGTCGATGTCCTGCCGGAAATTGACATCCCCGTCATTAGCGTGATCTGGAACTATACCGGACTTCCCCCTCAGCAAATGGCGGACAGAATCTCCCAGATCCATGAACGAATATTAACCACGACCGTCAACGACATCGAACATGTCGAGTCACAGTCGTTGAACGGGATTTCGGTAGTCAAAATTTACTTTCAGCCCAACGTCAATATTCAGACCGCGATTGCCCAGATCACGGCAGTCTCACAGACTGTACTTCGCCAGATGCCTCCCGGATCCACTCCGCCGCTGATTATCAAATACACGGCATCAAGTGTTCCGGTAATACAAATCGGGCTTTCGAGCAAAGAGGTGCCCGAACAGGATATTTTTGACCTTGCCGTCAATACCCTTAGACCGCAATTAGTCACGATTCCGGGGGTCGCTATTCCCTTTCCTTATGGCGGAAAACAACGTCTGATATCGGTTGATCTGGACACTCAGGCAATTCAGGCAAAAGGAATGACTCCCGCAGATGTGGTCAATGCGATTAGCAGCCAGAATCTGGTATTACCTTCCGGCAGTGCTAAATTCAACGATACCGAATATAACATCACCCTGAACAGCTCACCTTCAACGCTTGCCGGATTGAATAACATCCCCATCAAAACCGTGAATGGCGCAACAACCTTCCTGCGGGAAGTCGCCCATGTGCGTGACGGGTTTTCACCGCAGACTAATATTGTTAAACAAAACGGCCAGCGTGGCTTGCTCATGTCTGTTTACAAGAACGGTGGGGCCTCAACCATCGACGTGGTCAATGACCTCAAGGCCAAGCTACCCACCTTGATACCCCTGTTACCGAAGAGTGTTGAGGTCGCACTTCTGGCCGACCAGTCAACATTCGTCAAAACAGCAGTCTTGGGAGTCATCCACGAAGCGCTGATTGCGGCGGTACTCACGGCAATTATGTTGCTGCTCTTTCTGGGAAATTGGCGTACCACTTCGATTATCGCTGTTTCAATTCCGCTTTCCATATTTTCATCGGTCGTGTTATTGCATGCTGTCGGAGAGACGATCAATATCATGACACTCGGCGGATTGGCATTGGCTGTCGGTATTCTGGTTGACGATGCGACCGTGACTATCGAGAATATTGAACGTCATTTACATATGGGTTCTGGGCTTTATAAGGCGATTCTTGATGGCGCAGGTGAAATTGCCATTCCAGCTCTGGTCTCGACGTTGTGTATTTGTATCGTATTTGTTCCGATGTTTTTCCTCGAAGGGGTAGCGCGCTTTCTGTTTGTGCCGCTAGCCGAAGCCGTCGTTTTTGCAATGTTGGCTTCGTATGTATTGTCTCGCACGCTGGTGCCCACGCTGGCTTTGCTGCTGATGGGGCATCAAACCCGCACCGGCAAAATCACACTGTGGATACATGACATTCACGGAGGATTTAACAGGCACTTCGAAAAACTGCGCAATGCCTATATTCTCCTGCTAAGCCACCTGCTGACGCATCGCCGCAGTTTCATGGCCAGCTTCCTGGGGTTTTGCCTGCTTTCGTGCAGCCTGTATCTGATGCTTGGGCGGGACCTTTTTCCCACGGTCGATACAGGTCAAATTAAATTGCATATGCGCGCACCGACCGGTACCCGGATAGAAAATACCGCGCTGCTGACTGACGCAGTGGACAAGGCTTTGCGCGAAATCATTCCCGAAGCGGAAGTAGCCTCGATCATAGACAACATCGGGCTGCCCTACAGCGGCATTAATCTCTCTTATAGCAACTCGGGAACTATCGGTACGCTGGACGCAGAAATTCTGATCTCGCTCAAACCCGAGCACCATCCCAGTAGCGAATATATCGACAAAATCCCGTCCATACTCGGCAAACGCTTTCCGGGTGTCGAATTCTTTTTTCAGCCGGCCGATATTGTTGCCCAGATTCTCAATTTTGGCATTCCGGCCGCGATTGATGTACAAATATACGGCAATAAAACGGCTGAAAATACTGTTTTTGCCGGCCAGTTAATGAGCCGGATCAAAGCGATTAGCGGCGCGGTCGATGTGCATGTTCATCAGCGTTTCGATGCACCGGCCATTGCACTTGAAATGGATCGGCCCCGTTTACAGAGCATAGGAATCAGTCCCTCCGACGTTGCCCAAAACATCTTGTTGCCGCTTTCGGGAAGTCTGCAAACGCAACCGATTTTCTGGCTCAATCCCGCTAACAGCGTGGTTTATAATATGACGGCGCAGACTCCGCAATACAAAATCAGCTCACTGGACGACATGCTGCATTTACCCGTGAACATTCCCAATGCGTCGGCAGGCAATAGCTTGCAGACACTCGGCAATCTGGTGAAAGTCGCCCCAACCCGGGACGCGGCAATCGTGACCCGCTACAACATTCTGACCGCTGTTGATATTTATGCGAATGTGCGCGGACGTGATCTGGGGTCGGTCGCCAAGGAAATTCAGGCTGCGATTGATGAAGTTAAACCTAATCTGCCGAAGGGTAGTCGCATTTCAATGCGCGGTCAGGTGCAGACGATGCAGTCGTCTTACGTTGGCCTCGGCTTGGGCATTCTGGGTGCCATTGTTCTGGTTTATCTGTTGATCGTGGTTAATTTCCAATCCTGGCTGGACCCATTAATTATCATTTCTGCCTTGCCTGCTGCCTTGGCAGGTATTGCCTGGATGTTGATGTTGACCGGTACGGATTTGAGTGTCCCGGCACTGACCGGCGCAATCATGACCATGGGTGTAGCCACCGCCAACAGCATTCTTGTAATTGCCTTTGCCCGGCAACGGCTGGATGCTGGCCTGCCCCCGCTATCAGCCGCACTTGAGGCGGGTGCCACACGACTTCGCCCGGTGTTAATGACCGCTTTGGCAATGATCCTTGGCATGATTCCAATGGCAATCGGTATCGGCGAGGGGTCGGAGCAAAATGCGCCCCTCGGTCGAGCCGTCATCGGCGGTCTGTTGTTTGCGACCGTTTCCACCCTGATTTTCGTACCTGTGGTTTTTGCCACGTTCCATCAACGACTCGCTGCGCGTAAAGTGCATGGCAAAAATGATGACGCTACAACGTCAACACCTGCTTCTGTATAGGACTCAAACATGACCGATCAACGACATACTCATCAGGGCCTGCCGGAATTTCATCTGCATGGTTCGACACAATCAACCAGCCGCAGCAAAGTGGTTCACACGGCACGTTGGGTAGCCTTAATCGCCGCAGCGCTACTAGCATTGGGCTTGTGTCGTGCGTTGCTGATACGCCATGCCAGTGCGGATGACCTGGCAAAAAGAGCTGCCGAAAATGCTATTCTGCCGGTACGCATCGTGCAACCCGGCATAAGTGGCTACGAATCAAAATTGACGCTTCCCGGCACGCTTCAGGGAATTAACGAGGCCCAAATATATGCTCGCACCAGCGGGTATGTAAAACAATGGTTCAAGGATATCGGGCAACCGGTGAAAAAAGGCGAACTGTTGGCGACGCTCGATATCCCCGATGTCAATAAGCAGGTTGATGAAGCCAAAGCCAATTTTGATCTTGCGAAAATCGCTTACGAACGGTGGGGCAAGCTGCGCGAACAGGATGCGGTTTCGCAACAGGAATATGATGAGAAAGTAGCCGCCTATCACCAGACCGAAGCAGTACTTAAACGCTTGCGCGATCAGCAGAGTTTCGGAAAAGTTCTGGCCCCCTTTGAAGGAGTGGTCACGCGACGCAATATTGAAAACGGCGATCTGATGAACGCCGGAAATGGCGGTACCGGTCAAACGATGTTCTCCATTGCCCAGATTGACCGGCTGCATCTATATGTCTATGTCCCGCAAACTCGGGCATCTCAGGTTCATGTTGGCGAAACTGTAGATGTATTGCGACCTGAGGCTAGCGACAAACCTATTAAAGGACGAATTGTGCGTACGGCGGGGGCCATTGATCCCGCGACCCGGACACTACAAATTGAAATTCAAGTTGCGAATCCCGATCACAGCCTGCTACCCGGCTCGTATGTCGATGTCGCGCTCGCATTTAAATCTGCTAAAGGCTTAGTCCTCCCAACCAATGCATTGATGTTTAATTCCGCAGGCAGCCGAGTTGCAACGGTCCAGCCGGATGGAAAAATAAAACTGCAAGTGGTGACCCTGGGAACGGACTATGGCCACGATGTCGAAATCAAAACCGGCCTGAAGGCAGAGGACAAAATCGTCATGAATCCACCCGATTCAATTGTTGACGGACAAGCGGTAGCAATCGTTACAGAGGCAACAAAGGGAAATTGACCGTCATGCGCCCGATTTTCATTCTTTTCGGAATACCATTTCTTTGTGCCGCCTGCGCTTCGATAGGCCCCGATTACAGCCGCCCCGCAGTTGCCGACTTGCCTGTGTCGTGGAAATCCGATCCGGCCTGGAAACCAGCCTGGCCTGCAGACTCATTACCCAAGAAAGAATGGTGGAAGGCTTTTGGCGATACGCAGCTCGATGAACTCGAAGACCATTGCCTGAAAGACAACCCGAGCTTGAAGGTTTCCGTGGCGCGCCTTGATCAGGCACTTGCACAAAGCAATGCCCATGGGGCAGCTTTATTTCCAACCGTTGCCCTCAATGGAGATGCTACACGCAGCCGCATTTCACCTAACCGCCCCTTGGCAAATTACGCGGTGCCTAACAGCAGTACGCTGCAAAACGACTTCAAACCCAACCTGACCGTAAACTACGAAATCGATTGGCTGGGCCGCGTGCGCCGCGATATTGAGAGTGCACGAGCCAGCGCCGAACAGGCACAGGCCGATAATGAGAATGTTCGTCTGGTGCTGACCGCCCAAGTTGCATCAGCCTATTTTCAACTGCGCCAATTCGATGAGGAAATCGGCTTTGTTTCCGACTCGATTGGGTTACAGGAGAAAGTGCTGAATTTGACCCGTATCCGACGCGAGCAGGGCGCCTCTGCTGAAGGTGATGTGGTGGTGCAACGTGCCCTGGTCGAATCGAGCAAAGCGCAACTCGAATTACTGATCAATCAACGCAAGCAAACTGAAGATACACTGGCAACACTCACCGGCGTTCCTGCAACCAATTTCAATTTAAGCACAGGCCCGTTGCCTTCCAATCCCCCGGAAATACCTGTTTCCCTGCCGGCACAATTGCTTGAACGGCGACCCGATATTGCCTCTGCCGAGCGCGCCATGGCCGCCGCCAATGCTCAGATAGGAGTAGCCAAGGCAGCCTATTTTCCGGCACTCAATTTAACCCCTGTGCTGGGCGGATATGAATCAAATGAGCTGTCTAATCTCATCTCTGCGCCTTCGCTTGTCTGGTCGATTGGCGTACAAGCCAGCCAGACGGTGTTTGACGGTGGCAGAAATCGCGCCGGTGTTGAGTTTGCACAGGCAGGTTATACTGCGGCTCTGGCCAATTACCGCCAGTCAGTGCTGATTGCCGTTCAGGAAGCGCAGGATGCGCTTAGTACCCTGCACGGGCTTGCATCCGCCAAACAGCAACAGGACGCGGCAGTCCATGACCAGAATAGATCCTATGATCTCACCTTGCTTCGTTACAAAGAAGGACTGGATAATGCTTTTACCCTCGCCACGGTCCAGCAAAACCAGTTATCTGCTTTACGCACTCAGTCACAAATTCGCGGCAGCCAGTTTATCTCGTCAGTCAGTTTGCTCAAAGCACTCGGAGGAGGCTGGCAACAAACCGACAGCCCACAGCATTAACCACCGATGAGCGCTGTTTTATTTTCTCTGGCAACTTTCTTTTCGACGTGTATCGGCGGATTGTTTGCACTCAAATTTCGCGACCGATTGCATTTTCTTCTCAGCTTCACAGCCGGAGTGCTCCTGGGTGTGGTGAGTTTTGAAATTCTGCCCGAGATTTTTAAATTGTCACATGACAGCCAAGTAGATGCGACGGGAGCAATGATAGCTCTGGTAGTTGGATTTCTGGTTTTTCACAGTCTTGAGAAACTGGTATTAATTCATCATGTCCACGAAGCCGATTATCCAGCCCACAAGCACCCGCATATCGGTCAGCTTTCGGCTCTTTCTTTAGTTGGGCACAGTTTCATGGATGGCGTCGGAATTGGCCTGGGATTTCAGGTTTCAGTATCCGTCGGGATCGTCGTCGCTATTGCAGTAATTTCTCACGATCTGTGTGATGGCCTTAACACGGTGAGTTTGATGCTGGTTAATCACAATACCACTCGCCGGTCGATCGGCATGTTGCTGCTGGATGCGACTGCACCTGTTTTGGGAACGATTTCCACTTTGTTTTTTCAAGTTCCGGCCTCACTCTTAATGCTGTATTTGGGATTTTTTGCGGGCTTCCTTTTGTATATTGGCGCTTCCGACATTCTCCCTGAAGCACATTCCCAGAATCGTTCCTCCACCACCTTAAGCCTCATTGCGTTAACCTGTCTGGGAGCGGGATTCATCTTTTTTGTTGCCCACTTGGCCTAACATTTAAAGAAAATAAATCAAACACACACGGCATCAATTGTTGGGAGCCTCTATTAATTCTATTGCTTGCCCCAGTATCTTGATATGATGGCGCCTATTATGAAGATTCATCGCCTCATACTTGTTCATTTGCTCCTTGCCCTATCCCTGCTGTTTGCACAGCAGGTGGGAGCCGCGCATGCGTTGCACCATGCCCTTGAGAATTTAGCTCAACAACAGGAAGATAAACAATCTCCCACTTCCAATGCCTGCGAAAAATGCGATGCTTATGCCCAACTGGGTAGTGCACTGAACGTTGGAACCTATGATTTAGCCTTGCTTCAAATCTCGAATGAAATAGTCGAACAACGCCTCATTTCATCCCGCTCAATCCCCTCACTTGCGTCTGTTGCGCGCGGGCCGCCTCACACTTCAAAAACCGCATAAATCTGTCCCTGCCCAAAGCGGAGTGTATGCCATTTTTGGAGAATAACCATGTTCAAAAAATCCGTACTTTGTGTCGCGCTATTCGCGCCCTTGTCCACACTTGCAGCAACCGATATTTCGCCTTCAGGCAATGAAGATTTACGGGCCATTCGCGAGCAGATTCGGCAACTTAAAGAAAATTACGAGCAGCGCATCCAGCAATTGGAACAGCGACTGCAGCAGGCCGAAACTAACAGTAAAAACGCCGAGAGCACGGCAGCACAAGCCGAAGCTACGGCACAACAAGCCAATCGCCCGACAGCCAGCAGTGAGGGAGCGTTTAACCCCGCCATTTCGCTGATTCTGGAAGGGACGTATGGGCAACTCCAGCAAGACCCGGCCATTCCGACAACCGGTTTCGCGATGTCCCCACCCAACAACACCGGTTACACCAAGGGGTTTAGTCTGGGGGAATCGGAAATCAGCATTGCAGCCAACATCGACCCGCAGTTTCGTGGCATCGGTACGTTTTCGCTGGAACCGACCGGCGGAATCAGCGTGGAAAATGGTTTTGTGCAAACCAGCGCGCTGGGCAATGGCCTCAATCTCAAGTTCGGAAGATTTTTCTCCGGCCTCGGTTATTTGAACGAGCAACATTCACACACCTGGGATTTTGTCGATCAACCGCTGGTGTATCGCGTGTTGTGGGATAACCAGCTTGCCGATGACGGCGTGCAACTGAAATGGCTGGCACCGACCGATATGTTCGTTGAAATCGGTGGCGAGTTAGGGCGCGGGCGTGGTTTTCCGGGAACGGATAAAAACCAGAATGGGTCGGGAGCCGAGGCTCTATTTGC
>Ga0316223_1002173_pt1 | contig 16523 bp, 17 predicted proteins | sample TBH18009metaG_FD_206007 | JGI IMG/M metagenome (GOLD analysis project Ga0316223, IMG submission 206007) | Freshwater microbial communities from Trout Bog Lake, Wisconsin, USA - TBH18009 | ecosystem: Environmental > Aquatic > Freshwater > Lake > Hypolimnion/Profundal zone | place: USA: Wisconsin...
CGCCCCTGTAAGACAGGGGCGCTTCTTCAATTTAGGGGTTCGTTTAGGCGTGTTGCTTTTACGATTCCCTCTGTTCTATAGGGGCTTACCCCTATTAAAAATTAAAATAAATTAAAAAATAAATATGTTTAAAGATCAAAATTATTTTAAAAATGAATGTGTTAAAAAAGGTTTAAAGTTTGTAAGACTTTCAAATCCTAATAGTCCTTCTAACTATGGCAAGGGTACGATGACCCTGCTGTGTAATTGTGGCAATGAATTTAAGGTAATAGCGTGCAATCTTTCAAGAAATAAACCAAACATGATTTATGAATGTTTAACCTGTAAAAATCGTAGAACTGAAGAACGACAAAAAGAAAGACAGAAGGAAAAAATAACTCCTTTAAATGAAACAAAAACACCACGTGCTCATTTTCATGCTATCGCTTCACAAAAAGATTTAATGCGTTTTTTAAACCATGATAAAAATCCTCACAACGAGTACATTTTAAAAAAATTAAATAACCCTACCTTTGGTTTTGGCGATCGCTCTACACATAGTCATCATATTATACCAAAGCATGCTGGAGGTTGTAATGCGTCATGGAACCTTCTTACGTTAACTCCTGAAGAACATTACTTAGTGCATTATCTACGCTTCAAAGTTTATAAGCACCCAGGGGACAAGTTCAGCCTAAGTTTGTTACGTAGAGGTTGGCAATCTGATATTCCAAAAGTAAAACTTAAAACGTTCTTAATGAAAGAAATAATGGAGTTAAATTGCGTTAAAAATAGTAATTTGTTTTCTACTTTAATGTTTATCGATAAAAATAATAATATGATTTGCTCTCAAAGAGAGCAACTCAAACCTGGAGAGGTAAAAACTGTGCTAACAAGTTTAACAGAGTCTAAACTTGAAGGTTCAACTTGCCCTAAACTACTTTCTACAAAAGTAGAGAAACCTCTAAGAGAGGTTGCTTGCTCTCCTCAACAGCAAGAAACCTCTCTTAGAGAACCACTAATAACACAGGGGGAGGTTTTAAGCATTCAGTCAAAAAATAATTTATTAAAACAAGAACAAAAAGTTCTGCGTAATGTGGATATTTATTTAGGTAAATCTCCCAACGAAAAAAGCTACTATAGAGGTCGCTTAACAGATCCAGTAAAATTTAGATTAGAGCACGATGTGCTGGTTCGTCATAAAGATAAAGATAAAATGGTTTTAATTCCAGGTAACACTGCCTTTCTAACTACAGATTTTAAAAAAATCTTTATTAATATTGCACCCACAGAAAGTTTAAGAGAAAAACTTTTAAACTTACCTCCAAATCGTTTTACTCCTAATGTTTATTCGGTTTTTGTGGGTTATCGAAATCGCACGCGTGCGTGGGAATTTGACTTTCAATTTCCTACCCTTCAGTATGGCGACAATCCTGCTTTTTATAAAGGCCAAAGATTAAATTTTTTATAAATAAGGTTGCTAACCTTCTCTTCTAGTAAAAATTGCTAACCTTTTCTAGAAGAGGAGGTTAGCAACCTTATTGTACCCTTTAAAATAAAAATTAAAGATTGTAAACCTAAACTATATGTGTATAATTTAGACTTTTTTAAAATCAAATAATTTATTGTATCTATAATTATATTATATTTTAAAATTAGTTGTTTTTTAGATTCAAACTAAAAAACAACTAATAAGATTAAAGGAAAAACCCCCCTTAATCTTATTAATCATTACCAGATTTTATTTAAAACCTTTAATAAATCAAACGAAGATAAATTATCAGACTCTGACAAATTATCTGAAACATACTGACTAAAATATGAAATCATACGACCTTTATTCCATCCTTCCAGCATTTTGCTACTTATCAATATGGTATGAAATTCATAATTTTTTATAATTTCCTTTACACTTTTAAAAGGACAACCCGCATAGGGTAGTCCATGGTCTTTCGGAAGACCTTTTAAAGCTTTCTTGGGATCTATAAAAATAGAATATTGAGTGCTGGTACGCTGATTACGCCAACGCAATGGTAATAATTGAATTTGATTATTTAAAATTCGTTCAAACAGGTTTGTTGTAAGAACAAAATCTGATTGATCGTATAAATCTTGCCACATACCAAAAGAAATGCGTGGCACATCTAAATCTCCAAATCGTTGCATAGCATGAATAAAAGCTTCAAATAAAATAGGGTTACGTAAATCTAAAATAGTATTATACTCAGTATAATCTTTATTTTCATAAAGATCATACTGAGTATCATCTGTATTTTCAGAAAGATCATACTCAGTATGATCTGTATTTTCATAAAGATCATACTGAGTATCATCTTTATTTTCATAACGATCATAATAAAGCGCATAACACTCCTCAAGAGTAAACTCTATACCTGGATCCACGGAACAATCGTCAGATTCTGAATCTGAATATGACAGTTGTTCCGACGAAATGATTTCAATAATTTCTCTAATTGTACTCACAGTCAAAATTAATTGACAAATATACTCGAATTTTTTAGTATTCATAGTCTATAAATGGAAAACCTGGTTTTAACTTTCCTAAGGTTAAAACCAAGTGAAGTTTATACGAAAACTCAATATAAAATTGAGTTTTTTGCTAACAATGGTAAACTTTCATTGGGCCACGCATATTTATTTTATAATAAAAATAATAAAAAGTTATGAAACGGAAGTAATGCGAACGTAACGCGCACAACTTCCCTCTCCCTCTTGATTTAGCTTCTGTTGAAGCTCCTGCTGTTAACGCTTAATTTTTAAACTTACGTTTAGAAATTAAACTTTCTTTTTTTAAGTTATATGTTTGTTAAAATCGAACATATAACTTTTAGTAGTTTTAAAGTACTATAGTCTTTATTCATACATTTTTCTATGTCTAATGTTTGAGGTTTGAGGTTTGAGGTTTGAGGTTTGAGGTTTGAGGTTTGAGGTTTGAGGTTTGAGGTTTGAGGTTTGAGGTTTGAGGTTTGAGATGTAAACGACATCTCAAAAATTTATCTTCTGTTTGAGATATCCCCTATAATAAATTGATAAGTTGCCCTTATAAACCGTTAACAACTAACCTCCTCTAACCCCCGCAGAAAATTGGTACGAAAACGTTGCACAACGTTAAACCCCCCTTGGCTTGGTCGATTTGTTAAAATCGGGTAGGAATTGATACAAATTCCTACCTGTTTAGAACTGTGCGTTGAGCAACGATGTTGCTCATTCGTGGCCGCAGGCGCGCGCAAGCGCCCGTACCCAAAGGTGTGTTCCAGTGGGTAAACGTCCCCAAAGAAACTTTTTTGTTTACACAAAACCAAGCCCTTTAAATAACTTAAATCCTTAGCTTGTAAGTAATGTTTCACTTAGTCCCCCCCTTCCGCCGAAGGCGTACTTGCAGCTTCAGCTGCAGCTTCCATTGCTGCGTTTTCGGCAGCTTCAGCGGCAAGATGCTGTCTAGCTCGTTCAGCAGCATCGTCTAAAGCAGTTTGCCCTGCCTGTTGAAGGGCTGCTTGAGCAGCCCATGCAGCAGCTTGCTGCGTAATAACGGGGTCTGCACTATCTAAAACGTCTGCAGCGCCTGCTGCAGCGATGTCAGCCACAACCTTAGGTTTTCGCCCGCGTTTAGATTTAGCTTTTTCTTTTTGTTTAGCAGCAGCAGCTGCTTGAAGAAGCGTCGTTCGTAGCCCCATTAATTTGCCGAAGGCAAATTTAGACCCCTCGCTGCGCATTTTTTCAAGGGGGGCAAAGAGGTTAGTTGGCCTTAGGCCAACGCTTCTTCAACGACTAAAAAACACGAACAGCTCGAGCTGTAGGTCCATTATTTTCAACCCCAGAGCTTACAACTAGAACAGTTTCAACTCCGGCTCTGTAAGAGCCGGCTTATTATCAATCATATTCCAGATATCTTCTGGAATATTGAATTTACTACGATCACGCGTTAAAATTGCTTTTAAAGCTGGCGAAGGTTCAATAAAAACCCATTCTTCGTTATCTAGCATAGCGTCGTGCTTTGTATACAAAGCATTATTAAAAAGGTTGATTCCCACCCCCTCGCTGCGCAGAAGAATTAGTTGCTCTTTTAGAGCAACTTAAAGCGCCCCCCGTAGGGGGGCATGCGCAGCGAGGGGGTGGGAATCTAAAGAAATTTGTTAAAATAAAATAAAATTAAGTAAATTCTCTTATAAATAACTGAATTTCTTAATAAAGTCGACAAAATAAACATCTACAGAGTCAAAAAGCGCTTCTTTCTCATATTTTTAAGGAACATTACTTTTAGGCCCCATCGAGCACAACAAGCTCTTAACCGTTTTATAGAACATTTAACTATACGGGCGCTTCTTTGGCCTCTTTCTAAATCCCTTTATCGGGGTAGTGTAAAGGAGGTTAAGTTTTCTTTGAAATTTATTTTAGCTTTTAATTTGACTTTTATCGGGATGTTATTAGTTAACTCGAACTACTTAGAACAATTAAAAACCTTCTAATATTGGTAGAATATCATCTGATCTCGTTCAATACGATATATTTTTATAAATCTCAATACCGAGGTAGTGTTAAGAATATAAGATCTATCTATTATTGCCCCCCTTGAAAAATGCGCAGCGAGGGGTCTAAATTTGCCTTCGGCAAATTAATGGGGCGCTTTAAGTTGCTCGAGGTTTACCCTCCTCCAGAGGAGGAGGGTATAAAGAATTAGTTGCTCTTTGCCTTTGGCTATGAGCAACTTAAAGCGCCCAAAGGGCAAAGAGCAACTAATTCTTTATACCCTCCTCCTCTGGAGGAGGGTAAACCTCTGCGCAGCGAGAGGGGGTTTTAATTTAATTGTTTTGATACGACTAAAGACCTAACACAAGGTTAGTAATAATTAAGTAAAAATATTAAAAATTGGAGGCAAAATTTTCTTATCAATAAATTTTAAAAAAAGTTTTTCATATTTTGGTTTAAGCAGTCCTATAGACCTACAACCAAGAGGGTTTGGTCCTACTTTTTCATCTACACGTTTAAAAAACCCCTCGCTGCGCATTAACCTCTGTGTATTGTTGTTTTAGCATTACCACCTGGAGTGGTGGTGGAACTACTAGTTTTAATACCCCCTCTCCTAGAGGTTCAGGTTCAGGTTCAGGTACTATTGAGTTTGGTTCAACAGGCGCTTATGTTGCTGGAGTAAGCAAATTTAAAGTAACAACTTCAGGGGGATCTGAATTTAGTATTATTATCTCTGATAATAATCAATTTAAATTAGATTTAATATCTACTCCACCTAGTAGTAATTACGAAAAAGGTGTAATCTGGGAATTGTTAAATCTACAATCACAAAGCTTACCTTTAACTCCTGAGCAAACTATTTGGTTACGTAACGCTAATAAAAATGACGTTCTTACGATTACCATTGGTCAATCAGCAAATTTTGGTAAAACAGCTTACATTTTTAATATCGGAGACGTGATTGAGGTTAAAATGTTATTTAAATACCTTTTAGAGCGCGTGGCTAATGCTACCCAGTTAATAAACACCTCGCGTCAAACTATTTTAGTTGATATGTACGCTCATACTAACGCACTTAATTATATGCCAGAAACATATAATTTTTATATGTTAGTTATTGAAAACAACATCGCTAAAATTCCTGCTGAATCGATTATGGAAGTTATCAAAAATATAATTTTTGATAAATACCTTTTCAATCTGGTAAGCAATCAGGTGGTTCTTGAACAAATCTCTTTAAAATTAGAATTAGCTAGCTTAGCTGAAAAGAAATTAGTTAATAAACCCTTTACTTTAGCTGGGGGTTTAACCGGCGTAGAACATTTTCCTTCTGGGCGTACTTTTTTAATACGTACCAGCAGTTTGGGTACTAGTAACAATAGTGAGACTGGTAGTCATAGATTACCGTTTATCAGTCGTACACTGGAGGTTTTAAACCGTCAGTCGAACGTAAATGAAGTTACCTTGGTGGTAAGACTTCTTTTGTAAACTGTTGGAACTTCCTATTACTTTTCCGGTAAAAGATGTTAACGGGAATTTAACTAATTTAAAATTATGTTTTGCAATTAAAACAGAAGAGAAGCACCTTCTGCCTAAGAAGAAGCGTCTCTCTATAAGAGAGACTAATATTATGCAGTACTTACCTGTTCTAAATGCACTGCCAGTAGGGCTAATTGCAAATAGTAAAAACTCATCGGCACCGCTTATAAATCCGGATAGTTTTATCTCGGATACTACTAAAAACGGAGGAGGCATGAATATACCCTAATGATGGGTATATTCTTAGTACTCTCCAAACCGCTAATTTAAGCTTAGTGAAAGTTGTAGGCCATTAATTTGCCTTCGGCAAATTTAGACCCCTCGCTTTAACTTGTTATCGAAGATAACAAGTAACCTCGCATTAGGGGAAATGCGAAGCGAGGGGTACCTTACCGTAGGAGGTTAGTTCTTTACCTCAAAGAGGTAAAGAACTTATAAATCTAAACCAGGGGGTCTTACACCTTATTTTAGTGGCGGTAGTCCTCCTAGTACTACTTTAACACCGAGTGGCGCTACCCCTACAGGGGGTAGCGCCACTCCGAGCCCTACTATTCTTGTTTCTGTTCCTCCGGCTTCCTCAAGAGTTCTACAGCACCAACTTTGAGTGGTGGTCCTACAATTTCTGGTAGTACCCCTCCAAGTCCGCCTGTAATAAGTCTCTCTATAAGAGAGACTAATAGTCCTCCTAGCGGGGGTTTACCTGCGGTAATCACGACAACACCTGTAAGCCTACCAGGTACTCCACCTGTACCCGCAGGTACTGCGGTACAGGTGGCAGTAGCACAGAAATCCAAGACATTACAGTTGTTAGAGGTGACCCTCGTTCAAATGTTTTATCTTTTGTTATTTTAAATAAAAAATTAAGTAATTAGTCTCTCTTATAGAGAGACTTATTAACGAAAACAGCTGAATTTTTTGGGTGTGAGAGCTTTTCTGTTCCCTCTAACAATCCGTTGTCTTGTGATTTTTGGTCTATAGAACAGTTGTCGTATTTAAGTAACATTAGAACAGTAAGAAATTTTTATCTAAATTTATTTTACATAAAAGAATTCGGTTCTTTTTTAAATGGTAGGAGCCGTTCTTTATGGGAACAATTCCTAGTTACTTTAAAAAACGTTCCTAGCCTCATCCGTAATACGCCTATTGACCCCATAAAAACAGGTCAACCTCACAAAAGTCTAAGAGCTGAAGGCATGCAATTAGAGAACATTATACAATTTTTAGGCGAAAAAGATTTTAATTATTTTATCAGTTTAGAGGAGGGATTTAATGAATAAAGATCATTACTCTACTCCTCTAATTTTACCTGATAAGTTTTTCATTACACAGATGGAAGTTGTAGGCCCCGACCCCGTAGGGGAACCTCAAGGGGTACCTTACCGTAGGTAAATCTAAAAAAGGTTTTCAACCACAATCAACACGTGATTGGAGTCGAAAAATAAAATCAATATATAATAATCAATGCGTGATTACCGGGGTTAGTACAAAGGAAGGTAAAATAGTAGCTCATCACCTTAATAGTAAGAAAGAGTTTCCACAACTGACTTTCAGTATATTAAATGGTTTGCCACTATTAGACGTAGTACATAAGGAAAAAAAAATGTGGATTTAACACAAATTTATGTCAATTAAAGGGTTATTTGGAAGTTGTTTTTAAAAACAACCCACAATTAGACCCCCAACGCTTAATTCTTTTAAGCGATTGGGTTAGTTTTCTAGAAATTGAAATCGAAAAAAAGTATTCTGATTAGGTTTAAAAAGTAAACGTTATTTACTATCTATTTTAATGAGTCTTTTTAATTTATAATAAATAGTAAAAAAAACTCATTAAAATAGATATTTATTTTTAAACCTAATCAGAATACTTTTTACGGTTCTTTTTTGAGTTACTTAATGCTATTGTAGGCTATTTTAGTCTACTTTAGTCTACTTTAGCACGAGTTAAATCTAAAATAACAATCTTAGTATCCATCTGCTCAGCACGAGCATGCAAAATATCACGACTATTACTCCAATCTGAAATAAAAACCTTTTCAGGATGTTCATGTTCTTTGAGGTTAATTGTTAACCCCTAATGCGCAGCGAGGGGTTAACAATTAACCTCATAAAAAAGCTTCTTAGCAAAAGAAGTCTTACCACCACAACCATCTGGGTCAAAAATCCAAACTATTTTTCGATGATGAACAGGACCTTTAACTAAAGCCAACAACTCTTTTTTAGATTTATAAGTTCTTTACCTCAAAGAGGTAAAGAACTAACCTCCTACGGTAAGGTACCCCTTGAAAAAATGCGAGGTTGAAGAATTAGTGGCTCTTTGCCTTTGGCTATGAGCCACTTAAAGCGTCTCCTGCCGAAGGCAGAAGAAGCGCCCCCCGAGGTTGAGGTTGATTCCCACCCCCTAATGCGCAGCGAGGGGGTGGGAATCTAAAGAAGCGTCCCTCTCGCTGCGCAGAGGTTGATTTACCTACGGTAAATCTAAAGAATTAGTTGCTCTTTGCCCTTTGGGCTATGAGCAACTTAAAGCGCCCCCCGAGGTTGAAGAAGCGTCCCTCGTAGCCCCCCGAAGGGGGGCAAAGAGGGACTAATTACTTGTTATCGAAGATAACAAGTTAAAGGGGGGCAAAGAGGGACTAATTACTTGTTATCTTCGAGGTTGAAGAAGCGCCCCTCTCGCTGCGCAGAAGAATTAGTTGCTCTTTGCCCTTTGGGCGCTTCTTCGAGCAACTTAAAGCGCCCCCCGAGGTTACTTGTTATCGAAGATAACAAGTTAAAGGGGGGCAAAGAGGGGCTAATTACTTGGTCTCTATGAGACCAAGTTAATAACAAGTTAAAGGGGGGCAAAGAGAGACTAATTACTTGTTATCTTCGAGGTTGAAGAAGCGTCCCTCTCGCTGCGCAGAAGAATTAGTTGCTCTTTGCCCTTTGGGCGCTTCTTCGAGCAACTTAAAGCGCCCCCCGAGGTTGAGGTTGATTCCCACCCCCTATGGGGGTGGTAATCTAAAGAAGCGTCCCTCTCGCTGCGCATTAGCCCCCCGAGGTTACTTGTTATCTTCGATAACAAGTTAAAGGGGGGCAAAGAGGGACTAATTACTTGTTATCTTCGATAACAAGTTAAAGGGGGGCAAGAGGTTTACCCTCCTCCTCTGGAGGAGGGTATAAAGAAGCGTCTCTCTTATAGAGAGACGCTTCTTCTTAGAGGGACTAATTACTTGGTCTCTATGAGAGGTTGATTTGCCTCATAGAGGCAAAACTAACCAAGTTAATAACAAGTTAAAGCGAGGGGTCTAAATTTGCCGAAGGCAAATTAATGGCCTACAACTTGCCAAGGAAAAAGCTCTAAATCTTTCCAATCTGAATCATCTTGAAAAGACATTTTTAAACTATTTAGGTTCTGAGGTGTTAGAAGGATAAACATAAGGACCTTCAACACGAGTTTCCTCCTTAGTTACATAAGCCTTTGCTTCCTTCCAATCACCAGCTACAGGACGCAAATCAACACCAAATAAATGTTTTTGTAATTTCTGACCTAAAGGAATAGGACGTTTTTTCTTTAAACACTTAAAAGCTCCCTGCCAATGAAGCTTACCAGTTAGCTCACCTTTTTCCAATTGAAAATAAAGAATTTCAATATCATGCATTTTTAATACATTTATAATATAATCTTTATTTCTAAAATTAGTCTCATTTAAACGATCATTTACAGTAAATGTCCAACGAAACATAAAACGATAAAGACCATTTACAACTGAACCAGAAGAAACAGAAATAGCGCGTTCAAAAATGTCTGCTACATTATCACTTTCTGTTTGAGCTAAAAGCGCACTTAAAGATTTACCTTTACCTTTACCTTGTTTTTTTACAGATTTTGAAACTGAAGAAAAACCTTTACTTAAAGTTGAACCTAAAGAAACAGGAGCTTCTAAAGAAACTAAATCTTCATCTTCCAAAATAGGACCAGCCTTTTTAGATAAACCCAAATCAGCAAATAAATCTACAATTGAACTAGAAACAACCTCAGTTTTAGCCTCTGATTTTAAATCTAAATCTTCATCTTCCAAAATAGGACCAGCCTTTTTAGATAAACCCAAATCAGCAAATAAATCTACAATTGAACTAGAATTAGTTGCTTCTAAACGTTCAATAATGTCTTCAAGAAAATAAATATCTTGAAAAGTTACTTTACCTTTTGAAGAAACCGTTGTTACAAAAATACAATAAATAGGAAAGTCTTTCTTTGACAATTCTTCCATTGCCGTTTTTATACTTCTTGGACGATAAGTATAATTAGTAATACTATAACCAATAGCACCTTCACCCGTTGCAACACCACCTGAAGTAGTAACCAAATTAATGCCTTCCACCAAAGCTTTTGTTTCTTTATCTGTAAAAGAATAAGAAACAGCATGTAAGATAATAGCAAATAAAGAGCCTGGATTTTTAGATATTAAATTTAACACATCCTCCGGAGGAGGAGTAAAATCTAAATTACCATAATTACCCACTTGACCTTCTGTTTTAAATAAGGAATCCATTGACATAATATAAATTTTTTAAAATAACGTATGTCTGCTATATAAACAAAGTATATACAATTAGCATTTAATAATAAAAGATTAATAAAAACTAAAGGTCTCCTAATAGATATTAAAATATCTATGAGCGTTTTAACTTAACAATTAATTTATTCTTTAAAAATAATTATTTACTAAGTACTATATATTATATTATATTTTTTTGGAATTAATATTTAATTATCTTTCTTGGAACTAATATTATATTTATTTTATTTATTATTTTAAACCGCAATTATTAATGTCTTTATTCAGTATTTTAAGCGGCTATTTCAATTAAGATACTTAACTAGTTCCCTCGCGGGGGTAAGCCTACTAGTTAAGTATTTTGCAACCGCTGACGCGGTTGCCGGCTGCGCCGTGTTCTAGTAAAAGAATTTTTTTGTACCAAAAAAATATATAATAAAATAATAAAGATAATTTTATCTTTATTATTTTATTATATATAAAGGTGGAACTGTGAAACAAGGTTCCAAAAGAGTATTAAGACAAAGTTCCATAAAAGGGGACGGTAGACAAATAAACCAAGAATATTTGAATGCCTAACGGCAACAACCTCTGAAATCCTAATACCTAAACCTACTAAAAGTACAACTGCTATTGCGTCCCTAACTTGATTAGCTTTTATGCTTTTACCCCCAAACGCGTAGCTTATAAAGCTTTCTAACGCCATTAAGGAGAAAGGATCCCTAATTTCCTTAGGCGAATCAAGCCTTTTATAAATTTATTGCTTTGCAATAAATTAACCTCCTTGGGCCGGGGCTGCTTTCTTTTTGCTTTGTGGCGAGTTTAATAACAAGCGAAACTCCGCCAGATCAGATTTTATCTGCTCTGCTTGAGCAATATTGTCTAGCTGCAGCTTGAAGAATTAGTGGCTCTTTGCCCCCCTCTAACTTGTTATTAACTTGGTCTCATAGAGACCAAGTAATTAGTCCCTCTTTGCCCCCCGAGGTTACTTGTTATCTTCGATAACAAGTTAAAGGGGGGCTACGAGGGACGCTTCTTCAACCTCGAAGATAACAAGTAATTAGTCCCTCTAATAAGTCTCTCTATAAGAGAGACGCTTCTTCTTGCCCCCCTTTAACTTGTTATCGAAGATAACAAGTAACCTCGGGGGGCTAATGCGCAGCGAGAGGGACGCTTCTTCAACCTCGGGGGGCGCTTTAAGTTGCTCGAAGAAGCGCCAAAGGCAAAGAGCAACTAATTCTTTAGATTTACCGTAGGTAAGGTACCCCTACGGGGCCTACAACCTCGAGGTTAACCCCTCTGGGGTTAACAATTTAAGCCACTTAAAGCGTCTCTCTATAAGAGAGACTAATTTCTTTGAAAAGCTTCCATTCTAAGAGCGTTGTTTCTTTGAAACTGAACAAAGTCCGTTGGGTTTGTTCGGTTTGTAATAAAAGCATTTTCTTTTACTTGTCCTAAATAAGTTTGAATTTCGGCGGTTTCCGCCGTAGGTATATTAGCGTAAGCCAAAAGAGCTTTTGGTGCCAGAAGAAGCGCCCCGCAGCGTCAGCAAGGTAAAAAGCGAAAGTAGCTTCGTTAGGTGTCATACCTAAGGATCTTTCATTGGCATGCGTAGTATTGTAATTATCAATGATGCCAGCAACTAAAAGTCGCAACTCAGTCTTAGTATTTAACTGCGCAGGCGCTCCCTCTGGGTAACCCAACCTAGCCCAGTACTTAACCTCTCTGCTGTAAACAGAGTTATTTGAACCCTTTCTTGAGGGCTATTATCAGTGGGCGTAGCTTGGTTTGAATGAGATAAATACAAAAACCCCTCATTTAATAAGTCTCTCTATAAGAGAGACGCTTCTTTAATAACACTAAAATTCCAATAACGGTTAGACCTAAACTGTTCCCCTCGATCCGAGTGAATAATAAGGAAAGGAGTTTCGTTCTCAGGGAAAAGCTCTTTACTTCTTTTTATTTGAGCCACTAAAGGCCCCAAAAGATTAACAACGTGGGCGTCGTTAATTTTTGAGTGGCAGGCCCAACCAACGATACGACCGTCGGCGACGTCAAGTATCGTTAAAACCTCCATTTTTCCGCCTGTTTCAACGATGCTAGTAGCATCTAGTTTCATGATATCAGTTAGCCAAACCATGTTTGGCCTAGAATTAGTCATTCTAAGAAGAATTAGTGGCTCTTTGCCCTTTGGGCTATGAGCCACTTAAAGCGTCTCTCTATAAGAGAGACGCTTCTTTATACCCTCCTCCAGAGGAGGAGGGTAAACCTCTTGCCCCCCTTGAAAAAATGCGCAGCGAGGGGTCTAAATTTGCCTTCGGCAAATTAATGGGGCGCTTCTTCGAATGACTTAAAGCAAGAAACCTTGCGTTTAAAATGTTAGGGAGAAGATTTTTGTTGTTTTTCCACTTATACCCCCTACCAACAGGTATTATTTCGAAGCGCTGTGTGTCGGGGCGTCGCACCGCGTCGGAAGATGAGCTAAAAGGCTCATCTTCGCTCAACACGTCAACAATCGGCTCCTCCTGTTCGCCAACGTCAAAAAAATCTTGACTAGACCCAGCCCTGCAAGAGACGTTTAAAAACGTCCTTTTGTGTGGCCCCTCGTCAAGGGGCTGCAGAGAGCTAGTTGCCCAAGGCAGTTGACCATGTATCAACCTATTTTTAACACTTGAACCCCCCTTTGAGGGGCCGCTCTCAACCAGCTTTTTGTAAAAAAAAGCTTCCCAATTTCCAGGGGTATACCCAGGGGGTATAGAAGAAGCGTCTCTCTTATAGAGAGACGCTTCTTCTTAAGCTGAAAGAGCAACTAATCCTCTACCTTTCGGTAGATTAAAAACCCCACGATTGGGAATAAGAAAATTGGTACGAAAACGTTGTGCAACGTTTTCGTACCAATTTTCTGACCCCCGGCCCAAGGAGGTTAATTTATTGCAAAGCAATAAATTTATAACAGGGGGCGCTTTAAGTTGCTCGAGGTTTACCCTCCTCCAGAGGAGGAGGGTATAAAGAATTAGTGGCTCTTTGCCTTTGGCTATGAGCCACTTAAAGCGCCCCCCGAGGTTGAAGAAGCGTCCCTCGTAGCCCCCCGAGGTTACTTGTTATCTTCGATAACAAGTTAAAGGGGGGCAAGAAGAAGCGTCTCTCTTATAGAGAGACTTATTAGAGGGACTAATTACTTGTTATCTTCGAGGTTACTTGGTCTCTATGAGACCAAGTTAATAACAAGTTAGAGGGGGGCAAAGAGCAACTAATTCTTTATACCCTCCTCCTCTGGAGGAGGGTAAACCTCTGCGCAGCGAGAGAGACGCTTCTTTAGATTCCCACCCCCTCGCTGCGCATGCCCCCCTACGGGGGGCGCTTTAAGTTGCTCATAGCCCAAAGGGCAAAGAGCAACTAATTCTTCTGCGCAGCGAGGGGGTGGGAATCAACCTCAACCTCCTTGGGCTGGGCAACGCTTCTTTAGATTTACCTACGGTAAGGTACCCCTTGAAAAAATGCGAGGTTGAAGAAGCGTCCCTCGTAGCCCCCCGAGGTTACTTGTTATCTTCGATAACAAGTTAAAGGGGGGCAAAGAGGGACTAATTACTTGTTATCTTCGATAACAAGTTAAAGCGAGGGGTCTAAATTTGCCGAAGGCAAATTAATGGCCTACAACCTCAAGCTCGTTTTCTAATATGTTTAATATGGTGCATTTCCACCTTTTCAAACGTACCACAATATGCACATGGCATATTTAGACTAGCCATTGTTCGCCAAGAAGTCCAAGTAAATTTATCTAAGTAATCATCCGTCGTAATTTGAGCTATTTGTCCTCGTTTAAGAGGATAGTTACCAATTATGCCGTTTTCACGGTCCCAGAAATTACTTAACATAAGTTTAAAATCTTCTTCGTGTTTCCCTTGGAGTTATATGTTAACAATTTCCAATCTTTCGAAAAAGTTTTATCAAAGTATTTTTGTATCACCGTAAATTGAATTGTTTGTTCGCTTTTACTAAATAAATCGTGCCCGAATTTTTTAAAGATTTTTTTAATTGAACACTTGTATTTTTGGGCTAATGTTTTTAGACATGAGAACCTTAAGATGTAAACCCAGCGATGGATTTTCGACTTATTTCTGATACAAGGTAAATAAAAATTTGAGAAACCTCTTATAACAGCATTTGTTCTTTCAATAATCACCTGAGGTTCAAGACATGATAACCAGGGTAACCCTAGAGGGAAGCCGTTTTTGTCACAGAATCCCTTCATATGGAATCTATTTATCAATCTTTGTCGGTCTGGTTGACACCAGACTAGTAATCCAGATTTTTTTGAAAGGTTATGTTTTTTAAATTTTGAATTAACCTTTTCACGATACAATGCACCGCGTCCGCTGCAGCGGATTTCAAAACCTAAAAAGTGCGCTGCTTCTTTGGTAATGTTTGTGATTAAAGTTTTCTTTTCGGATAACGTTAATCCTAACTCATCAAGTAAGAATTTTGAGATTTGTTTCTTTAAATATTCAGCGATTTGAGAATCGCCATTTGTTAAAATAATCCAATCATCGGCATAACGAACGTAAAAGATCCTTAGTAATTTTTTATTAGTAGTAGCACTACTGATTTTATTGGTGTTGCTTTAATCTAACCTTTTTAATTAATTCAAAGAGCTCTTTCCTAGTATCTAAGTTAGGTGATTTGTTTAAAATGTTTTTAACAGTATGCATTTTACGTTTAAGTTTTTTAACCGTAGCTCTATTACTGTTATATAACTTATTAAATACTCTTTTACCACCGTATTTCTTATTGATATTATCTACAAGAGATGTTAATTTAGTATGTATAAAGTTATCCAATTCAAACATGTAGATGTTCCATAGATATGGACTATCTACACCGCCTTGAGGTACCCCCGTTTCAGGCGTAACTCTCTCCCCTGTTGTTTTAATTACAAGTTCGTAGTTTAGTCTGTTTTTAATGAGTTTTAAGAATTTTTCATCTTTAATTCGAGAGCGCATGATTTCTATTAATTTATCTTTCTTTGCGGAGTCAAAGGCCGCTTCAATATCTCCTTCTAAAGCTGTACGCATTCCATTTGTTTTTTTACTAATTAACGCAGTGATAGCATCTAAAGTACCTTTATTTGGTCTAAAACCGAAAGATCGGTTCATTTTCTCAAAATAAGGTTCATATATTGCTTGTAAGATGAGTGTAATAGCCTTTTGTACAATTTTGTCCATGAATGGAGGGATTGTAATAGGTCTTTGCTTATCTTTAACCCCTGGTTTAGGAATAAAAATGCGAGAGCTTGTACCCCTGGTTTAGGAATAAAAATGCGAGAGCTTGTACCCCATGGGTATAATCCTTTTTTTTTTTTTGAAGCTGCGCAATAGTAAAGAAATCTTGAAGACAGATTTTGTCAGGGAAAGTGATACTTTTTAAATAGAGTTCTTTTTGTTCTGAATCGAGGTTGTTATATGCATCTTTTGAAATACAATCAGCAGCAGTAAGTGAGCCCTTATTTCCCTTAATATGTCGATACGCCATAATAAGCGTTTCTCGGTTACCAAGTATTGATAGTAAGTTTGAATTAATAGCTCGAGAGTTATTAATAGCTGCACTGCAGTTCTTTTTATAGATGCCTAGTAGTACTTTTCCTGAGGTGCTTTTACTTTCTTTAGCCAAGTCTTTATAATCTTCGAATATTTTAGTTATTTGCCCCCATTTATAAATTTATTGCTTTGCAATAAATTAATTAGTCATTCTTTGCCCCCCGTTCCCCTTCGGGGTCCTTGTTATTAACTTGGTTATACCCTCCTCCAAAGGAGGAGGCAATTAGTCCCTCTAATAAGTCTCTCTATAAGAGAGACGCTTCTTCTTGCCCCCCTTTAACTTGTTATCTTCGAGGTTACTTGGTCTCTATGAGACCAAGTTAATAACAAGTAATTAGTCCCTCTTTGCCCCCCTTTAACTTGTTATCTTCGATAACAAGTAACC
>Ga0316223_1002178_pt1 | contig 16497 bp, 16 predicted proteins | sample TBH18009metaG_FD_206007 | JGI IMG/M metagenome (GOLD analysis project Ga0316223, IMG submission 206007) | Freshwater microbial communities from Trout Bog Lake, Wisconsin, USA - TBH18009 | ecosystem: Environmental > Aquatic > Freshwater > Lake > Hypolimnion/Profundal zone | place: USA: Wisconsin...
GGTTGGGGGAGTGTTGCCTGAAATTCAAAAAATTTGCTTTAAGGCTGGGCCAAATACTCGGCGGAAAATTTATGCAATAATCAGGCTAGAGCTTCGGCGATCCCTTTGTCGGAATGCTCACCATGATTTTTCAGGTAATGAAGAATTGCATTCATGATAATAAAACCCGGTCATTGGTTTGTGCCATTCCTTATTTCTTAACGCCATTCACAGCAGCCTTCAGCGTAGCGCCTGCCTTGAATGCTGGAACCTTGGATGCCTTGATCTTCAATTCGGCACCCGTCTTGGGGTTGCGACCGATACGTGCTGCACGCTTGCGTACCTCGAATGAGCCGAAGCCAACGAGTGCTACTTTATCGCCCTTCTTGAGTGCGCCAGAGATAATGTCGATGAAGGCTGCGATAGTGCGGTCGGCACCTGCATTGCTTGTGTCAGTCTTCTTTGCCAGCGCTTCGGCCAATTCTTTTCTGTTCATTTGTAGCTCCCTGTTGTTGTGGTTAATGTGAAGGAGGGATTGTTAAGTATATTTTGCTTGCTGGCAAGGGGATTGGCCTGTCATTTATAAAGACGACTCTGAGTATGAGTTGTTTTTTTAGGGTATCCGGAACTTGTGATTGAAAAGCACGATTTCCAGTGCCGCTGTTAAACAATGACAAACCGGAACGTGTGATTGAAATCTGTGAAGTGTCTTTGCATTGTGAAACCGGAACTTGTGGTTGACTCTCTGGGTGCTGCTTTATCACATTCTTAATCCAAAAAAACCTATCAGAGTAGCTAGGTACATGAAGTATTGCGCGGGCTATATACTTTGGCATATTGTTAAAAACCATTGTTTAGTGTGGGGTTATGCTGTTGCGCACTATCAGGGAGTGGATCGTTAATGAAGCGCGTTTATCTGGGCGTGTTATTGATTGTCACTCTGTGGCATGGCGTGTCCTGCGCCGACGACCTTACGCGCATTCGTGCCATTCTGAAATTGCCGGATAACCAGATCGACATCGGCAGAACGAAATTAACCATCGACAAGACGATCGATCCAACCATCGACATCAAGGCTAATCTCAAGAAGATTGATTCGATGGTGGCCAAAATACAGGCTGGGTTGCCAGCCGACGCATCCAACTCTGACAAGTTGCAAGCCTTGCGGACATATCTGTACTCAGCGGGCGATTGGAACGGATACCAGACCTACGCATATGATTTTGATGATCCCCTGGGCCAGAAAATCAGCAATAAGCTGCTGCCCCACTATCTCGACACCAAGAAGGGTAACTGCGTTTCGATGCCATTACTCTTCATCATTCTGGGGCAACGGCTCGGTCTCGACGTAACAGCTGCACAAGCGCCCGTGCACATTTTTGTGAAGTACAGGGATGACATGGGAAACCAAATCAATCTGGAAGCGACCAGCGGGGCAACTCCGGCACGGGATATTTGGATCAGGCAGCAAAGCCCCATGACAGATGAAGCGGTAGCTAACGGCGTATAGTCTCCTGTTTTTCTGGTGACTGTTTTTAGGTCGGCTTGTAAACTCCATTCTGAATACCGTTCCCGCAACCTGAGACACGGCTCATGCCAGCGAACATCCTGAACCTGCCGTCCTACACCGTGACGGCGCTTGAGCAGAACGAACATGATTACCACATCGACGCGGTGGTAAAGGAGCCTCCAACCAACTGCCCCCACTGCCAGTCCAGCAATCTATGGAATTTCGGCCACCGCGAGCAGATGGTGCACGACCTGCCGACTCACGGGCGGCGCGTCGGCCTCTATGTGGATACCCGGCGCTATCAGTGCCGAGCCTGTGACAAGACGTTCTACGAAACCCTGCCCGATCTGGATGAACGCCGCCCGATGACCACCCGCCTCGTGGCGTGGGTGGGCAAGCAGTGCATCAAGCGCACCTTCGCCAGCATTGCCGAAGAAGTCGGCATAGATGAAAAATCCGTGCGCTCGGTCTTCCGTGACTACGTGAACGAGCTGGAGAAGACCATCCGGTTCGAGACACCGAAGTGGATGGGGATTGACGAAATCCACCTGATCCGGCCAAGGGGAGTGATTGCCAATATCCAGAACAACACCATCGTTGAGCTATTGCCGAACCGCAACAAGGACACCGTTGTCCACTTCCTGCACCATCTGGAAGGCAAGGAACGCATCCAGTACGTGGCGATGGACATGTGGCAACCGTACCGGGATGCGTGCATGGCGGTGATTCCCGACGCCAAGATCGTGATCGACAAGTTCCACGTCGTCCGGATGGCGAATGACGCCATGGAGCGCGTCAGGAAAGGTTTGAGGGAGAAACTAACCACCAAGCAGCGCCGGGGGCTGATGCATGACAGGTTTGTGCTGCTGAAGCGTGAGCGCGAGCTGACGGATGAAGACAGCTTAAAACTGTCCGGCTGGGTAAAGAACTACGATGTGCTGGGTTTGGCCTACCGGCTCAAGGAGGATTTCTTCAAGATTTACGATGCTGAAACCACAGATGAAGCCTTCAGGCGCTATATGGCATGGAAGAACCAGATCACGCCGGAGCTTATGCCTTATTTCTCCGACCTGGTGCGCGCCTGGGAGAACTGGGAACCGGGGATCATGGGTTACTTTGACCATCCCATCACCAATGCGTATACCGAAAGCCTGAACAACTTGATACGGGTCATGAACCGGCTTGGCCGGGGCTACAGCTTTGAGGCGCTGCGAGCCAAGATTCTGTTTGCTGAAGGTGCCCATAAGCACAAGAACAGCAGGCCGAAGTTTGAAAAGCGGAGCGATCAGCAGGTCAAACTGGATAACCTGAAGTCGATTCTGGCTCTAAACGAGCCGCAAACTGTGCCGGAATATGGGCTGATGTCGAGGGCGCTGTTCATACCTTCTGAAGCGCCTTCAGCGCCAAAACCACCACGGGAAGCTGAACCGGAAAAGAACTACGGAGCGGACATTTCAACACTGATCCGCATGATTGAGGCGGGGGAACTTTGAGGCAAAACCAATCACAAGTTCCGGATACCCTTTTTTTATAACCTCGTGTTTTACCAATACTCAGCAAACCAATGTTGGTTTTTGAATTTTGGAGATAATTCATGAGCGCATCTAATAGCAAGACGAATTTTTTAACAACAGGGCTGGAATTGACCGGCGACAGATACAACAAAGTAGCTCAGATCGACGGCAGAGAGTGGGTGACCAAGTATTGGGATACGGATTCTCTTCGCCGGTTAGAGCGCACAGTGTCGGCAGGCCTGGCAGAAATATCCGAGTGCCATGGAACGGATGGTAACTTCTGGTTGAAAATGACGGTACAACCCGAAGTTGCAAGAGCGGAGTTAAGCAGGATTATGTTTTTTGAAAATCTGCTTGCTGCTGCCGAAACTGCCGAGGTGTTCGCCTGGGAAGTCAAGGAGCATGGCGGCGTCAAGTGGTATCGAACCGATTCCCGTGAAGATGGTTATACGAAATGGGAAGCGGTGCTTGGCGAGGGGGACACAGTGGAGCTGTATTGCGACAAAGGCGGCGATTTCCACATGAAACGCGACATCTGTATTTGCTATGGGGTGAGCTACGAAATGACCGCACGCCGATACGATAATGGCGACAGCAAGCACGCTGTTAGAACTTTTGCTGAAGCTGCGGCCATTGCTATTACCTTGCCGTCGTTCCTTGCTGTTTTGGGAGCGACGAACACTCACTTGCTGATGGCTACACCCGTTTTAACTTAACATCAGCTCTGTTCTATAAGCATCGCTGACCAACAACTCACGTCTCTCTGAGCGTGGGTTGTTTTTTTGTCAGCCCAACTCTTCTCGATGGTGGATTATTCAGCCACCTCTAGCCGATCCCAGCAGCGCATGCGGGCTGTCAAGTAAGTCCATGGGCAAAGAAGTGGATTTCAAGCAGGCCATTTTCTGCGTGCATGCACAACAGCGGCTACGTCAATGATCTGCGGAATTTTCTCGCTCAACAGACGATAGAACACCAAATAATTGCTGCGCACGGTCAATTGCCGATAACCAGGTGCACGTCTGCTTGGTGCGAATTTTTTCGGGTGATCCGGCAAGGTGTTAACCTTATCCTCGATCTCATTTTTCAACTCTTGCGCTGCCTGCGGATTATCGTCTGAAATGAAATCGACAATTGCCAACAAGTCGGCGCGAGCCTCCTCGCTCCACTCAAGCCGTGGTTTTTTCTGCATGGGCTTGGCGCTTTCGATCAATGATGGCTTGAGCCTCACTCATAACTTGTTCATGTGACACACGCGGACGTGTGTCGGAAGCAGACATGGTTAACTTTTCGCGCAGCCAGTCCGTATGCGAAAGTGCCTCATGCGCGGCTTTCATTGCTTCGGCGCGGTCAGGTCGCGGCTTGCGCTCGAACTCGTTATCTTCCGGACGCCACTTCTTGCTGTCGATATGAGCTTCCCGGATACCCAGGTCCCGCAGCAATAAGAGTGCCTTGCGCGGGTCGAGAAACCGACGCATCTCGTTCTTGTCGCGGGATTTAACCAACTTTGCCAGCCCCCGGAGCGTCTCGATCTGCATTTCAAAACCGGCTCCCTCTGCCTTGAGCGTGACGGAGAGCACGCCCCCTGCCTCATTTGTGGATCGGAACTGCTCAAGTGTTAGATGTTGCATGATTAAACCTCTCACGATAATTGGCTGCAAGTTGTAACTATAACAAACTCCGTCGCTTAACAGTTAGCTGTCACGGCAAACTCTACTCCCATCATGTCAAGATTTCAACCCAGAACCCGGTCTAGCGTTTAGATAATCCGATTTGCCGATAGTAAAATCCGCCCTTTTTAGCAGAGGGCTTCTGCGTTGCTGCCATCGTCGCCGCGATTAACGCAACATCATCTTCATCGGCATTCACATACCGATCCAGCGACCGGCCATCTTTGTGACCGGTAATCATCATCAATTTTTGCCGTTCAAACGTCCGCGCCCAGCGGCTGGCCGCTTCATGCCGGTTATCATGAAATCGGAAATCGACAAGGAAATCCACATCAGTACCGCCGTTATTTTTATATTGTGCCTGGGCGCGCTTCTTGGCACGCTGCCATGCCTGCTTGATAGCTGACACCGTAGTATGAAATACTGGACCGGCAGTAACGTCTTTTAATATTTTCGCTTGCTGCAGGCACTTGATAGCGGCGGGGGAGAGAGGGACAAAGCGGCTTGAGCCGTTCTTTGTGTCGATCAACTTGCAGATGCTCTTCTCGATATTGACGTTTTCCCATAGCAAGCCAGGGATACCTTCTTCAGTCTGAGTTTTGTCCTTGCCGATGATTTCAGAAAGCCGCGCAGCAGTTTCAATCGCGAAGCGAGTTATAACCGGAATCCACAGATTTGCACGCTTGGGGTCAGAGCATTGAGTATCTTCAAGCTGCGCCATTAGATACTTTTCTTCTTCCGCAGCTAATCGCCTAGAGCGCTTCTTAGCGGTTGCCAGCGTTTTTACAGTGCGAACAGTAGGATTGGGCACGCCGTAGTCGGTATGCTTGAAGACGGCCGCAATAACGGCCAAATCATTCCTGATCGTTGCATCGCTAACGTCATCATCACGACGCTTATCACGGTATTCGTCAAAATCCTTGGTCTTGAGCGATGCAATAGTGCGCTTGGCTAGATCGTGGCCTTTCCACATGTCGATACGATACCGCTCAGCTTCGTAGCCCTTATTCTTTTGAGCGATGGCGTCGTAGGTTTCAAGAGCCTTATGCAGCGTCGTGCCTTCCGACTCAGAGCGATCCTGATAAACGCCTTTGCCCATCTCTGACTCGACATCAGTTGCCCATCGCTTCGCATCGTCGCGGGTATTAAAGGTTTTACTGACCGGCTTATGTCCTTTAACCCTGATTTTTGCCTGCCACTGCAAATCACCCCGCCTGAGTATTGTTGCCATTTTGTTCCAACTGTCCCAAATTTGTCCCAAGAAGTCTAAAATTGTACACTAAAACAGCTTGAAAGCCACGTTGATACGGTATATTTCTATATAAGAATTTCGGATTGTGATTCCGGTTGTCGTGGGTTCGAGCCCCATCGATCACCCCAGTAAAATCAAGGCCTGTAGCGATACAGGTCTTTTTTACGCCTGTTGGAATGATACTAATGCGACCGGTGTCAGAAAATACGAATTTAGTCCACCGCACTCTACTTACTTACAGTAACGAGTTACCATGGCGCCGAAACCATCATTTCGCGAATGTTTAAGCAGGCTGATTTTAACCGCATCGGCTTTGATAAAAAGAAGCGCACACCAAAAATAGGGAATGATGTGCGCAATTAGAGGAGTGATTATGAAATAACAGTAATCGCTACTGTCAATCAGATATTACGCCCCCTGTGTAACAACATTGTGTCAAACCTGCGGAGAGAAGTTTCGTGGCACCCAAAACAGAACTTCTTGCTTAATCTCTTATTTTGCAACAGCTATCTGCAGATTCGCGTTTTGCTTTGCTTGCTCCATAGACATGCCGGATTGAATGAACAATACAACCTTGGCCATTCGCATATCGGATTCTAATATGTGGGAAGCCAACCATTGGGTCAGGAATGCTACAACATTTTTTAGGACAATTTCTAAGGGCTGGTTGCTTTCTTCTTTTTTCAATCGATTTACTTCAATCTCAAATTGAGCGTGCAGCTTTTTGTGCTGAGCTTCGCTCGCATCATCCGCAAAATACTGGTGCCAGATACTTTCTTCTGTTTTGAAATGGTAGGCCGCATAGTCAGTCAACTCCATGAAAATAATTCTCGAATTCGGAATATCCGAATGAAAGTTCAGACTGCTGGCCAGTGTATTCAGGAATTGAATCAGAATTTGGTGCTGCTGATCTATCTCCAGAATGCCTGTGGCATAGGTATCACTCCAAGGAAAAACTTCAAAAGGACTATTCATAATTGGCAACCTTCACAAATAAGCGAGGAATTTGATTGGTTAAATTGGCTTGCGTGAATCTCTGCAATGTGTCGAGTGCAATATTATGATAGTTATTAGCACCATATCCATACCACAATTATGGATTATTATTTTGCAAGTTACAAATAGTAAATTTCAATAAATGAGAAAAACTCACTCCATCTTTGGGTTATGAGTGTCCGTTAGTAAATGAAGTCAGTTGCCTTAGTGGCCAGTCTCGATGCCATTCATCTCTTTGAATCGCCATTTCATCCGATACGGGATGCAATTTATTCAAATTAATGGCATTATTACCATTAGGTTAATAATCCGTCTTATGGACAAGAATTGCCACCTTGTGAAGAGAAAATAGTTCTACGCGACAACTGGTGATGCCATGACCTTAAAAATATCCCGCCCCAAAGGACCGCCTCCCCCTACAGAATTACCCTCCGGTGTTCAGACCGACGTGTCAACCATCTGGAAACACTATCCAAGGATAGGCGAAAAAATTGCCTTGCTTTGGGGCTCGGCCGAACTGCAAAAGTACCTCAACAATCTTATTCTCGACGGTAGAGGCGACCGCGAAGGTTTCCCCCCGGACATTGCCTCAATCATTCTAAGGTTGCACAAAGAACATAGCATGATCGTGGTAGACAATGAGAAAAACGCGTGGAATAACGTGATGATTTACTAGCAACTGTCCCACTTTTAATATATTCAATACTAGGTCTGCAGTTTTACAACTCTTTAATTTGCTGCGTCACAAAGGCCTGCAATTCCTCATTGAGCGTTTGTGACTCAAGCGCATGCTTGAACGCAATGCGCGCCTCTTCATGTTGCTGCAATGCCTTCAATGAAATCCCCAGCCCCATCAGCCAAACGCCGGAGTCAGGAGACGACTGTAGTGCGATTCGATAATGAACAACCGCTTCCTTATGTTGCCCCATGCGTTGCTGAACGGCGGCGACGAAAGCTTGAAAATCAGCCTGTTGTCCGGCATAGGGTAAAGTTTTTTGCAACGTTTCCAATGCTTGGGGTAAAGCCCCCCGGTCAACCTGCAAACGCGCCAGTAGCTTGGCAAAATCGATCTGCTTTGGATTATGACTCAATCCTTCCTGCAACGCTCCTTCCGCATCGGCATTCCGCTTGCGGTCCAGTAACAAACTGACCATCGCCTGACGCGCATCCTCGTGCCCGGCATCCAATTGCAGAGCAACCGCATACCCCGAAATAGCGTCCCCGACTCGCCCCTGTTGCATCAAAATATTCGCCTTGCGAAATTCATTATCCGCCTGCTGCTGGGGACTCAATTGCTTAATCTGTTTATCCACACTGCCCGGTGGTTTTGCAACAGAAACAGGTGGGCTAGACATCGTTTTATTAGAAGTTGCTGTAGAAGGTAATGAAGGTGTTTTGTTATCCGTCACGACGGGTTGCGCCTGTACCTTAAATAAAAATTTGCCGGATACAGTCCGATCGGGGTTAACGACCTCGACCGTCCAATCCCCCAGCATCGTGCTGAAGCTCGGCCTGATAACCAGCTTCGTCGCGCTCCGGGAAATAACCGGGCGGTTCGCATACATCTGCCCAGTAGGAGACCGCAAGGTAACGGCTGCCCATTTAGAAAAGTTATTGCCATTGATTGTAAATGGTTGCGCCGCCCCGTTCGTAATCACCGGATCAGGCATCACGCCACCAATCGACGGCAATTTAGGCAGCACAGGATTCACTTTTGATTCATGCAGCAAAACCTTCTCAGCTTCGACAGCCTGCTCGCTTACTTTCGACTGGCTGACCCTATTTTCCTGATTCGACACATGGCCAGGCATTACCGCAGAGACTGCTTCCGGCAAAGTGGCAGGGTAGACTTGATTATCAGCCGAGGCATATTGACCATGGCCGTTGTTACGCAAACTGGAAGGTAACGGTATAGAACTCAACTCGGAACTTAGAATCAAGGCGGGGGCATCCTCTTTCTCCGAGGTCATTGTGCCGGGCGAGGAGGTATCTGAGGATGCGGGCGCTTCTTGATCATGCGCTTGAATCCTGATCACATTGGTGTGTTCAGCCGTGGCCGATTGTTGCTTAATGCTTCCCCACCACAATCCTGCGGCCACCAGTATAGACACCCCCAATAAGCCGGCAACCAGCCACACCACTTTTCTACTGTTTTTTTGCACGGCGACCGGACGTATAGCCGACTCAGCCGACACGCCCCCCGCTCCGCGCTTTTCAAGATCACTGAGAACCTGATTAATCAGACTCATCTTAGAAATATCCAGCTAGCAACAGCCAAAGACAACACAACTACAAATCCCAACACCCAATACCCTACCCGCCAATCGCGCTTGGCCTCGGGTGTATCGGCGGCAGCGGCACGCACATGCCGCGCCTCCACCTGACGGCGTCCTTTGCCAAAGGCAAGCAGGAGTGATTTGTGCGCAATAATATTAACCAGACGGGGAGTGCCGCCGCTGACACGATGCAACAATGCAACAGCACCCGAGGTGAACAGAGTCTCTCCCCCAAACCCTGCAACAGAGAGACGATGGCGTAAATATCGATCCAGCTCATCCCGCTTCAGACCTTTCAAATCGTACTGGAAGCTGATGCGCTGGCGCAATTGCCTGACTGAATTCTGTTTCAAGCGTTCATCCAGTTCAGGCTGTCCGAATAAAACGACTTGCATCAACTTGCGCTTCTCGGTTTCCAGATTAGTCAGTAGACGCAGCACTTCCAGACTTTCCAGCGGCATGGCCTGCGCCTCGTCCAGACACACCAAAACCCGTTTACCTTCTTTGGCAAAGTTCAGCAGCGCATTTGTCAGCCCCTTCAACATCAGATGCTGATCAACGTCCTGGTCCAGATTGACGCGAAACTCGTCAGCCAGTGCCAGCAGCAGGCTGCGCGGTTCCAGATAAGGATTCGGAATATAGGCAGTCACAAATTGAGTGGAAGTTTGTCCTGCAGCGCTCTCGTCCTGGGTACCTATGAGCGTTGTCGCCACTGCATCATCACGGCTCAGCGTAGCAAGAAATTTGCGGCACAGCATGGTTTTTCCGTTGCCCACTTCACCCACAATTTTGATGAAGCCCTCTCCATTCCGTGCCGCCACCAGCAAGGTATTGAGTGCCTCCTGATAATTGGAGCAAGCGAAGAAAAAACTGGTATCGGGAGTCAGTCCGAAGGGAAGCTCACGCAGACCAAAATGTTCAAGATACATTAGCGGGAAATATTATTCATGCGGTCGCGACTATGGGCAATATCATCCGACCAATCACTGTCCGAATCCACCACAGTCGGCTTAAGCAGGATGACCAGTTCACGTTTTTGAATGGCTTTGCTGGTTTGCCCGAATACAGACTTTGACATGCCAGGCAAACCGGATTGATCTGAAGTCGACTGTTGATTCATTAGCCCGCCAATCACCACAATCTGTCCGTCACGGGCACGCACAATACTATCTGTTTCAGAGATCGTGCTGGATGCCAACGGAACCGACCCTGTTGATCCGGATGCACCAATCACCGCTTGTTTTTCTACTGTTCCCACGCTGCTAACCGAGGGATGGATATGCAGAATTACCTCTCCATTTTCGTCAATTCTCGGCGTCACATCCAAGGCGATCCCGGAGAAAAACAAGCTGTAATTTGGCGTCACGGTTTCCGGGGTCTGGATTGTGCCTGTGGAACTGTAGGTTGCTGCCAGGGCAGTAAAACCGGTGGCAAAATATTCATCCGTACCCACTTTCAGCACGGCCTTCTGGTTATTCAGCGTGGCAATACGCGGGCTGGATAACACGTGCACATCACCCTGCGATTCAAGAAAATTCAGCAAGGCTCCAAAATTATTAGTCTGAAAGGCCAAGCCAAACATGGCTCCGGCTGCTCCGGCTGCTCCGCCCAAAGAAGCACTGGGGGTGGCAGACAGTAAGGAATTGCTCATAGCCTGAGCCACGCCTGCCTGCCCGGGCAGAATGGTAGCTCCGGGCGAAACCACCCCAAATGTCCCCAGACTGTTTGGACTCCCCCTCATAGCGCCGAAGGCCGCCCAGTTCACACCCGATTGTGAACTGTCATTCAACTGCACATCCACAATTTTCGCTTCCAGAATCACCTGTCTTTCAATGGCAATCTGAGATGCTTTGAGATACGCCACAACGCTCCTCAGCTCATCCGGCATGGCGCGCACTACCACCACTCCGGACATCGGGTTGATTTTCACAACCCGGCCTTTTTCTCCTCCAATAATGGCTTTAATGGACTCTTCCAGTTCGGACCAGAAGTTTTTACTGGTTGACCGGGTGATAATACTGCTACTCCGTTCACGCGGGCTGGATGATCCGGAGGAAGAAGTCGAAGAAGCCCCTGGCGTTGAAGCCTGTGAAGTAGCTACCGTATCCGAAGAGGTGACCGTTACCGAAGATTCTCCGATGCGCTCTCCGGTCAAATAATTAACCTGAAAAATTCGGGTCTGCAAAGCCGCTGACTGAATATAAATTCGGGTGCCATCAATTTTGTACTCAAACCCGTACGACTCGCGAATGGCTTCCAGTGCATCAATCACCGTGACGTCTTTAAGATTGAGCGTAATCTCACCCGTCACATCCGGCGGCACAATCATGCTGTAACGCGTACCCGACACAATAGCCGTGAATACCTGGCTTGCCGGCGTATTGTTCACCGCAAGATCAAAGCGGGTTTCTGGCAACTTGTTATCTATTTTCGGCATCGGCGCAGTGAGGGGGGGTAACAACGCATTGTTCACCACCTCAGCCTTATTCGATTTGGCACGCTCCGCTGAAGCGGCGTCCATTTCATGGCGTATTGATTCTGCTGTATTGTCATGACCGCGCGGCGATGCACAAGCCGACAAACCGGCCGCCAATAAGAGCATCCATAATACTGGCCTCATTTCTCCCCTCCCTCATTCTTCTCAGGCTGCACAGTATGGTCACTTGATTGTCCGGATCGATGTTTCTTTCCAGGGTGTTTTTTCTTCACTGTATTCACCACATTTTTCTTTTCTGATAATTCTGCCGGTGCATTCTTCCTGATCTCAACTCCTGGAAACAAAGTCAACACTTTTCGGCCCTGTTTACCTTGCAGCACCACGCTGCCTTCATTCACCTCAACCAGCGTCTCATCTTCCACGGGATCGCCCACTTTGACCGTTTGCCCATTGATAATCGCTGCACGCCGTTCCGGCGAGATAATGATGGACTGCAATTTAATGTTTTTCGGGGCATTTGCCCGAACCCCGGAAATCGGTAACACGCTCAATTCCGCAGGTTGCCTGGTGGGGTCCGTCAACACCTCTGCCGATACAACCCACGAAGACGCCTCCAGCAGCGCAGCAAGACAGCATCCTATCAAGCCCCGAATTAAATTTGCAGCCATGTCTTGTCCAAGCTCAAAGTATAAAGGGTTAACGTCAACTCTGCTGTCGGTTGCTGAACCACTTTCAAACTGGCTGCTCCCCAGAACATCTGCATCGGCAAATGCTCAAGATTAGTCAAGTATTGCATCAACTCCAGATAACTTCCACGTACCGTAATTTTGACCGGATGCATATAGACTTGTCCGTCTGCATCCTCAGCGGAAGCCACCTTTGCTGTCTCAGGTTTCGCTGTAATCAGGGGGGTGACTGGCAGGCTTTGCAAACTGACCAATTCCAGTTGACCTTCTTTTTTCAGCACCTGTTGCAGCAAATCGGGCATTTTTTCCGGCGCGACCAGACCATTGCGCAAATTTTGCAGATAGTTCTCACTATCCTCTATCCGCTGTTTGGCCAAATTAATTTGCTTGCGCAAAGGAGAGTTTTCGCCATTCTTTCTGGCTTGCATCAGCATTTCCATCAAGGCATGCGTTTCCTTGATTTTTTCCTGTTGCTGCACCATTTGAGTCGTCAGATTTTTTTGTTTCGTCAGCAGAGGATCAAAAAATAAAAAATTGGCCAGCGCAATCAGGGCGACAATAATCGCAGCAAAAATCATCCCGCGCTCACGCAATGACATAGCGTCTATCTTGGCCTGAAATTTTTCCCAATGCTGCTTCATTGAGCTTTTCCTCGCACTTCATTACCCTTGAAGTCGCCTGATTTGTCGGTGCCTGCATCAACTGATTGCAGGGTAAACTCAGTGTAATGTACCGCCTTGCCTGATCCGGATTTGGGTTGCTGCATCTGCAAGGCAGCAAACGATTTCCCGCGCATGATTTTTTCCTGACTTAATTTTTGTACATACGCCGGTAACAAGTCAGGTGACAACACTCCCCCGCTCAACGAAATCTGCGCGGCATCTCCAGTCAAATCAAAGTTGGTGAGCCACAAGCCATTCACAGCCTGCCGGGCAAATGCGCGCATGTATTCGGAATAGCCTTGGGTATTACCGATTGATCCATTTTTCAGGGTATCAACCAAGGCTTGTTGTGCAGATGCACGAGCTTCCAATTTTTTCAACTCACTTTCCAGCAACTGGGCTTCCTGCTGAGGTGAATACTGTGCTTGAAATTCTGCCAACCGTGACTGATCAACGGTTAGACGCTGATCCGTTTCTACGGAAAGTTTCTCAAGTTGGGCAACCTGATGCGTGGCATAAACAAAGAACAAGCCGACTCCCACCATAACAATCACCAGCGACTGGATCATCGCCATCGCGGAAAAATACTTTTTTTGCCGCTGAAAAGCGGGGTTGTACAGGTTAATTTGCCGCGTCACGACACATCCCCCTCATCCCGCAGAGCCGCACCAAGGGCTGGAAGAAAATGCGCAACATATTCGCTGTCAGCGAGTTCGGGCGCAGCGCTTATATCCAGCACCTCCGACAAATTAAGTTGCGCTACCGGCAAATCGACACTGGTAGATAAACGCTGCATCAGCCCCAGATATTCAGGTGAGGAAATCAAAAGTCGGCTTAGCGAAATATGATGGAACTGCCGTCCGAAATAATCCATTGAACGCTGCAGTTCCAATTCAAAGCGATCCAGAAATTGCTCGCGCTGGCGTTCGTCGGCATCTTCCAACTGGCCCAGAGTAATTTCAATTCGGCGCGCCAAAATCAGCTCGCCATTGAAGGTAAAGGTCAACATGCCACCAATGTCGTTAAACGCCAGAAGCGCCACCCCACGCCCTTCCTTTTCGAACAGAATAGCCACATTGCGCTGCGCGGTTTCCGGAATGTCGATCACCTTGAGGTTCATTTTCGCCTTCTCAAACATTCCGATGCACTTCAACACGACAGCGTTCTGGGCCGCAATGACATACAACGATTTCGGGCGATCACTTCCCGAATTGTGTGAGGGAATTGGCAAAACATCCACCGTGGCAGTATCAACCGGGTAACTCAATGCGTCCTTGATACTCCACCGAACGGCTGATTTGAGCTCACTTTCAGGAACGTTGGGGGAATCAACCAAAATAATTTGGTACTCTCCGAGCGGAAGCAACGTGGTGAATAGAAAATTGCCAATATGCTCCTCCTTGCGAAGTTTCTCCAATAATTCCGTGGTTACATTGGGCGATGGATGAAATGAACAATGAAGGACTTTAGGTTGGCCTCCGGCGCGTTGCACATGAACAAAATAAACGCCCTTGTTACTAATGGAGACGGCAAACCAGCCAGCCTGCTGGCCAACGGGTTTAAGAAATCGTTTCAAAATCGGAATTTTCATGAGTATTGTGAAGGTAATTCAACAACCCATTGTTGTCAATGGATTTCATGATCAAAACAACTTATGCTCCGAACAAATTGTTCCGAACTAATAATTGAATCTTTACTGCGTATTACAAAACCCTGCAAATGAATCTATTCGAGCAAATTAATAATTTTCTTTCATGTACATAAAATTCTTGTTACCCGTATACACTCCAAATGTGGCACGCCCCGTCATATAAGGAAGATAAGAGAAATAGAGTGCATTGGATGAAATAGTTAAGTCGACACTCGCTCTGCTACTGAACGTTATACTGGGCTTGGATAATGTAACCCCCCATACGCCATTGGTTGAAGTTAATGATGTCGCTGCCGAATTGGGCGAGGAGAAAGCGGCTGTTGTCCAGTTATTTCCAGCCAGTTGCCAGTTACCCAATGAAATATCCGTCCCCAACATAATGGTAGCCGCATCATCATTTGCAGTAACGTAATCTCCAACTGTGCTGCTCCAGTACTGTGCCGTTAAACTGGTTGGCAACGCGAGCAACTGAGAACCGGTGGCACTGGCTATTTTCATGCGACCATAACGTACTTCAGTGTTACCAATTAATCCATAGTTGGTACCACTCAGTGCAAAGCCAACCATGCAGGGTGTTACGCCATCAGAGACCAGCAATCCTCCCGAGCACTGGGTGGCCGTATAAATTGTCCCTATGGTTACTCCATCCGCATCTTTTGGCGCAATACCGATGTTAAGCGAAGTGTAATTTCCGTCCGCAGTTGTGCTTCGCTTAATGTCCCCGGGTACTGAAATATTGGCCAAGCCATTGCTGAAGCTTGAACCGTTGGCACTACTGATATTGGGACTTTCCAAGCGTGCGCTCAGGTTGGTTGAGGTCACTGTATCCTGCGCGGCAAAATTTAAACCGGAAAACAACGGGCAATTCGCTATATTGGTACAGTTCAGGTTCAATGGTCCAAAATTATTGGCCGCAGTTGCTGAATAAATGTAATTTTGCGTATTCGTCCCGCTCAGGCTTTGGGCGCTTAGCGCGAAGTTCACATTCATTGATTCGCCCATATAAGTAAATCCATCGCATGAGGTTAGTCCATCAGAAATCCAGACCCCTTGAAAACAATAGTCGGTGCGATTGTCGATCGGATTGTTCTGATCCGGCACAACGAAGTAATGATCTGGATAAAAACGTCCGATGTTTCCCGAGGTTGTCCCGGTAGCATTGCCCAAACCGGTGTTGGTTGCATCCATGCTCAGATAATTTCCGGATAACAAGCTTGGGGTCAGTGTAACGATCCCCACTTCATTCCATGAGAAAGCCGTACCGGTAGCGATACCACTGCTAAATGTCCCAAATTTTCCGCTCATACTACCCGGGTTTCCGCCCACCGGAGCAACCAGAGTGGTGGTCAGCAAAATCGACTCAGGAATTACTTCCTGGCCGAAATTCGGCGCGCAATCCGTCGCAGTAGTCGTGCAGTTAATTGCCGTTCCCGCATTGGCTTTGGTTGCACCACTGGCAGTCAGTGCCGTCACACTCATAGTGAAGGGATTTCCTGATTTAATAAATGCCCCCCCCGTGGCATCGGTTGCAGCTGGATTATTTCCGGGTGGCGTCTGGGCAAGCGCCCCGGCACCGCAACTGGCAGCGCTGGCCGTGGTACATTTGATGCCGTTCAATACAAAGCCGGCTGGCTTCACTATAAAAGGATCACTCCCGCTGGCGATCGTCGTTCCACTGGAATAATACATATACGTTGTAATCTGCCCAGCATCTGGATAACTCAAAGTAAAGGGCGCCCGCGAGCTGGAGTTAAAGTTCAGCGAAACGTTGGTGTAATTCGATGAAACGGGCGAACTACTATTCGATATGCCTTTCTGAAGTGCGACTCCCGTTCCTGTTCCCGTGCAACCAGTTGACGGGCAAGGA
>Ga0316223_1002188_pt1 | contig 16404 bp, 7 predicted proteins | sample TBH18009metaG_FD_206007 | JGI IMG/M metagenome (GOLD analysis project Ga0316223, IMG submission 206007) | Freshwater microbial communities from Trout Bog Lake, Wisconsin, USA - TBH18009 | ecosystem: Environmental > Aquatic > Freshwater > Lake > Hypolimnion/Profundal zone | place: USA: Wisconsin...
AACATTGGCAATCCCGGGTCCGCCGCCTTCGGCTACACGCTCACGAACAACAGCGGCATCACCTTCACGCTGAATAACAACGGCGCCGGGGCGCAGATCAACCAGACGGACGGCACTCTGGCGCTCGACATCATTGCGACGCCCATCGTGCTTGCGGACAATTTGTTTATCACCAACAACTCCTTCCTGAAGCTTGCCGGCGTCATCAGCGGCACTGGATTCGGCATCACCAAGGGGGGGGGCGGCACGCTGACGAATGCCGCGGCCGATACCTTCACCGGCCCGGTCACCGTTAACGGCGGCACCTTGCTCTTCGCCACGGGCGGTTCGATCAACAACGCCTCCAGCCTCACCATCAACAGCGGAGGCACGGTGCAATTTAGCGGCAGCGCGAACGGAAATCCGATTGGCAGCGCGAACCTGCCGGTCACCGTGAACGCGGGCGGCACGTTGGCTATTACCTCCGGCAATGCGATGGGCTATAGCGGACAGGGAAACTACGCCAACATCTTGCTGAACGGGGGGAGCATCTCACTCTCAGCGGCGCAATATATCAACACGCTGCTCTTGAACGGCGGTTCGGTTACCGGCACGGGTGCCTTACAGTGGTATTACACCCCAGCGGCCCCGGCGGCGGCGATCACCTGCACGAACACGGCGACTATCTCGAGTCCTATCAATTTCAACTCCGTCGGCCAAACGATTGCGGTGTCGAATAATGCGACCCTGACGATCTCGGGTGTCATCGCGGCCGCCGGCACGGGGGTCACCAAGGCGGGTCAAGGCACGCTCACGTTGGCGGGCGTGAACAGCTATACCACCCCTACGACCGTCAACGCGGGCCTGTTGAACATCGCGACGGGGGGTTCCCTCAGCACCGGGACCGTCACCGTGAGGACTAACGCCACGTTGGCGGGCACTGGAAGCATTGGCGGGGCGACCACGATACAGGCGGGCGGCACCCTAGCCATTGGCACGCCCACTATCGGCACGCTGACGATGAAGAGCAGCCTGATGTTGGCATCCGGCAGCACCAATGTGATGAAGATCAACAAGACTGGCGGCTCGTTGATCGGCGATGCTATCCAGGTGGCGACCAGCGTCACCTATGGCGGCACACTCATGGTGGCCAATATCACGACCGATGGGACGCCGCTGGCGAACGGCGACACCGTCCAACTGTTCTCCGCCACGACCTACGCGGGTGGGTTCAGCGGCTTCATTCTGCCGGCGCTCCCGGCCGGCTTGAGCTGGGATATCTCCCAACTGGCCGTCACCGGTTTCATTGCGGTGTCGAGCAGCGTCTCGACGCCCTTCTTCAACCCGCTCGCGGGCTACTATCCCAGTGCGCAGACCGTGACGATCACTTCGCTCACTCCCGGCGCGACGGTTTTCTATACTACCGACGGCAGCACGCCCACGACCAGTTCGGCGCATGGCGTGACGCCGGTGACAGTTACGGTGCTGGCGGGCATCCCCACTCAGACGGTCATGGCCTTCGCCACGCTGGCGGGTCAGACCACCAGCGGCACGGCGACCGCGGTCTATAACCTGTCCTGGACCTTCTGGAGCAACCTCGCCGGTGGCAACTGGTCCGACACCGCGAGCTGGTTATACGGTTTCGAGGCCAATGGCCCCGGCATCACCGCCGATTTCAGCACCCTGGTCTTGCCCGGTGACACGACGGTCTTGGTCGATACCCCGGCCTCCGTCGGCGGTTTGGTGTTTGCCGATCGCGGCAACGCCCACAATTGGATTTTGGCTGACGGCGGGGCCGGCGGGCTGACGCTGGATAACGCCGGCGCCACACCGGTGATCACCGTGAGCAACCAGACCGCCACGATTGTCGCACCCTTGAATGGCACGGCCGGCTTGACCAAGAGCGGGAGCGGCACCCTCAACCTCGCCGGGGCGAACACCTACACGGGCCTAACCACGGACAACGCGGGGACCCTGGGCATCACCTCGTTCGCCTTCTCTTCCTCCAGCCCCCTTAGCATTGCCACCGGGGCCACCGTGAATTCGTCCGGGACCCTTTCCCTCAACGCCGGCTCGGCCAATCCGGCGATCGGCGTTACCGGCTCCGGCACCTTGCAATTGACCGCGACGAACAACAGCGCGAGCTCGCCCGACATTTATCTTGCCGCCAACGATGTGGACGGCAGTACGGCGAACTGGGGGACGCGCATCGCGACGCGGGTGAATTTGGGCAGCGTGCAGCGTTACATCTGGGGCAAATCCAACCATAACGGGGTCGGGCAATACGGCGTTACCTCCGCGGATTGCCAGTTTGGCGGCGCCATCTCGGGCGCGGGTGGTCTGACCATCATTGCCCAGGATTCCATCGCCACGGGCAGCACCCCGATGGAGGTGGGTTTCTGCCTGAACGCGGCCAACACCTTCACCGGTCCCGTCGAGATTCAACGCGGCTCGGTTTACCAGGGTGCGGCGGGCGCCTTCCCCGCCGGGAACGTGCTCCGGTTCAATGTCGCCGCGGGAAACAAGGGTAAGTTCTTCCTCTACGGTCAGAACACCACGGTTTCGGATTTGTCCTCCACCGGAGCGGGTAGTGCGTATATTGCCAACGGCAACGCCAACCCCAGCGCTTATGGACCGGTGACCTTGACCATCACCCAGAACAATCCGGCAACCTACGCCGGCCTCATCGCGGACGTGAACGCGGAATATGGCGTCACGGCGGGGACCAAGGTCACAACCTTAAGTCTGGTCAAGAGCGGGGTCGCGACGCTGACGCTCTCCGGCGCGAACACCTACAGCGGAACCACCACCGTCTCGGCGGGCAAGTTGGTGCTCAGTCCCGCGCAGACCGGCACCGGTGCGATCACGGTGAACGACGGCGCCACCCTGGGCGTGACGGTCTCGGGCAGCAGCCAATTGTCGCCGAGCGCGCTCACTGAAGGTAGCGCGAGCGGTCCGACCATCAACGAGTTCACGGGAGTGACCAGCGCCGCCACGGCTCCCATCAAGGTGGGGACCCTGACGTTGCAAGGAACCACCACCATCAACGTCGTCAGCGGGGCCTTTGCCCCCGGTATTAATTACCCCCTCATCGCCTTCACCAACCTCAGTGGCACCGGCACATTTGTGGTCGGCACGCTGCCCCCCGCCGTGGTGGCCACCGTGGTCACTAACGGCAGCACTATCGCTCTGCATGTCACCTCCGGGACCATCCTGAACTGGAACGGCTTGGTCAGCGGCACCTGGGACATCGGCAGCACGCCCAACTGGACGCTCAACGGCGCCACCGGGAATAGTTATTCGGAAGGCGCGCCGGTGGTGTTTGACGACACGGCCGCCGGAACGACGATGGTGAGCAATACCGTGACGGTCTCACCCGGCAACTTCAGCGTCAATAACTCGCTCAAACCCTACACCATCAGCGGCCTGCCCATTGCCGGCAGCACCCCGCTGACCAAGACCGGCACCAACTCGTTGACCCTCAACGGCGCGAACACCTTCACCGGCAATATCGCCATCGCCGCGGGCACCCTGACCATTGGCGGAGCCGGTGTGTTGGGTGGCGGTGTTTATGCCGGCGCGATCACCAATAACGGAACTTTCATTTTCGCCAGCACGGCCGACGAGACCAACAGCGGGGCCATCAGCGGCTCGGGCAGCCTGGTTAAGAACGGGACCGGCACGCTGACATTGTCCGTAAATGAACCCCTTACCGGCGGCATCACGGTGAATTCCGGCACGCTGCGGGTGACCACCGACGACTTCGGCGGGCAGTTCAGCCCGTCCCTCGTGACCATCAACACCAACGGCACGTTGTTGAACGACAACTACCATGCCTTGGGGTATGAGACTTCCTTGTTCATCAACCAAGGCACCTGGATCATGAACTACGAGGATTACAAGACCAACCTCATCATGATTGACGGCCAGGTCAATGCCGGACCGGCCGGGGACGGCGGCGAGTTGCGCCTGGGCTACTCGGGCACCAGTACCATCACGGTCTCCAACTCTGTGGTCGGGTCCGTCATCAACGAAACGGTGAACGATTACAGCGGCATCAATGTCCTCAATGTCTATCGCGGCGCCGCCGCCAGCGACCTGACCATTAACGGGGTTATTTCCAGCAGCAGTGGCGGCGGCCTGGTCAAGAACGGCAATGGCATTCTGACACTGACCGCCGCGAACAGCTACACCGGGCCGACCACGGTGAACGCCGGTACGCTGGCGCTGGGCGCCGTCAGCTCGCTCGCCGGTCCGCTCACTCTTGAGACCGGTGCCAGCCTCGTCGTCGCCGGCGCGACCGCCGGCACGGTTATGATTAACAATACGCTGACGCTCGCGGACGGCAGTACCAACGTCATGAAGATTGATAAATCCAGCGGAAAGCTGGTGAGCGATTCCTTCCAGGGGTTGGCGGGCGTGACCTACGGCGGCACCTTGGTGGTAAACAACATTACCACAGGTCCGAACACGCTGGCCAATGGCGACACCGTTCAACTCTTCGCGGTCAGTGGCGGCACCTACGATGGGGCTTTTAGCAGCTTCGTCCTGCCGGCGCTGCCGGCCGGCTTGAGTTGGGATGCCTCCCAACTGGCGGTCACCGGCTACCTCAGCGTAGTGAGCACCGTCTCACCGCCCCTGTTCAATCCGCCCGCGGGCAGCTATGTCGGCGCGCAGACCGTCACGATCCATTCGCTCACTCCGGGGGCAACCATTTACTACACCACCGATGGCAGCGCGCCCACGATCGGCTCGACCCATGGGGTGACGCCGGTGACGGTCACGGTGCTGGACAGATCGCCCAGCGAGACCCTCACCGCCTACGCCGCGCTGCCGGGCCGCACCAGCAGTGCGACCATCAGCGCGACCTACACTTCATCCTCGTCCGTCTGGACCAACAGTGCCGGCGGCAATTGGTCGGATACGGGGAGTTGGTTGTACAGCGTCGTGGGCAATGGGAGCGGCATCACCGCGGATTTCAGCACCCTGGACTTGGCGCACGACACCACCGTCGTGAACGATAATTCCCCCACGGTCGGCAACTTGCTGTTCGCCGACCAGGGTAACGCCCACAACTGGTTGGTGACTGACCTCGGGTCCGGGATCATCGAGTTGGACAACGGCGGCAAACCGCCGGTGATTACCGTGGGCAACCAGACCGCGACGATCGCCACCGTTTTGGATGGCACCAGCGGCTTGATCAAAGCCGGCAACGGCACCCTGGCCCTCGCCGGTGCGAACACTTATACCGGTACCACCACGGTCGGCGCGGGTACCCTGAGCTTCCTGAACCTGGTGGACACCTACAGGAACTCACCGCTCATCATCGCCACGGGCGCGATAGCTTCCTTTTCCGCGACCCTGAACCTCGACGTGAGCCAGAACGGCAGTTCACCGAGCGTCAACGTGTCTGGCGGGGGCACCCTGCGGCTCACCTCCACCAACAACAGCGCCTCCAGCCCGGACCTCTATTTCGGCCCGGACCACGTCAGCAACAGCTATTGGGGTGCCCACGAGACCGCGCCGCTGGATTTGGGTAGCCTGCAACGCTACATCTATTGCAAAACCGGCCACAACGGGGTCGGCGAGTACACCCTGAACGACACTGACGTGATGTTCGACGGCAGCATTAGCGGCTCCGGCGGGTTGACCTTCATCGCGCAGAACACCTACACGGGGTCCCCCTTGATGGAGGTGGGTATCGCCCTCAATGCCTCGAACAGCTTCACCGGCCCCCTCGAAATTCAACGCGGCTCGGTTTATCTCGGCAATCCCTATGCCCTCTCGCAGACCAACGTTTTGTTCATGAACGCCGCCGCGGGGAACAATGCCCGGTTCTTCCTTTACGGCCATAGCATCGCGGTGGCCAACCTGTCCTCGTCGTCCACCGGCGCCAACGTCATCGCCAACGGCAATAAGCTCTCCGGAGCGACGTTGACATGCCCGGCGGTGACCTTGACCGTCATCCAGAACACGCCGGGGACCTTTGCGGGCGCGATCCAGGACGTGCTCTCGGAATATGACGGTAGCGGTTCCGGCACGACCGGCCCGCTGGGCCTCACCAAGACCGGCGCCAGCAAGCTCACCCTTGCGGGTGCCAACACCTACAGCGGCCCCACCCTCGTGAATGCCGGCACACTGCAGGTTAACGGCGTCCTCGCGGCAGGCGCAGTGACTGTGGCCTCTGGCGGCATGCTGGCGGGCACCGGCACCCTCGCCGGGGCCACGACCGTCCAGTCGGGTGGCACCTTGGCTCCCGGTAACAATGGCCTCGGCACGCTGGCCATCAGCAACACGTTGACCTTGGGCGCGGGCAGCACGACCACCCTGGCCATTGATCGCACCTCGGGCACCGGCAGCTACGGCAACATAGCGGGTCTCAGCTCGGCCACCTTCGGCGGGACGCTCACGGTGACTAGCCTCGGCGGGACGTTCCAAGTTGGCGACAACTTCCAACTCTTCAGCGTCGGCGGCGCGAGCCACTTCACTGCGACCAATCTCCCCAGCATCGCCCCGCTGTTGTGGAATTGGAATCCGGCGGCGGGCACGCTATCCGTCGTCTCCGCTGTGAGCACCGCCCCGACCAAGATCACGGCCGGCGTCGCCGGGGGCATGCTGAGCTTGGCCTGGCCTGCGGACCATATCGGCTGGCGGTTGCTGGTCCAGACCGCTCACCAGGCCACGGGCGTCAGCTCCAACCCGGCCGATTGGACCATGGTGACCGGTTCCGCCACCACCAATCAGGTGTCTATACCGATTGACACCGCCAAGCCCACAGAGTTCTACCGCTTGGTTTATCCGTAAGCCGGCTCCGTCGGGTGTCAGTGCAGGAAATGTCTCAGGGCCGGAGGGCAACCCCCTCCGGCCTCTTTTGTCAGAGGTGTCCGGTGCGGCCCGGCCGACGGAACCTGCGCCGCAAGCGCGAGCGGGAGCTTGACGCGGCGGTCCGTCGGCCTGGGTTTCCAAGTCTTCGTTGGCAAGCACTCAGGCGGGTGCTAATTCGATATCAATCGAAAATACTGCGCTGGTGCTGGGAGGTTGTTGGTGTAGGGACTGGCTGCCCCTGGAACATTTGTGTCGCTTCGGCGACTCGCTCGTGTCGGCCTGAAGCACACTTCCGAGTTTCGCGTGGAATAAGGCGAAATATGGCGAACCGGCAACATCACGCTAGATCCTTATTCTTGAGGGTGACATCCAAGAGCGAGATCCGCTATAGACTACTCATGAGTTTTGAGGACCAAAGGACGAAGCCAACGCAGCGCCAGTTCCGGGGCGGAGGCGGTGGCTTTACCCTGATTGAATTGCTGGTGGTGATTGCCATCATCGCCATCCTGGCCGCCATGCTGCTGCCGGCGCTGGCGAAGGCCAAAGTGGCGGCCCGCACGGCCTCGTGTCGCAACAATATGCGGCAGATTTACGTCGCGTATGTTCTGTACGAGGATACCTATGGCGCCGGCCATCCTGCGGAGAACTACATGCGCTGGATCAAGGATGGCGGTGATTTTGCCCACCCCGCCTCGTTGACCGTCGGCAACATGATTTCGCCGTCCGACCCCAACGCCTATTGGGGTGTGGCGTACGTGCCATCGGCCGCGAACAACCATGTGTTCTTCTGCCCCGAGGCCAAGCTGGCGGATGACCATCACATAGACGCGGGGGACCCGCAGTACAACGACGGTTATTTTAGGGATGGGCATACCTATATCACTTACGGATTCAACGGCTACTACCAAACGCCGTCCGCCGGGGCGAGAGGAATGGACATGGCCTTCTTCAAAGACGTGATAAACGGAAACCGGCCCATCGGCACTCCGGCCCGGCCTTTGTCCAGCCTCCGGTTCCCGGCTGACACGCTGATGTTCCAAGACGCTTACGAGGCGCTGTTGGACGGCATCCAGGACACCCCGTTGAACCTGTCCCAGTGGGACGCCTGGCCCGACCGCCTCGACTGCTACTACCGGCATAACAACCGCGGCAACATCATGTGGGCCGACGGCCACGTGTCGCAGGCCCGCCGCGGCCTGACCCAATGGCAAGAGGCGTGGTACCTCGGGCAGCCACTGCTCACCCGATGAGCCATGCGGCGTCTGATAAGCGAGGTTCGAGCCCCCTTTCACTATTATTATACAACCATAAAACAGCTATATCTAACAAAACCAACTAATCATTCCATGAAACTTACGCTCCCACTCCTGGCCACCGGCATGGCCTTCGGTTTGGCCCTCAGCAGTGCGCCCGCCGCGCTGATGGACAAGCTCCAAGGCTATTACACCTTTGAATCGCAAACCAACGGCACCACGCCGAATATGGCGCGCGCCCTCGGGTACCCCGCGTTCCCGCTGGATTGGGCTACCCTCCTCAAACCAGTTCCCGTTGTCGGTTCGGTGGCCTTTCCGCCCTGGACGAATTTGGCCAGCAAAGTCCTGGCGGGCACCGGGGTGCTCGACTGCCGAGAGGATGGCGATTTCGCCACCACCTCGGACCTGCCCATCTGGGATCAGCAAGCGGATTGGACGATTTCCACCTGGTTCAAGCCGGACACCGGGGGCACCGGCTTGTTTGGTACTACGACGCGCATGTTTATCCTGGAAACCGCCGGCGCGACCGCGCCGATTTCTTTCGGCATCCGCGGGACGACCTCAACCAATGCGGATGGCGTCGGCCTGTGCGATTTCCAATTCTATAGCTGGTATGCGGACGGAACCAAACCCTACGTGGATTACTTGGTCCCCACCAACCAGGTGGATCAATGGCACCATGTGGCGATCCAATACGACTCACAGGATACGAGTTGGGGCACCAATACTCACGGCATGATGCGGGGTTATGTGGACGACGCGCTGGTATGCCAGCTCGCCCCGACGGATATCTTCATCGGCTATACCGGCTTCAACTTCGGCACCTACCGCGGCGCGGACGGGCGTTGGCTTCACGGGCAGATTGATGAAGCGGCGATGTGGGAGCGCGTGCTCAATACCAACGAGATTACCCTGCTGTATAATGCGGGCGTCAGCCAGCAGACCCTCGCTGCCGCCATCGCGACCGGCGGCGATGCCGCGCAATTGACCAACACGCTGGTGGCCTACTGGAATTTCGATGGCAATTATGGCACCAACACCAGCCGGGTGGTCCCGAACCAGGCAATTGCCGTTGGCGGCCGCGCCATCTTCCCGTCCGGCTCCGGCGACCTGACCATGGTGGGCGGAACCTACGCTCCCGGCACGATTATCACCTATCCAGGACTCGGAACCAATGGCTCGATTGTGGGCCTCGGCTCGTTGCTGTGTAACGGCACGAATGTTTACGTCAACATTCCGGGCAACCCGGTGGATCCCCAGCAGGACTTGACCGTGTCCGCTTGGTTCAAGCCGGATACCGGCGGCACAGGCTTATTCGGTGTTACCTCCGCGCGCTATTTTGTCTTCGAAAACAGCGATCCCACCAAGACCTGGGCTCCCATTTCTTTCGGTATCCGTGGCGGAACCGTGCTCGATACCAACGGCAACCAGACCTGCACTTTTGAATGGTACGGCCATTGGAGCGACAACACCAAACCCCATTTCGATTCCTACGTTCCCGTCGCCCGGGTGGACCAGTGGCATCATGTGGCGCAGATCTTTCGCCTGATCTCCGTCAATCCCTATACCAATGCGATGGAGTGCTGGCTGGATGGCGTGCTGCAAACCAATTTGCTGATGGTCAAGACCAACGCCGCCCTCACGAACATTTCCGGATTGAACTTTGGCACCTACCGCGGCGCCGACAGCCGCTGGTTCAAGGGGCAAATCGATGAATGCGCCCTGTGGCAGCGGGCGCTGAGCAGTAACGAGGTCGTGCAGCTTTACACCAATGGGCTCGCCGGCAAATCGGTGCTCACTCCGGCCCCGCCTCAGATTATCGCGCTCACGCCCGCTGCGGTGCCGGCGGGCAGCTACCTCCTGTCCTGGAAAGCCCTGGCCGGATTGAAGTACAGCGTGTTTGCCTCCAGCGACCTGATAAGCTGGCAACCGGCCTTGGTGACCGGCTACACCACTGCTTCTGGCACGGCCACCATCATCGTGTCGGCGACTGAGCCGCCGCCCAATGGCGGCTATTATGATCCGGGGTTGAATGGCGCCACCCAGCGGTACTACCGGCTGCAAGTCCAACCTTAAGCCAGCAGCGGGGCCCGTCGCTCCGGTGAACACAGCAGCAGCTTGGTTTGACCTGAATCATGAAACATCAGATGTTGTATGGCTGGCGTTGGTCGGCAGCGGCGACGGTGCTGGCGGGCGTCCTATGTGCTGGCGGGGCGGCGGCCGATTTGCCGGCGGCGGACACATCGGCTCCCGCTCCTCGCTGGTGGCGCGGCAATTTGCACACGCACACCATGTGGAAGGAAGGCGATGATTTCCCGGAAATGGCGGTCGCGCAATACCGGGACCGCGGCTACAACTTTGTCGCTACCACGGAGCACAACTGCCTAGCTCAGGGAGAAAAGTGGGTCCTCGCCAAGGAAATGGCGCGTCGCGCCAAGATGGACGTGCTGGCAGCCTACCTCGAGCGCTACGGACGGGACTGGGTGGAGACGCGCAACGACGCCTCCGCCGGCACTCTGGAGGTGCGGCTGAAGCCGTTCGATGAATATCGCGCGCTGGTCGAGGAACACGATCGGTTCCTGGTGATGCAATCCGAAGAGATTACGGATAAGGCCGAGAACGGGCTCCCGATTCATCTCAATGCGATTAATCTGCCGGAGCTGATCGTGCCGTGCTCGGGGGCCACCGTCCGGGACGCGATCTCGAATAATGTGCAGGCCGCACACGCCCTCGCACTACGTTCCGGTCGCGCTATCCAGATCGAGGTCAACCACGTCAATTACAAGTGGGGTGTGACCGCGGAAGACCTCGCGGCCGTCCCGGGGGCAAGGTTTTTCGAGGTTTGGAATGGAGTGACGGACGACAACGATCCCGGGGATCAGAACCACTTCTCCTCCGACGAGATCTGGGACATCGCCAATACCCTTCGTCTGGCGCACGCCGGCGTCCCGCCGCTTTATGGCCTGGCCACCGACGACGCGCATGAATACCACGGCAACAAGACCCGATCCATCCCCGGCCGCGGTTGGGTGATGGTTCGGGCGCCGCGTCTCACACCGGAATCCCTGCTGCGCGCGATGGCACTGGGCGACTTTTACGCCTCCAGCGGGGTCTTACTCGACGCGGTGGCCTTTGATGCGGCCGCCGGCAAACTTTCGGTGCGCATCACCCCCTGTGGTAGCGAGACCTTCCGCACAAGGTTCATCGGCACACGCAAGGGTGCCAACCTGCTGGGCAAACCGCGCCGGGATGCCGATGGGAAGGTGGTTAATACCACGTTGGATTACCGCACTCCAACAGGTCCGCAAGTGGGTGAGGTCTTCCGCGAAGTCGCCGGGATCACCGCGGAGTACACACTTAAGGGCGATGAGTACTATGTCCGCGCGGTGGTAACGTCCAGCGGCGAGACCGAGGTGCCCAGCACCGAGTTCAAGTTCAAGCGAGCTTGGACCCAGCCGGTCGGCTGGCACGTAAGCACCGGGGGCAAACCTTGAATGGGGGTTGGGGCGCCACGGCTACTCTGGCCGGCGCAGAATGGCGACCCTTGAACATCCGCGGCGTCCGCAGCGTTGTGCGTTCGGCGCACAGCCGCTAACCCGTCCTCGCCATGCCTTCCAGCGCATCGCAAACGCCCTCGCCAGAAGCCCCTCTGCCAAGGCGGCCACCCGCAGCCGGAGCCCCGTCAGCGGCACGGAAGGCCGGCGCGTTCCGCTCCGCGCAATGGCGGACACTCTTCCTGGTGATGTTCTGTTACCTTTTCTTTTACCTGGGACGGCAGAATTTCGGGTTCGCGGCCCAAGGGATGCAGGCGGGCCTGGGACTGTCCTCGACTGCCATTGGCATGTTCAGCGGCGCGCTGCTCATTGGTTATGGCCTGGGGCAAACGATCACTGGGAACCTCAGCGACTTGTATGGCGCCCGCCGGTTGGTGGCGATCGGTGCGGCGCTGTCGGTCTGCCTTAATTGGGCGGTCAGTTTCAGCTCGTCCTTCACGCTGGCGCTGGTGTGCTGGGGCGCCAATGGGTGTGCGCAATCGACCGCTTGGCCCGCACTGAGCCGCACGCTGGCTAACTGGTGGCCCCGGCATGAGCGTGGGAAGGCGATCGGATTCTATTTGCTGGCGGCGGGCGCTTCGAGTTCGCTGACTTTCGCGCTTTGCATCCTGGTGACGCAACGACTCGACTGGCGCTGGATCTTCCGGCTGCCGGTCCTCTTGATCCTGGTGGGCAGCACGGCGTTTGTGTTGTTTGCCCGGAACCGGCCCGAGGACCGGGGATTTCCGCCGCTGCCGTTGGAACCGACGGACGTTCCCGCGGGGGCCCAGCGCGAAAGCTCCTGGCAGCGCTATGCCGCCGTGCTCCGCAACGGTTCCTTCCTCTGGGCTTGTCTTTCGATCGGTTGCGAAAGCATCGCCCGTTATGGCTTGCTCAACTGGGTGCCCGTGCATTTTTTGGGGACCAACTGGAAGCAAAACCCCACGGGCCTGTGGATTACCCTGACCCTGCCCCTCGGCATGGCGGTGGGTGCCCTCACGGCCGGCTTGATTGCCGATAAGTGGTTTGCGGAAAAACGTTCACAGGTCGTCCTTGGCTTCCTTGGCGCGGCGGCGGTAACCACCGCCCTCCTCAGCCGCGTCTCGACCCTCAATCCCTACCTGATCATGGCGCTGCTCGCGATCAGCGGGTTTATGGTCTATGGACCGCAATCCACTTATTGGGCGCTCTGCCCGGAACTGGTCGGACGGGAGCGGGCCGGTACCGCCACCGGCTTGATGGACGCTTCGGCTTACGCTTTTGCCGCGTTCGGCCAGGTCGGGATCGGGTATGTGATTGATAAGACTCACACCACCACCTCTGCCTTCGCGGTAATCGCCATCTGCTGCCTGGTTGGCGCCCTCACGATTATCCCGGTGAAACGGTGATCGCTGGCGGAGGATGCCACAGACACGATACTCCTGGGGGGAGGCCGTGAAGGCTCGGCGAAAGGCGGCGACAAAATGGCTGCTGGTCTTGAAGCCGAGCTGAAAGCCGATCTCCTTGATGGAGAGTTCTGGGTCGCGCAACAAATCCCGCGCCCGTTCCAGGAGCATCCGGTTGTAGAAGCTCGCGGGGGTGTGCTGGGTGGAAGCGAGAAAGAGGCGGGTGAAGCGTTCCTCGCTGCTGCCCAGGAACCGACAGAGGTGCTCGAGGCGGAAGTGTTCCTTGCGGCACCAACGCATGAATTCATAGGCCCGGACAAAGTCACGGCGCGGCAAACGCGGCGCCGGGTCGGCGGCGGTCTTGGTGATGTTGGCGCGGGGCCAGGCGCGCATGGCTTCCACCAGCAAACGTGTCGCCAGGGTTTCGATCACGATCTGGTGCCCCGGTCGGCAGGCGCGCAACTCCGCCGCAATCGCCCGCGCGCATTCGTGCAGCGTGGTATTGGCCACCTTGCCGGCGAAGGCGGGGCGTTCCACGCCGTCCATAGCCGGCAGGTCAAAGTCCTTGGTCAACCCGGCCAGCAACCGCGGCTCAAGGGACAGGCTGACGGCCTCGCAGCGGTTTCCCTTACGGCCCAGATAGCCGCTGGAACGTTCCACTCCGTGGTTGCCCATCATCGCTTCCCCCGGCCCAATGGCCTCCGTTTCCCCGAATTGGGTCTTGAGGATCTCCCCCGCCAGGCACACCACGAGGGTGTACTCGGAATGGGTGTGCGGCTGATAAAGCACATCGACCGCCGGACGGAAATGTTGCACGCACATCTGTCCGTCCCGCCCGGTCCAGAAGGTGCATTCCGGTTTGTGCTCGGTGAGTCCCTCGCGGGGACCCTTCAAGTCCAAACCGGTAACCAATGAGTGCGTTGGCATAGAAATAGCGTTTGTCGAGTTTAGCGCGGCATTTTAGCGGAAGAACACCCAGGGTAGGGCGACGTTTTGGTGACAAACCGGCCACAAAATGGACACGCGCATGGAGTCAACAAGCATCGTCAAAAACGCCGTCCCTTCAGCGTCTCAAGACGGGAAAAGAACATCCGCTGCGCTTGCTTCCGCTGGCGCGGTGTCCACACTGTTGGCACGAAACAACTGCCAGACGGTGCAACAATGGCTTAACTGATGACGAAAACGAGCAAACGCATGGGCAAGATCAAGATGGTGATGTTCGACCTTTCCGGCACCACGGTGCATGACGACACCGGGGTGCGGGATTGTCTCTATAAAGCGGCGCAGGAATACGGGCTCCAAACGACCCCCGATGAAATCCTACTGCACATGGGCACGAATAAAATCCATCTCTACCAATATCTCATCGCTCGATCCAAAGGTGAAAAGATCGACTTCCGCGACTTCGAGAAACATGAAGCTCCCGCCACCCTGGACTTCGCCACGCAGGTGTTTCATCGCTACGAAGAGATCATGATTAGCCACTACCGCCACGAGGTGAAGGAAGTTCCCGGAGCGGCCGACACCTTCCGCTGGTGCCACGCTCACGGCATCAAGGTCGCGACGGACACGGGCTTTCACCGCCAAATCACCCAAGCCATCATGGACGGGCTGGGCTGGCTGCGCGACGGCCTCGTGGACATTGCGGTGGATGTTGAGCACGCGCCCAACCAACGCGGGCGACCGGCGCCGTTCATGATCTTTTACGCCATGGGCCAACTCGACATCCAAAGCGTAGAGGAAGTAATCAAGATCGGCGACACGCCGGCGGACATGCTGGAAGGCACCAACGCCGGTTGCCAGGGGGTCGTCGGCGTGCTTTCGGGTCCCCGGCCGGTCACGGCCTGGGGTTGCTACCGGCACACGCACGTCATTCCCAGCGTGAAGGAGTTGCCGCAACTCATTGAAACCGAGTTCGCCTGAGGTGCTAACCAACCACCAGGCGATGAGCCTCGCCGAAGCTCAGCCCTCGACTGGCCAGCCAGATCGGATGCGGAGTGCCCGGCCCGGCACGCCCATGCAGCGCCTGCTCCAAGACGCCTTCCAACGGCGCTACGGGGTGGGCGCGTTCAACATTGTCAACGATCTCACCATGAATGCGGTGCTGGCCGCCGCCGAAGAGACACGCTCACCGGTGATCATCCAGGTTTCGGTGAAGACCGTTAAGTGTTTGGGCGCCCGGTTCATCGCCGGGATGTTTGCCGACCTGGTCGCCCGCGTGTCCGTCCCCGCCGCCTTGCACCTCGACCACTGTGCCGACCCGGAGTTGATTCGAGAATGCATCGACGCGAACTGGAACTCGGTGTTGTTCGACGGGTCAACGCTGTCCTACGAGGACAATCTCGCGCAGACGGCGCGGGTGGTCGGGCTCGCGCATCGGCATGGCGTCGCGGTCGAGGGGGAGCTCGAGGCGGTGGCCGGCGTCGAAGACGACGCCGGTTTGGAGGAGGAGGGTGCCGTCGTGCCGCTTCACCAGGCCCTGGCCTTCATGCGGGCCACGAAAATCGACAGCTTCGCGCCCGCCATCGGCACCGCGCACGGCGTCTATCAGCGCGAACCCAAGATCAACTTCGAGCGGGTGCGTGAGATTGTCGCCGCGGAACCACTGCCCTTGGTTCTCCACGGCGGCACCGGCTTGAAGGACGAGGTCATCCGGCAACTCATCCGCCTGGGCGCGATCAAGGTGAACATCTCCACGCAGTTGAAGATCACCTACACCGACGCCCTCCGCAGCCATCTCAACGCCCACCCGGCGCAGCACGACCCCGCGAAGCTCCACGACACGGCTGGCCGGGCCGTACAGGCGATGGCGGCCCATTATATGCGCATCTTCGATAGCGCCGGCAAAGCGCCGTGAAACCAGCCCTCATTTTCGACTGTGACGGGGTCCTGGGTGACACCGAACTGGGCGGACACCTCCCGGCCTTCAATCAGATGTGGGCCGAGTTGGGCGTACCCTGGCAATGGTCGGTCGAGGAGTATGCTCGCAAACGGAAAATCGGCGGTGGCAAGGAACGTATGGCCAGCCTATTTGAGGACCCCAAATTCCTTGAGGTCTTCCACCCCCCTGCGAGCGAGCGAGAGCGTAACCTGCTGCTGGCTGGTTGGCATGAGCGAAAAACCACCATCTACAAGCGTCTCATCCAGGCCGGTGCCATACCACCGCGGCCCGGCATCAAACGTCTGGCCGAGGAAGCTCTTGACTGCGGTTGGGCCTTGGCGGTCGCTTCCACCTCAGCCATCGAGTCGGTCGAGGCGATGCTTCGCCGGGCAGTGGGCCAGGAAACGGCGGCGCGCTTTGCGCTCATCCTGGCGGGAGATGTGGTCGCACGCAAGAAACCGGCGCCCGATATTTACGTCCTCGCCGCGGAACGCCTGGCCATCACACCAGAAAACTGTGTTGCCATCGAGGATTCCTGCAACGGGCTT
>Ga0316223_1002189_pt1 | contig 16401 bp, 11 predicted proteins | sample TBH18009metaG_FD_206007 | JGI IMG/M metagenome (GOLD analysis project Ga0316223, IMG submission 206007) | Freshwater microbial communities from Trout Bog Lake, Wisconsin, USA - TBH18009 | ecosystem: Environmental > Aquatic > Freshwater > Lake > Hypolimnion/Profundal zone | place: USA: Wisconsin...
AGATGGGCATTCTGATCGGTGAGGTAGTCTGCTGGCCCGGAGTAGTTAGAACTAATGAGCCATAGACCATGTTGTAGGGCCTCTACTAGCGTTCTACCAAAGCCCTCACTGCGATGCAGGGAGATATAGCAATTACTAGCCCCATATAAATCCGTGAGCTGGGCTGGGGAGAGTGTTTCTTTGACAATCTTGATGTATTTACTCTTTGGCAACCATTGCAAGCTCTCATGCACATCGCGTTGCCAGCGATTAATTTTAAGAATGAGATAGACATCCTTTTTACCCTTAGCAAATTGGGTAAAGGCTTCTACGGTTGCTTGGGGGTTCTTGCGATTAAGTGTTGATCGCATATCAAACATAAACAGACTCACAAATGCTTCTTTGGGAATATCTAAGGTTTCTCTAAAGTCGATGGTATTGGCTTTATCTGCGTTTGCTTGTATCACTGGCAGTGGAATTGACAAAATCAATTGCTTAGACTTGGCAAAGAAAGCCTCTTGCACAAACTTGGTAGGGCACCAAATATGGTCAACTAGTTTTAAGGCTTGGACATATTCATCTGGAAAGTCAGGAAGCTCCCAAAGGAAGTACCCTAATTTTTTCTTGGGCTCACTAAAGAGAGCAGGGTGAGCCTTGGCTAGGTTTTGGCATTCCATGGCAGACATGAAAAACATGGAGTTTTCATAGGTATCCATGGTCATACTCTTGAATTTGACAGCAACCTTCTTTGAGCTATCGGTCGGTAAATCAATAATGGAGAAGGGAATATTGAGGTAGTCCAGCATCGCCGCGAACGAGCGCAAATCCTCTCCCAAGCCAATGGGGGAGGTGGCATAACCAATCAGGTTAAAGCCGGATTTGGTAATACTGTTCATATTGGCATTATCGCTTGGCAGCAGAGGTTCGGTAGCGGATTTTCCCCCTTAGGAATACACTAAAACACATGATTTATGCCGAAGCCATTCTCTGGGTCCTGTTTTTCGGGTATTGGAGCTATAAGCTATTTTTGCAGATCCGCGCTCAGGGTTTAGCGGCTTTTTATCCCCGATCTCTGCTCTTTTCTCTCTTGATGGGTGTGATGCTCGTTTCCTTTGGCAAGGATATCTTTAATCGACTTTTAGCCTCTAGTTGACTCTGTGATGAATCTTGATTGGTCCTCTGTTCGCATTCATTGGAAATACCCTGAGGGTAAATATCCTGATGATCGTCCTTACTCTGCGGTCGACGAGTTGCGTCCTCTTGAATTGCTCGATGCCGATTTACCGACTTTGTTTCCGTATACCGGCAATGGGGATCTCATCCCGGGGCCAGAGCGCCATCGTCCGCAATTAGAAACCCGTGCGGCGATTGTGCTGCGTTCTGTCTATAGCCCAACACCTTGGGAGGAAGATTGGGTGGCATTTTGGCGTGACCACTTCTCGATCAATGGCAACGATGGCACGGTGCGAGCTTTCGTTCCCCATTGGGAGAGAACAGTCTTGCGTGAATATTATTGGGGCAACTTTCGACAAATGATCGAAGCTTCTTCTAAGCATCCTGCAATGCTGAGTTATTTGAATAATCGCAGCTCACGTGCTGGTAGCGCAAATGAGAACTATGCTCGCGAATTATTTGAATTACACACCTTGGGTAAAGATGCTTATCTCAATAATCTTTTTGCCCAATGGAAAAAAGTACCTGGCGCTAAAGAAGGTAAACCTTCTGGTTATATTGATGAAGATGTATATGAGGCCGCTAGATCGTTTACTGGCTGGGCCATGGCCGATGGTACGGGTTTAGGAGGTGGCCAAGCCTTAGCCAAGACAGGCGAGTTCTGTTATGTCGAATCTTGGCATGATAACTATCAAAAACGAGTGCTAGCTAATGAGTTCCCATCTTTTGCCGGGCCGATGAGCGATGGTAATCGGGTGCTCGATTTATGTGCAGCTCACCCAGCAACTGCACAACATCTTGCTAAAAAGTTAGTCACTCGATTTGTGAGTGATCAGCCACCACCCGATTTGGTCAAAAGTACTGCGAGGGTATTTGAGCAAGAGTCAACATCACCCCATCAATTGCGTAAAGTATTTGAACATTTAGTGCTTCACTCACAAAAGATACCTATTAAGCAGCGGCAAAAGGCGCGCACCCCTACGCAATTGGTGGGTCGCTTTGCAAGAGCTGTCAATTTGCCCTTGAACTTTCAGGAAGCGCATATTTTATGGATGCTGGATCAGTCTGGTCCTCCTCTATACGGTTGGCCGACACCAGAGGGTCCGCGCACGGAAGTGAATTGGCTAGTGTCATCGTCGTATTTGCGTAATCGCATTGATCTCATGCAAGGACTCGCTCAAAACTGGTGGGGTACTGGGGTTTGGGATCCTTTTGATGGTTTGCCCGCAAAGCCTAGCTATCAAGAGATGATGGCTCGTTGGGAAAGCCCTTTATTCGGGGTGCCGCGTCCAGATTTATCGATGGCTATTTTGAGCTCGCAAAAAATTAAAGTAACTGATTCAGTCAATGATGCGGGTACCGCCCGCCGTCTTATTGGCCTATTAGCATGTGCACCTTCTTTTCAGGTGGGGGTCGCTTTACCTACTCCTGAGCAAATTGGTTTGTCAGGTCAAAGTGTAAGCAAGAAGAGGGTGAGTACATGAAGCGCCGTGATTTTTTAAGGCTTGGCGCAAGTTCTTACTTGTTCGCCCAGGAGGCTTTTGCCGGCATGAGCGATATGGCAATGTCTGGTGATAGCGGTTCGAGTATTAAGACGGCTGCTTCAGTGATCAAACCAAATTCCAATCAAGCCACTCCCTTGATCGTGGTATTTTTGCGGGGTGGTGCTGATGCCCTAGGAATACTCTCGCCATTAGAGGATCCCAATTTCTTAGCGGCTCGTCCTCCAGAGATGCGCTTTACAGCAGACAAGGCTGCAGGCCCTCCGATTGAACTCAATGGCACCCCTTTATATTGGATGGCCAATGCAAAACCCATCACGGAGCTCTATGCGACCAAGCGCTTAGTGGTCTGGCCTGCGGTGGGTCTGCGCGATGAAACTCGTTCTCACTTTGAAGCGCAAGAGATTATCGAGCGTGGCGTCCAGTCACTTGATCGGCTGCCTGACTCGGTAGGTTGGATGGCGCGCGCTGAGCAAATCAATACGCCGCGCTGGTCTACGAATTCATTACCATTGTTTTCTGGAAATAGTTCTTTGCCGAGAGTGATGCAGGGGGCACAGCAGGTGATCGTCGCACGTGATTTACAAGGTGGCATCCCTTTTCCGGGTGGGGATAATGCCTTTAAGGCCATTCAGGCTTTGTGTAGCGCTGATCAATCTCATAGCGTGAGCGGCAATATGCTGGAAACCTTGCACTTGATAGAAGAGATCAATCGCGCGCTACCAAAACAAGATAACCGCATTGCGCCATATACCAGCTCGGGGCTTACGGCCTATCCTAACTCTGATCCTGGTGTGGGTCTACGATCGGTGGCGCGCTTAATGCAGGCTAACGTCGGTTTGCAATATGCCTGGGTTGATCAAGGTGGCTGGGATACCCATGAGCATCAGGGCTGGAAACTTAATTATTTGGTTAAAGATTTAAGCAATGCATTACAGGCTTTTGATCAGGATATGCAAGCTCAGAAAAAAGATTACACCTTGGTCGTTCTCTCTGAATTTGGTCGGCGTCTCAGAAGTAATCGAAGCAATGGCACGGATCATGGCCATGCTGGCTTAGCCTTAGTAATGGGAAGTGCAGTTCCGGGTGGTAAGGTAATGGGTAGGTGGCCCGGATTGCAAGCCGATTCTTTAGATAGAGGGGTGGATCTAGCAGTCACAAGTGATTATCAAGAGGTTCTTCAGCAGGCATTAAGATGGAGGTCACGAAGTGCTTAATTTACTATTTTTCTATCACTAATATTATGACGATTCTAGTTACTGGCGGTACAGGCTACATCGGTTCTCATACCGTAGTCCAGCTTCTTGCAGCGGGTCATGATGTATTGATTCTGGATAATTTAAGCAATAGTAAGGTGCAGGTCATTGACCGTATCACTAAGATTGTGGGCAAGACCCCCGGATTTATCCAGGGTGACATTCGGGATCGCGCATTACTCAAGAAGTTGTTTGCAGAGCATACGATTGAGACAGTGATTCATTTTGCGGGTTTGAAAGCTGTCGGCGAATCTGTTCAAAAGCCCTTAATGTATTACGAAAATAATGTGAGTGGCAGCATTGTGTTATTTGAAGAGATGGCCGCTGCGAATCTGAAATCCATTGTCTTCTCATCATCTGCCACTGTATATGGCGATCCGCAGTTTTTGCCGATTACCGAAGACCACCCTTTATCGGTGACAAACCCTTACGGTCAAAACAAATGGATGATCGAAAATATATTGCGTGATATTTATGTGGCAGATACCACATGGAAAATTGTGCTCTTGCGATACTTCAATCCTGTGGGGGCTCATATCTCTGGCACGATCGGTGAGGACCCGGCAGGTATTCCCAATAACTTGATGCCATTTGTGGCGCAAGTGGCTGTAGGCAAACGTCAATTGTTACAAGTCTTTGGTAATGACTACTCAACCCCTGATGGCACTGGGGTGCGCGACTATATTCATGTTGAGGATTTAGCTTCTGGACATTTGGCTGCTTTGGACTATTTGCAAAACCACGATGGCGTACTAACTGTGAATTTGGGTACCGGCAAAGGCACTTCGGTAATGGAAATGATCGAAGCCTTTAAAAAGGCTAGCGGTAAAGCGATCGCCTATGAAGTGGTTTCAAGAAGATCTGGCGATATTGCGAGTTGCTATGCCGATCCTAGTAAGGCAAAAGCCGTACTAGGCTGGCAGGCAATTTACGGCATTGAGCAGATGTGCGAGGATGCTTGGCGTTGGCAAAGTCAGAATCCGAATGGATTTGCTTAGGGATATTGTCTGAGCGGGATTTACTGGGAAATCTTTTGTAATTGCTCGCGAATGGCTTGATCGATATAGTTACTGACCCAGTAGCGTTGCATCACTGCAGTACTTAAAGCTTCTGGTGTTAGTGCCAAGTGAATATGATGAGCATGCCAGTTTTGCTGTCCTTCTAGAGATAAGACTCCGGCAACGCATTCCATGAGTGCTTGTTCTGCTGCCTCCATCACCACATCAATGACTAACTCAGGATATTGCTCGGTATCGGCATAGCGCTGGGTAAAGTAGGTCATGAGATCTTGGAATCCCTTGAAATCTCGATTGGCCAGGATCAAATTGGAGAGGGCTACGTATTCAGCGGCTCTTCCAGTGAGTTGTGGTGACTGCGCTTCATTAGTCCACTGTACTTTTGGGAAAAAACTCAGGTCATGCTCTTCTTCTGCGGGTGGCGTCTCTGCAGTAGGGGGTGATTGATCAAGGGGATCGCTTGGATCTTGCACTGGCTCTGGGGGCTTATTCTCTTCTATTACAGTGGCAGGATCTTTGAGGCCCTTGTAGCCACTTAAGCGATATAAGAAAAAGAGCTTTCTCAGCCTTTGCAAAATATGATTAGAGTGTGCTACTCGAGAGCGACTATTGAGTAGTGAATCAATAAAGTTCCGAATCGGCCCCGGCATATTGGCACGAAACTCATCTTGCCAGGCATTCCAATTAAGGCCTGAGCCATCGGGCTTAATGAGATTAGTGCGGGCTGTGTTTTGCACTGCCTCATCAGGTTCAATCATGAGAATGATGCGGTTGCGTCCCACCACAATGCCAAAGTGACTTAAGCGTTGTGAGCGAGAATCGCTGATGTCAAAGATTTCTCCTTGATTGATTAAGGCGGTATGACCTTGGATAGCGCAGTCTTCAGGCAAGATCCACCAGTAAGCAGTGGCATCAGCTAGGCGCAGCTGGCCGTATTCATGGCAGTGGTGATTGGCGATTTCTTGATAACCCGTGATGACCTGTAGGTGGTTTTGTTCTGGGTTCTCCAAAGGATGGCAGTAACCTACGCGGGCCGTGATTTCAATGCTGGCAGGGAGGGTAAAGAAGCGGGTATTAAGGTAATTGGTAATCCACTGTTCACGTGTACCAGGCACACCATGTGGGGGGTGCATCGTATCTTGAGTGGGGTTCATACCCATTAAGGTCACACGAGTGCCATGATCACCAATCATGTCAGGCTTGTCATCATCGCTAATGGGTCTGGCATAAACAGGCTCACCTGTGCCTGTCACAAAACCCTGAACACCGTAGACATCAGCTTCAGCTTGATAGCAAATAAAGACGCAATACCCTTTGCCATCTTTCCAAGATTCATATTGAATGCCAGCATGGTTACGAGTGAGGGCGGAGATCTTCGCACCCACACCATAGTTTTGATGCTGGTTTGCAACACCGCCAGAAGACGATAGGCTATTTAATAGAGATAGCATTTGCTCTGGAGCCATGCCATCGCCATTGTCGGTAAAGGCAAGCTTATAAAAGCCACCTTCTTGCAAAATGATTTCATTAAAGTCGAGGCGAATCAAGCCTAAGTCTTCGCCAGTGCGCTCACAAGCCTCAATCGAGTTTTTGAGAAATTCTCGTAAATATTGCGTGGGAGGACAATCGCGACCCAGATTGCGTATCAGGGCAGTCAGGCCCTGAGGATTAACGCCAGTAGGCTGAAAGAGGGCGGTACTCATACCATTCTTTTTATGCTGTAAATAGAATAATGCTCAGGTGATGATCGATGTAGAGGCATTTTTTATTTCATTAAATTCTTGTTCTTGCGTTGCTAGGTCTAGGGTGTAGTGGAAACCAAAGCGATGATTTCTAAAATCTTCCCCAAGTCTTGCTGCATACATATTGTGGCGATTACGGCGATATTCAAATCCTAAGTTTTTATAATGCAATAACTTGAGGTCATCAGCGCTATTTGTAGCTGAGTAAACTTTTACTTGATCGATAGAATTTTTTGCCTTTGGGTCGGCCGTATGTGATCCAGGGCCAAAATTTATTTCAGCACATTCGGTGGGTTTAAATAAAATCATCTTAGAGTAGAAAATAGACTCACAACCTCTCTTGACTTGTTCTGTTATGAGAGACTTATAGTTATCAGGAAAATACTCAGAAACCATCTCGTATCCAATTGGTTTGAAAGCAGAGAACTTGCTTATGTTAGTTTGCAGAAATTCTAATAAGCTTGGGTGATATAAAAACTCATCCATGTCACAGACTATTGAATAGTCTGATTGGTCATTTTTCCAGCAATTATTTCTCAGATTCATCAAGGTAAGCTCTGAATGTTCGCCACCGGAATCAAACCGAGTCACAATGGTATTAGGGTGATCACTGGCGATTTGAACGCTATCATCTGTAGAGTAATTATCGTAGATATAGATCTTTTCTGCGATTTTGCTATAATAATTGAGGAAGTGCGGAAGCATTAATGCTTCATTGAAGCAAACTGTATGGACAGTAATGTTCATAGTGACTTTTCTAATTGCGGTGGCTTCAACTCTATCTTTTAATTATCCTGCGGTCAAGATTATTTGGCGCCAGCCCAATTGTTTTCAAAAGCTGACATGAAAATTATCGCAAATATTAATCGAGAGTTGTCTAAGATTTAATCGATTTGTGTTTAGAAAGAATTAAAACGATGGCCATGAATATCTCGATCGTTGGGGCGGGTCTTTCGGGTGCGGTTTTAGCTCGCCAATTTGCTGAAGCGGGTCTCAAGGTTACTGTTTATGAGTCGCGAAATCATATTGCAGGAAATTGCCATACACAACGCGATCCTGATACAGGAGTACTGATTCATGTCTACGGCCCCCACATTTTCCACACTAATCATCAGCACGTTTGGGAATACATTCAAAAGTTTGATGTAATGATGCCTTTTGTCAATCGCGTTAAAGCAAGCGTTGGCAGCCGGATATATTCAATGCCTATTAATCTAATGACAATTAATAGTTTTTATAACAAGTGTTTGAACCCACAAGAGGCAAAAGAATTTATTTATAGTATTGGTGATCAGGCAATTAATGAGCCAAAGACTTTTGAGGAGCAGGCACTCAGATTTGTGGGTAAAGATCTTTATGAAGCTTTTTTTAAGGGCTACACAGAAAAGCAGTGGGGCATGTCGCCTACACATTTACCTGCAAGCATCCTGAAGCGTTTGCCAATTCGATTTAATTATGACGATAATTACTATGAGAGTCGCTATCAAGGGATGCCTTTAAATGGCTATACCCACCTTGTCGGAAAAATTTTGGACCATTCAAATATCGTAGTGAAGCTATCAACTTCATTTCGACGCTTTGAGGCAGCCCAATATGACCATGTCTTTTATAGCGGACCAATTGATGCATGGTTTAATTTTTCTTTAGGTGCTTTAGCATATAGAACCTTAGATTTTCAGCTTGAACGCCATCAGGGGGATTATCAGGGAAATGCCGTCATGAACTACTGTGACCCAAGCATCCCGTGGACACGTATTTCTGAGCATAAGCATTTTGCCCCTTGGGAAAGCCATGAAAATACAGTGATATACAAGGAGTTCAGTAGGGCATGCGGAAGAGAAGATATACCCTATTACCCTATCCGTTTAGCGCACGATAAAACTCAATTAAATGATTACTTTAGAGTTGCTCAACTTGAAAAAAACGTAACTTTTATAGGCCGTTTGGGAACCTATCGCTACTTAGATATGGATATAGCAATCAGCGAAGCCCTTACATTAGCGAGGGAATCTCTTAACGCGATAGCGGAAAAGAAATCAATACCTCACTTTAGTGCCCCACCAGTATTTTCTTAAAATATCAATAGAAACATCAAGTCATATGAAAGATATCTCCATCTATCAAACTTTCCATAAAGATTTTATCCATAATCCAGAAGCATTGTGGATAAAGCCAATTGGAGTTAATGGCTATAGATATGATAATTTTTTATCGGACGCTACTGGAGAAAATATTACTAGTCTTAATCCCTATTACTGTGAATTGACTGCTTTTTATTGGGTGTGGAAAAATACTAGATCAGATTATGTCGGCTTCTATCATTACCGTAGATACTTGAATTACTGCGTTAACGATGATTTTCGTGAATCTGGATTGTGTGCAATAGATCATGAATGCGTAAAATATTTGAGCTCTGAAAATCAGAAAAAAACCTTGCAAAAAATTTTAAGTATGACTGATGTCATCTTGCCAACCAAGTCATTTCTTTCTCCCAGCATAGAGGGGCATTATTTAAAGCATTTGCAGAATGAGCCCTGGTTAGTTTTTATTGAAATCCTAAGAGATGTATACCCTCAATATACGAGTACGATAGATTTGTTTGCCATAACCCCATTTGCTCCTGTTTGTAATATTTTTGTAATGAAATGGCCACTATTTGACTGCTATTGTAGGGAGCTTTTTTATGTTGTCGATATGGTATTTAATCGCATTGGCAGCCCCTATGATGACTATCAAAATCGCTACCCAGGATTTTTAGCCGAACGTTTTTTGAGCCTTTGGATGCATATTCATCAAATTCAGGCAATTGATGTGCCGATGATGACTTTGGCGTGACCAACTTAGGCTAGATTAATGTATTACCATTTAAAATCATTTAACAAGAATGATTGAATTGAGTTAAATATGCATGAAACAAGTAAATCAATCTTTCAAAGATTAAAAGATAGTCGCTATGTGACCCGCTATTTTGTGGGCGATGGGATTGATATTGGTGCTGGTAGCGATTCTCTTGGTCAGTATCAAGAGTTTTTTCCGCTCATGAAGTCATGCAGAGCATGGGACATAGACGATGGCGATGCCCAATTTATGCCAGGCGTTCCTGACGCGTCTTATGACTTTATTAATTCATCACATTGCTTGGAGCATCTTCATGATGCATCGATAGCGATCGATAATTGGTTGCGAGTTTTAAAGCCTGGCGGGCATCTCGTTTGCGTTGTTCCCGATGAAGATCTATATGAACAAGGCGTTTTTCCATCCACTTGGAACTCTGATCATAAATGTACATTTACCATTTACAAGAAAAAAACTTGGTCTAGTAATAGCGTGAATATATTCGATTTGCTCTCCAATACAAAGCAGGCTATTGATATAAAGAGAATTGAGTTATTAGATGCAACATACAAATTTACTATCGCGCCCCCATTGGGTGATCGCTTTGATCAGACTGCGACAGCACTGGGCGAGGCGGCAATTGAATTTATTATTCAGAAAAAGTGACTATGAAGTTAAGTAAAATCCTTAAGAAAAAAGAGCAATTACAATCGCCGAGGATTTTGATTGCCTTATCTACTTATAATCGACCAATCATTACTAAGATATGCCTTGAGAGCTTATCTAGTTTGCGGTCAGATAATATACGGCTAGTTGTGTATGATGATTCATCCACCAAGTATGATCGAAAATTTTTAGAGCTCTACGCGGATGAGGTTGTACGTTTTGATAATAATGGGGGAATTGAGCGTTCTCGCGCTAAATCATTTAGAGATTTTCGTTATCGTTTCACTGACTATGATTTGTTATATCTGACTGATAACGATACTCTCCATGATCCAGAGGCTATGGAGGTATTAATTAAAACGTATCAGGATCTTCAGGCAAAAAACCATGTGATGCCAATCTCGCTATTTAATTCTTCTAATCATACTTCTGAGTTAAATATTGTTGTTTCCGATACTCTAGGATGCATTATTAAAACTCTACCTGGCGTTTCTCAGTGTTACGATCGATCTATGGTTGAAGTCATCGTCGATGGCCTAAATCAATCGGCAGAGCTCGAGAGTACGCATGGGTGGGACTGGGATTGGCCCGCTTTATTAAAAAGCCATTTTTTCGTTACCAAGCATTCCTATTTAGAGCACTTTTGTCGTGACCGTGATGATGGTGGTATGCACGCTCCTTATTCTGGACTCGGCTTTACTGCAAAGTATGATTTTGAGCATGATCGTGCAATGAATCCAACGGATTATCTTATTTCACACCGTGATTTAGTTATCGATCAAATCTTGGGTGTTCAGCAAACCGTAAAAGGTTATGAGGCAATTTTCCCGGCGCAGGAAGGGCAGATTAATAATGTAGGTGGTGGCGAGTCTGATAAAAATATTCTTCTTGAGCTTAGCAAAATCTTTACTGACGATATTGAAGTTTTAGATATCGGAATTGGCACAGGAAGTCTTGGCCACTTCATCGCCAATAACTCCGAGCTAAATCACTGGAGGGTAGATGGTATCGATGGGTATGAAAAGGCCTGCAAAAATCTCTCATTAATTGAGAAGAAGTACTATCGCAACATTTGGTGGTGTAATGCTGAAAATTTGACAGCCGATAGATTGAAAAAGTATCAGTTAATTTGCATCCTAGATGTAATTGAACATCTAAAAATTGATGATGCAAAACTCCTCTTGCGGCAACTTTTGAGTGGCCTCAATGATGGCGCATATCTATTTTTGAGTACCCCATTATGGTTTTATCCCCAAGGTCATATAGAGACTGGAGACCTGGAAGAGCATCTTATTGGGGTCCCTGCAAGTGCACTAATTGCTTTAAAACCAATCATGTATTCAATTGGACCTCAGTTAGTTGGAGGATTTATTTTCACTCGAGATAGTTTGCAATATATTGATCAATTTGAGCCAACAACGGACAGAGATTTTAATTATGAGCGAGGAATTGAAAATGCTATTGAAGCTGGCTTAAGATTAGACATTGGCGTCGTTAATATTCTAAATGCCTAAGAAAAAGTTACCAACAGACGATGAGTTTATTCAGTTGCTCAGCGCTGAAAGTATAGAAACACTTATTACCAAAGGCCTCGAATATAAAAATAGTCATGACTATGAAAAAGCCACTGCTTGCTTTGACCAAGCTCTTCTTGTAGAGCCAAATTTTTCTGAGGCCTACTACCATCGCGGTAATGTTTTTTTTGATCAAAGGCGTTATCTTGAGGCAATAGAGAGTTATGACTGCGCTCTTGCTTTAGAGCCTGCCTTGGGCCATGTGCTCCAGAACAAAGCAATCTCTTTACATAATGTGGGGAGATTACAAGATGCTGTGAATACCTACCGACAAGTTCTTGAGATTGACCCTAATAACTGTAATGCGTACTTTGGCATGGGTACTGATCTTGAGTCCTTGGGGCAACTAGAGTCTGCTATTGCTGCGTTTGAATCGACTATTTCGATTGATCAAGCTCACATACAAGCGCATCTTCATAGCGCTGAATGCTGGCATAGGCTAGGTGATCAAAATAAGGCTTTAGCGGCATTCGATAAGGCGGTGGCCCTCGACTCTACGAGGCCTGAAATATTCGCACGCAGAGGAAATATTTTGCAATCCTTAGGTAGGGTAGCAGAAGCTATTCAGTGCTATGACCAAGCACTCAGTTTGGATGCTCAATACCCATATCTAAAAGATACCCGCTTACTAGCTAAATTGGGGCTATCAGACTGGAGAAATCTCGATCAAGAGATTGCGCAATTTTCGCAAGCGATTGAACGAGACGATCCAATTGCGTCGACATTTCCTGTTTTAGTTGCCATCGACTCATTGAGGTTGCAAAGAAAGGCTACCAGTCGCTGGGCGAATACGATTTATCCAGAAAACTCACAGTTAGGAAATTTGGCTAAATATCAGCGACATCAAAAAACTAGAGTTGCTTATTTTTCGGCAGACTTTAGAAATCATGCAGTCACAATGCTGACAGCTGAATTATTTGAAATGCATGATCGCGAAAAATTTGAAATTATTGCTTTTGCATTTGGACCCCCTACGCAGGATGCAATTGTCGACCGTCTAAAGTTAGCATTTGATCAATTTATTGATGTTCGTGAACTAACTGACCTGCAAGTAGCAAGCTTGGCGCGTCAAATGGAGATTGATATTGCAGTGGATTTGGGCGGTTATACCGCCAATTGCCGTACGGGCATTTTTGCCCTAAGGGTGGCTCCTATTCAGGTTGGTTATCTAGGATATTTAGGTACTTGGGGTACTCCTTATATGGACTACATCATTGCTGATTCCGTGATCATTCCAGAGGAGAGTAGGGATATCTACAGTGAAAAGATTATATATTTGCCAGCCTTTCAGGTAAATGATTCACAGCGCGTTATTTCAGACAGGGTATTTAATCGAGCGGAATTAGGTCTTCCAGAAAATGCAATGGTTTATTGCTGCTTTAATAATACTTATAAAGTATTGCCAAAAGTTTTTACAGTCTGGATGCGCATCTTAAAAGCGGTTGAAGGCAGCGTACTTTTTTTATATGCAAGCAATTCTTCTATCGAAGATAATTTGCGAAACCAGGTTATTGAGAATGGGGTCGATCCTCAGCGCCTAGTTTTCGGAGGGCGATTGGCGGGACCAGAATATTTATCTCGCTACAGGACGTGTGATCTATTTTTAGATACCTCTCCCTACAATGCCGGCACTACTGCAAGCGATGCTTTATGGGCTGGCTTGCCAGTGTTAAGTTATCTAGGGGAGACTTTTGCCAGCAGGATGGCAGCTAGTCTTTTGCAGGCAGTTGGCCTGCCTGAGTTAGCAACGTCTACGATTGAGGAGTATGAAGCCCTTGCTATTGAATTAGGCCGTAATCGACAAAAATTAGATGCGCTGAAAGCTAAGCTAGCCCTAACAAAATCAAAATCCGATTTGTTTGATACGAAAACATTTACGAGTAACCTGGAGACGGCCTATGCAAAGGCCATAGATCAATGGCAGCAAGATCTTCCCCTTGACCATATTGTGGTTAAATCAGATGCTTGATAGCTCATTCACCTAAAAAGGTCTTCCAGTATGTCGCAACTTGGGTCTGGCAATAGCGAAAAATTACGCGACTTGCAAAGTCGACTGGAATACCTAAAGCGCCATCATCGTGGAATGATCTCTCAAATAGCAGACCTAGAAAAGCAGATTCTAGAAATGAATAATGAATTACCTAAAGCGAATACTACGCAGCAAACTCCTAAATTAAGCAATACAGCTTTACAAGCTTTACACACTCAAGCAAGAGAGGCGGTAAATCTTGCGAAGTATGATGATGCTGTGAGTCTATATAAGAAAATTTTGTCTAATTACCCAACGGATTTAGATGCTCTTTTTTTGCTTGGTAATTCTTTGAGTAGCTTAAGGCAGTACGATGAAGCAATTCGTAGCTATGATTCTGCCCTTGCAGTAGAGCCAGACTCGTCAGCTTGCTATATTAATCGCGGCATTGCTATGCATCAACTAGGCCGCTATTTGGATGCAATAGCTAGCTATAAGGCTGCCTTAACAATTAATCCGCAAGATAGTCTAGCTTATAACAATCTTGGAAATTCTCAAAATGAGCTAGGACAGCTCGCAGAGGCAATAACTAGCTATGACCATGCTGCTCGTATTAATCCGAATTACGCTACAGCATTTTATAACCGCGGGGTTGTCTACGACAAAATGCAGAATCGATCTGCGGCTGTGATTAGTTTTGCTAGCGCTATTCAAATTGATAAGTCATATACACAAGCCTACTTTATGAAGGCGAATGCCCTTAGCGCCCTTGGTAAATATGATCAAGCAATTGGGGCTTTTGAAAAAGCACTTTCCTTGGATCCTTCAATGGGTGGCGCCTGGAATAATTTAGGAATTGCATTTCACAATCAGCAACGCTATCAAGATGCTATAAATAGTTATCAAAAAGCGATTGCATTAAATTCACAAGATGCTATTGCCTGGAGTAATCTAGGAAATTCGCAGAATGTAATGATGCAAAAAGATCAGGCCCTTGACAGCTACAGCAAGGCAATAGAGATTCGACCTGATTTCATTGATGCCCTTGTAAATCGGAGTGTTGTTTTGCAAAGTCTTGGTAAATATGATGATGCCCTAGCAGGCTATACAAGGGTGTTAGAGCTTTCCCCAAATCACGTAGAGGCACTGTGGAATCAAGGGCTTTCCAGATTAACTTTGGGAAATTACCAACAAGGTTGGCTGGGATATGAGCAGCGCTGGTCAAGGGCGAAGCCAAGCTCGCCACTTAGAAACTTTCAGCAAAATTTATGGCTGGGTAATGAGTCCCTTGAAGGCAAAACCATTCTGTTGCATGCCGAGCAGGGTTTAGGTGACAGCATTCAGTTCGCTCGATATATCAAAGGAGTTTCTTCTTTGGGCGCAACGGTGATAGTAGAGGTTCAGAAAGCACTAGTGAATATTTTTAAAGATTTGGCTGGTATCGATATTTTGATTGCTGCTGGCGACCCTATTCCCGAGTTTGATCTTCACTGCCCATTTATGACTTTACCATTGGCTTTGAGTGCTCATTTTGGCTTTTCTATTAACGGTACCAAATATCTTAATGAAGATCTTGATCGAGTAGAGTATTGGAAGCTGCGCCTAGGAACTACTAAAAAATTGCGTGTTGGTTTGGTGTGGAGCGGCAATATTAACCATGGCCACGACGAAAAACGTAGTATTACCTTAAAAGAGATCTTGCCCTATTTGCCAGGTGATATTGAATATATTAGTTTGCAAAAAGAAATTCGAGAGGGTGATATGAGTATCCTACTGGAGAATCCTCAGATTTTGCATTTTGAAGATGAGTTACGTGATTTTTCTGATACTGCCGCTTTGTGTACCTTAATGAATCTCATTATTAGCGTTGATACTAGCCCAGCTCATTTAGCTGGAGCCTTAGGTTGCCCTCTTTGGCTGGCCTTGTCTATTGGCCCTGATTGGCGCTGGGGGCTCGATGGTGAGAGAACTGATTGGTATGATAGTGCTAAGCTTTACCGGCAGGCTCAGCTTGGCAACTGGGGCGATGTATTTAAACGCATGGGTAGTGATTTGAGTATGCTCAAATTGAAAGCTCAATAGCTGATAGTAAGAAACCTTTCAAATAATGGCGCCATGACAAACTTAAAATCTAAAAGCAAAAAACTTAATCCAATTGCCTCGCGGGCTTCTAGATCTTCTGCACCCGCAAAGAAAACGAGCGCTTTGGCCATAGCAAAAAAAACGCCTATAGCTACTGCTGCCAAAGCGGCTATGAAGTCGCCGAAAGGGAAGCCATCGAATGCTTTACCTGAGGCTCCTGTTAAATCTATACCCAAAGCCGATCCTAAGCTTGAAAAAAGTTTAGCCAAAAAGCCTCTGGGTTCCTTAGATACACCCATTCGGGTGTTCCAAATTTATTACGAGGCTTGGCAACGTGAGTTGCTTGATCCTAATTTTGCCGCTTTAGACAATAGTAAAAGTGACTCCGAGTTTTTGGAGTTCGCTGTTTTCCAAAAACTGGCTGGTACTGACTACATTAAGGGTGCGCAATTGTGGGGCGCATTGTCTTGGCGTTTTACCGAAAAAACGGGTATGACTGGTGCTGATTGGGTGAAGGAGATTTCCGCTCATCCGGGGAATGATGTCTATTACTGCAATCCTTACCCTGAGAATGAAGCGCTCTTTCACAATATGTGGCTACATGGTG
>Ga0316223_1002207_pt1 | contig 16297 bp, 18 predicted proteins | sample TBH18009metaG_FD_206007 | JGI IMG/M metagenome (GOLD analysis project Ga0316223, IMG submission 206007) | Freshwater microbial communities from Trout Bog Lake, Wisconsin, USA - TBH18009 | ecosystem: Environmental > Aquatic > Freshwater > Lake > Hypolimnion/Profundal zone | place: USA: Wisconsin...
AGAATTCCAGGCGGTGACCAAGGAAGTGATGAATCGCACCGAGGCCAAAATAACCGTACTGCGCAAGGATCCAATTGCGGCTGTGTCTTTGCGGACATTGTCGCTCGTCCTGCGTGGGGATGGAATATTAGGTTTCGCTCAGGTCGAGGGTGCGCCGCAAATACTGCCGGGCGATCCCCGTCCACATTCGGCAAGAGGTGTGTGCACCGAGTGTCATCCCATCGGAAAGGGTTTCGAATTGACCCCTGACCCCGATCTGATAAGCTTGCCGCCTCCGGTGTTGGCCCGAGACGTGGCGGCTCGTGGGGTGCCTGCGCATGAAAACAGTGGCCCTTGCGAGGCGTGCCACGTCATTAGATAATCCATGGTTGGAGGTAGGTTATGCCGGGTAAGTCTTCGGAAGCTTTGGCGAATATTGGCTTGTACGCCCATTACGGCGCGTCTGTTGCGAAGAAGCTTGGCGGAAGCATGGTCGATGGATTCCGCTCGGCGTTCTCGGTGGATGCCGACATTCGGCGGTCGTATTTCCGCGACAAGGGCATTCAGCACGCCAAGGCTGGCCGCTACGAAGCTGCCGTGCCGCTGCTGGAGGAAGTCTGGTCGGCCGGCGACACCGCCCCGCAGGTCGCGCTTCATCTCGGACTGGCCTATGTCCGGACCGGGGCGGTCGACAAGGGGCTGGAAATGCTGGAACAGGCCCATGGGGCCGATGCCGCCGACATCAAGCTGGCCACCGTGCTCGGCCTCGCCTATGTCCAGGCGCAGCGTTACGAGCTTGCGGTGCCGGTTCTGAGCAAGGTGGCGGAGGAAAGCCCGACCAATTTCAATGTTCGCTTCCGCCTTGGCGTCGCGCTGGACAATCTTGGGCGCTTCGCCCAGGCGATCGATAGTTTCCAGATCGCCCAGGGTCTCCGCCCGAACGAGGCCAAGGTCTATCGCGCCATCGCCTATTCCTTTGAGCAGATGGGCGAGCACGAGCAGGCGATCCCCTATTTCAAGAAGGCCAACGAGCTTGAGGGCGGTGGGGCGTGAAACTTGCGCGGGGCGGCTTGAGCGAGGAAGGTGGCCGGTAAGATGAGCGCAGTCGCGGATCGTGGAATCGAGGGCAGCTCGCTCCAGCGGATCAAGGAATCCGAGGAGCTGCTGGCCAAATTGTATGTCGTCGAGGACGAAGTGCGGCCGGTCAATTCCAGCACTATTCGCTGGCTGCTGGTCGCCTCGGTCCTGTCGGTCCTGATGTTCGTTGCCACGCTGCTGCTGCGCTACAACGAGTTCATCGTCATGCAGGAGGATGCGTTATCCAAGCGCGGCAATCTGGAAGCCGCCCTCCAGCGCCGCGACAACCTTTTTGGCAATCTGGTCAAGCTGACGCTCAATCACGCCGCCCTGGAACACGCGATCTTCTCCCATGCCGCCGACAAGCGGGCCGAAAGCTTCGGCCAATCGGGCGGCGCTGGCGATACCGCCAGCCTGGAAAAATTGATTCAGTCTGGTGGGCTGGCCAAGCTGCTTACCAATGACAGTTTGGCGGCGGTTTTGGGCGGGTTGAAGGCGGTGGTCGAGCAGTATCCGAACATCCAGTCGGCCGAAACATATAAGCAGATGATGACGTCACTGGTTGACTTTGAAGACAAGATAGAGAAGCGCCGCGAAGAGTATAACGGGTCGCTGGCGATATACAACGCCGAGATCACCAAGTGGCCCTGGGATTACCTTGCCAAGGTGACCGGCTTCAAGAAAATGGAATACTATCAGCTGCGCAATGACGGCGATACGCCAATCATTACCCCTGAATTGTTCCAGCAGCTTTTGCCGTTGGCCCATGTGCAGGAGAGCAAACGATGATTTGGCAAGCTTTGCTCAAGGGCACCGCCGTCGTGACGTTCACCCAAGGCATCATGGCGCTGGTGGACAAGGCCTTTGCCGAAGAAATCCTGCCCCACCGCATCTACAACACCGCGGAGGCTGGAGAGATCCTGGGGATGGAGCGTCTTGACGTCATCAAGCTGCTGCGTCAGGACGAGTTGAAGGGCAAAAGAGTGGACGGAAATTATCGTATCCTTGGCGCCAGCCTCTTGGAATATCTAAGCCGATGAAATTCGACCATTGCAAAGATTGCCGTGAGGAAGTGGTGTGGTGGGCGTTCTATGTGAACATCTGCCAGACGATTTTCAAGGGGGTGCTTGGCCTGCTCAGCGGCAGCGCCGGGCTGCTCGCCGATTCGCTCCATTCCGGCGCGGATGTGGTGGCCAGCGCGGTGACCATGTTCTGCGTTAAGGTCTCGGATCGGCCGGCCGACGAGAAGTTTCCCTACGGCTATGGCAACGTCCAGTACATATCCTCGGCGATCGTCGGCATGATCCTGCTGGCCGGCGCGATCTTCCTGATGTACGAGTCGATCCTCAAGATCATCTCGGGCAACATGGAGGCTCCGAGCCTGATCGCCGCTGTCGGCGCCTCGGTGACCATCGTCACAAACGAGTTGATGTACCGCTATCAGGTCTGCGTCGGCTCGGAAAACAACAGCCCGGCGATCATCGCCAACGCCTGGGATAACCGCTCGGACGCGATGTCGTCTGTGGCGGTGCTGGTCGGCGTAGTCGCTTCGGTGATGGGCTTTCCCATCGCTGATACGCTCGCGGCGATCGGGGTGTCGCTGCTCGTGGGGAAGATCGGCATCGAGCTGATCGCCGAATCGGTCAAGGGACTGATGGACACCTCGGTGGACGGCGACGTTCTCACCACGGTGTGGCAGGTGGCCAAAGCGCACCCTTCCGTCCACAGCATCTATTCCCTGCGCGGCCGTAACGTCGGCGAGGAAATCCATCTCGATGTCCGCCTGCGGGTCGATCCCCGGCTGAAGATACGGGAAAGCTCGGCCATCGCCGAGGAGGTCAAGGCGCAGATCAAGGCTGCCATTCCGCACGCGCGCGATATCCGGCTGCTGGTCGGGCCGGCGCCGGCGGAAGCCTTCGGCGACCGCGGCTAATCATGGACCGCTTGACCAGATTGCTGCTGAAGCTGCGCGATAGCGCCGGTCCCGCGCTGGGGAGCCAGAGCGTGCTGCTGCTTGGCGCCTTTCTGTTGGTGGGGGTGGTAGTGGCGGCGATTTTCTCCGATGGCGGAGCGCCGGCAGCTGCGCCGAGTACCACGCCGGCATCGGTGCAGGTCCTGGCACGCCAGGGGGATCCCCAGGCGGTGGCGGTGGCCATGCCCGGACTCCAGCCCTTCATCGCCGCCAAGCCGCTGCAGTACGCCGGCCGCGTCACCCAGGTGTTGAGCGTCGGCAGCGATGTCGGCTGGGGCCAGGTCCATATCTGGATTAACGACGGCAGTGGTGCCCTGCGAGAGGTCTCGCTGGCGCCGCAATCCTATCTCGACCAGATCGGCTGTCCGCCGTTCGAGAATGCGCGGGTCAGCGGCATCGGATACCTGTTCGATCCGGGCCGGCCCAACGCCGAACTGTACGCCCGCGACATCCTCGTCGCCGGCACCACCTGTCGCCTGCGCGACGACGAGGGCCTGGCCCTGTGGATGAACCCGACACAGTAAGGCAGGGGGCGAGGGAGGCTGCGTGATTCCGGAGGAACCCCGAGGCAAAGGGCCGTGGGCCAAGGTTGTCGTCCTGCTGCTGCTGACGCTGATCGGCATCGGGCTGGCCTGGGACAAGCTTGGCCCGCTCACTTCGCCGCGCCGGGCCGATGGGATCGTGCTGGGGCGGATGCCGCTGCCCATGGAGCCGTCGATCCTGGCGCCGGTCGACAAACTGCTGGCGCCGCCGCAGCGCTATCGCCTGATGACCATTCAGCACATTCCGCCGGTGACGCAGGGCGGCGGAATGCCGCACCCGTACGTCGGCGATTGCCGAAATTGCCATTTGTTCGTCGGCGGGCCGCCACCTGGCTCGCAATTCAAGACTCCGGTTGGGGCAGTGCTGGAGAATCTCTCGCGGGTGCGCAAATTGGGCCCGCCGATCCTGCCAACCTCACGGCAGCCGCATCCGCCGGCCGGGCGTTGCATCAAATGCCATGACATCGTCGTCAAGGTGCCGATCGAGCGGAACACCGGGATTCGCTGGCGGCTTTAGCGCATGCGCATCGTGGTCATCATCAACGCCGCCGCCGGGACGGTACGGCAAAGCCGGCGCAAGGCGCTGCTGTGGGCAGTTGCCGAGCCTTTCCTTCGCCACGGCCATCTCGCCAGCTTCCAGTTGGAGGAAGGCAAGGCGTTGGGCAAGGCGATCCGGCACGCCTGCGCCTCCCCGGAGGTGGATGTCGTCATTCTGGGCGGCGGCGACGGTACCGTGTCGCGGGCGCTGGCACAGGTGGTCCCCACCGGCAAGGCGATCGGGATCCTGCCGCTGGGCACGATGAATTACGTCGCCAAGGAATTGGGGGTGCCGCTACGGCCTGACCTTGCCGCGGCTGCGCTCGCTTCAGGCACCATCAAGCGAATCGACCTGGGTCTGATCAATGACAGAATGTTTCTGATCCGTGCGTGCTTCGGCCTGCTGCCCGAATTTATCCGGGCTCGCGATCCCGTCCGCCGCAAGCGAGGCTCGATGCTCGACGCGATTGGCGCCGGAATTCTCGGTGTGGCACAAAACTACCCGCTGGTCGATGTCGGATTGCGCTGGGATTCCGGCGTGAGCCGGGTCTGCACGCCATTTCTAATGATATCCAACAACATCTGCGCCGATTCCGCACCGCTGCAGCTTCGCCGCGGGCGCCTGGATGAGGGAACCCTGGCAGTCTATGTCGCCCGCGGCATCGACCCCGTTTCGCTGATCAGCCTCAGCGTCCAGGTGGTGCTGGGGCGGTGGATGAACAACGAGGAGTTGCCGTGGTTCACGACCAAATGGATCGAGGTCGAGGCGGGCGCGGGGCTGAAGGTGTCGATCGACGGCGAGGTTGAAACCATGGCGCCGCCGTTGTCGTTCAAGACATTGCCCGCGGCCCTCTCTGTCCTCTGTCCCGCATAGTTAGCGCGCCAATGCCCGAGATTTGACGGCGGCGGCTGGAGGCTGCTGTCGTTTGAGCAGGTGGCGGATGGTTTCCAGTTCCAGCAGGAGAGCGGCCATTTCCCGCTCCAATTTCAAGGCCCGTCGGCGGAAGTGCTCCGCCTGCTGCACGCACATCTCGGCCACCACCCGCTGTCGCGCCGAGCCATCGCGGTCGGTCGCCGGGGCGTTCATGTCACCCGAGGCAATATCCAGTTCCGAAAATATTTTCGGCAGCGTGACGTCCAGCATACATCTCTTGGCATCAAGAGCGTGCTTGTCTCGCTGAGAGAGCGTCACTTCTTCGGCGATTGAGGCCGTGACGGTGTTCAGCGTCTGGAGCAGCCTAATAACTTCGGCGTCGTCGACGGCGCGATTTAGCTTAGAAGTGTTCGATGCTGACTTCACCAAAGAGTCCAGAAATTCCAGCATCTTTGCCAGGTTCTTAATGGTCAACTCACGGACGGCGCTTTCCACCATTTCCATCAACCTGGTGATCAATTCCGCCAAGGGAATCCCTGGGCATCTTAGGTGATAATATCGCCATCTCGCAAGAAGGATGGGAACGTACGGCCGGCCGCTGCCGGTCTCTGGACATGGCGCCGAAAGGGCGATACCTTGCGCGCCCGGAAGATGGCGGTCGCGCCGTCCACCGGTATCGTTGGAGACGGATAGATGGCCTTTCAACTCGCACCCTACCTTGCGGAGTCGCTGCCAGGCATCGGCATTTTCGGCAGTCTCGTTGGCGGCGCCGCGGCGCTGGCGAAGAACGCGAAATTGCTGCGGGACGGCAAAGTGGGGCAACGAGACGCGGTGATCGATATCGGCAAGGAAACCGTCGGCGCTGGGCTGGCGACTGCGTTCAGTGCCGGTGCCGCAGGTGCGGTCGGAGGTGGTCTGGTCGTATCGATCGGTGTGGCGGTTGCTGCTGGTCTGGCCGGCAAGTATGCCTGGGACCGTTGCGCCGAATATGCCGAGGAGCAATGGGCCTGCCGTGAGACGTCCTCGGTTGCCGACGACGAACTCTTGCAAGAGCTGAAATGATCTCGCAGCAGGGCAACATCGAAGCCGCGGCACGCGAATTGGTCGAACGTTACGGTGGGCGTGAAGCTCTCGACATCGCCAAGCGTCGGGTGGCGGTGGCGGAGAGCGATGGCATGGGGCCGGCCCACACGGCCGCCCTGCTGTTGCTGAGCGCAGTGGAGCGGTTGGGCGCCGAGGGACGGTAACGGTCCCGACCCCGTCCCGATTATTGGGCGACCAGCGGTGCCCGGCGCAATTCGAGCGATGCCTGAACAGTGACACCGATCGCGCCGAACAGGTTTAGCGCGCCGATCAGGGCGGCGACCCCGACGTCCGGCCAATTGGTCCCGGTAGTGGATACCCCTGTCGCGGCCAGCATTACCGCCACGTTGCCAATGGCGTCGTTGCGGGCGCATAGCCATACCGAGCGCATGTTGGAATCCCCCCGCCTGTAGGCAAACAACAGCGCTGCGATCGTACCGTTGGCGACAAGAGCGACCAAACCCACCGCGCCCATGACCGAGCTATTGGGCAGGGTGCCGAACCAGGCATGCCAAGCGGTACTGCCCAGCACCCAGAGGCCGAATCCCGCCATACACCCGCCCTTTACCAGGGCGGCGGTGGCGCGGCGGCGCAACGCCATGCCGAGCACGAACAGCCCGATGCCGAAATTGGCGGCATCACCGAGGAAGTCGAGCGCGTCGGCCTGCAGGGCGGCGGACTGGGCGAACTGGCCTGCGGCGACCTCGACCACGAACATAATCGCGTTTATGGCCAAGGCGACCTGGAGGATACGACGGTAGCGCCGATCGCCAGTTTCGCCCTCGCAGGCACCGCTACAACAATTCGACATTGCCGTTTTCTCCCTCCTCGGTTGGCTGGGACCGCATTTTTCGTCAGTTCGCCGCCACGTCGTCGCGATTCCACCATCCGCCACCAAGCGCTTGAAACAGCGCTGCGGTGTCGGCGAGCCGGTTGGCGCGCGCCTGCACCAGGGCGACGCGCGCCTGCAATGCGGTTTGCTCGGCGGTCAGCAAAGCCACGTAGGAAACCTGGCCCAATTCCAACTGCCGGCGGGTGATCTTGAGGCTTTCCGCCGCGGCCAGATCGGCGGCCACCGACGCCTTGAAGCCGTCGGCGTCGGCCTGCAAGGCCCTTAGTGTGTCGGCGACATTTTGGAAAGCGGCGATTACCGTGCTGCGATATTGCGCCTCGGCCTGATCGTAGGTGGCTCGGGTCGCCCGCTCGCGGTGCAACAGGGTGAAGCCGTCGAAAATCGGCTGACTCACGCTGCCGGCCAGGGTCCAGAAGCCGGTCCCCGGCGTGAACAGCCCGACCTTGGGCGTGTCGTAGCCGGCATCCTTGCCCGCCACCAGCGAGGCGCTGCTGCCCATGTTGGCGGTCAGATTGATCAGGGGCAGCCGGTTGGCGACGGCGATTCCGATCTGGGCACTGGCGAATTGGAGGTTGGCGGTCGCCTGACGAATGTCCGGGCGCTGCTCCACCAGTTTCGACGGCACACTCAGCGGCAGAGTCTGGGGGAGTTGCAGGGCATCGAATTCGAAAGTTTCCGTCGGCTCCTCGTCGGGTAGTTTGCCCAGCAGGGCCGTCAAGGCGTCGCGCTGAATCGCCAATTGCTTGCACAACGGCGGCAGCGTCTGCTCGGCCTGGGCCAGCGCCGCCTTCTGCGCCTCGACGTCCAAGCGCGCCACCTGGCCGATAGCCAATTGCTTGTCGAGGAGAGTCAGCATTTTCCGCTCGATGGCGACAATTTCCTTGGTCGCATTCAGCTGGCCGCGCAAAGAGGCTTCCTGCACCGCCGCGACCACGACGTTGGAGGTGAGCGTGAGGTGGGTGGCGACAAGCTGGAACCGCTGCGAGTCCGCCTGGGCGTCCAGGGATTCGACCTGACGCCAGTTGGCCCCCCACACGTCGGGGGTATAGGAAATCGACAATTGGGCGGTGTAGAGGTTGGTCACCGGTGAGCTGTCGCTTGGGCTCGATTGGCTGCCGATGGTCGCACCTTTTGCCCGTTGACCGTCGAAGCCGCCCTGGATCGTCGGAAAGAAGAAACCCTGTTGCGCTTTGATGTTTTCCTGCGCCACCCGCAGGGCCGCCTGGGCGGCGTGAAGGTCCGGATTGGCTTTGAGCGCCTGTTCAATCAGACCGTTGAGCGGCGCCGAATGAAAAAGCGTCCACCATTGGGCGGGAATGGTGGCGGCCGCATCGAAATGCTGCGCCTCGCCGCCAGGGGCCGCCGCCGATGTGGTTACGGTCTCCATCGGCTCGGCGGTATAGCCCTTGGCGGTCGGTGGCGGGGGTGGGGTGAAGTCTGGCCCCACCGCGCAACCGATCAGCAACGATGTGGCGGCGATCGAGACAAACAGCCGGCGCGAGGAGCCGGGGTTCGGCCTCGGGTTGGACATCATGATCGTCATCCTCATTCACCTGGTTGCGCCAGAGGGAGATTCTCGACGCCTTTGGCGGCCCGCTTTTCCATCCGGCGCTCGATGACGAAATAGAGCGTCGGCAGGATGAACAGGGTCAGCAAGGTCGCCACCGCCAACCCACCCACCACCACGGTGGCCAGGCTGCGCTGCACGTCGCTTCCCACCCCGGTCGCCAGGGCGGCCGGCAGCATTCCCAGGGTTGCCACCGTGGCCGTCATCAACACCGGACGGAACCGCTCGGTGGCGCCGGCCAGCACGGCGTCGCGCAGGGCGTGCCCCTCCTCCTCGCGCACGCGATTGAGGTTCGCCACCATAATGATGCCGTTTTGAACCGCGACACCGAACAGGGCGATGAAACCGACGGCGCTCGCGACATTCAACGTGTTGCCGGTGACCAGCAGGGCGATCAGCCCGCCCACGGCGGCCAACGGAACGGTTCCCAGCGTTAGCAGTGCCTGGCGGAGCTTGCCGAGCCCGGTGTAGAGGAAGATCGCCATCAGCCCCAGCACCAGGCCGAGGATCAGTACCATCCGCGCCTGGGCGCGCCGCTGATTCTCGAATTGGCCGGCATATTCGAGGCGGTACTTGGCCGGGTCGAAATGGACCGAGCGAGCGATCTTGTCCTGGATCTCGGACAGATAGGAGGCGAGGTCACGCCCCCGCAGGTCGATCCGCACCGTCAGATTGCGGTGATTCATCTCGTGGGTGATGGTGCTTTCGCCGCTCTGCATCTTGATGCTTGCCACTTGCGACAGCAGGATCTGCGCTCCGCCCGGAGTGAGCATGAACAGCTTGCCCAACGCATCGGGGCTGTTTCGGGCCTTTGGCGGAAATTTGACCGTCACGTCATATTGGTGGTCGCCGACATAGACCTGGGAAACCGGCATCCCGCCCACTCCAGTCTGGATCAGGTTGGTGACGTCGGACACATTGAGGCCGTAGCGCGACACAGCGTCGCGGTCGATCTTGACCACCAGTTGAGGAATTGGCGGCTCCTGGAAAATCGACGCCGAAGCGGTTCCGTCGACGCTGTTCAGCACCTCAAGGATCTGGCCGCCGAGCTGGCGCATCTCGTTGAAATCATCGCCGAAAATGCGGATGGCGAGCGGGCTGTGCGCACCGCCGACCACGTCGTTGACCATGTCAATGATTGGCTGGCTGATTCCGACGCTCATGCCAGGCAGACGGTCTAGCCGGGCGCCCAGCCGGGCCAGGAACATTTCCTTGGTCTCGCCGCGCGGCCAGGTGTCGTAAGGGGTGAGGCCGACCGGCACCTCGATGTGCGAGGGGGTCCATGGATCCACCCCCTCATCGGTGCGCCCCATCTGAGTAACAACATAGGACACCTCGGGGAATTCGCGCACGGCGCGGCGCAATTCTCCGGCCAGTTCGCTGGCCTTTTCGAGCGATAGTCCGGTCGGCATCTGCACCTGGAGCCACAGCGCGCCCTCGTCGAGGTCGGGCAGAAACTCCCGCCCGACGGCCAGGCCGAGGCCGATCACGGCGACCAGCGCCGTAGCGGCGACAGTATAGGCGATCCCCGGCCGGTCAAGCAGGCGGGTCAGAATCGAGCGATAGCCCGCCTGCAGCCATTCCAGCGGCCGATTGTGGAAGGTTGGCCGCGCCCGCCGAAAGGCCAGGTAGGCCAGTCCGGGGATCAGGGTCAGGGTGCAGAGCAGCGCACCGAACAGCGCGTAGCCGACGGTGATGGCCATCGGCGAGAACAGCTTGGCCTCGGCCCGCTCAAACGCGAACAGGGGAAAATAGGCGGTGATGATGATCAGGGTGGCGAACAGGATGGGCCGCGCCACCTGGTGAGAGGTCTCGCGGACGTCGGCCAGCGTCAGATTCTGGGACGGTTGGGCCTCGCGTCGGCGCAGGATTGCCTCCATCACCACGATGGCGCCGTCGACGATGATGCCGAAATCGATGGCGCCGAGCGAAAACAGGTTCGCCGGCATCTTGGTCATCTGCATCAGGATGAACACCGCCACCAAGGCGATGGGGATTGTCACCGCGACGACCATGGCGCTGCGGGGACTGCCGAGAAACAGGATGAGGACGATGAAGACCAGGCCAATTCCCTCGATAACGGTGTGGGATACTTTGCTGACGGTCGCCTGGACCAACTCGTCGCGGTCAATATAGGGAACGACATGGACGTCTTGGGGGGCGAGGCGTTTGTTGAGTTCGTCGACCTTGGCGTGGATGCCCTCCAGCACCTTGGACGGATTTTCGTACTTGAGCAGCTGGACGATTCCCTCGATCGAATCCGGATTGGAATCCTTGCCGAGGATTCCTTCGCGCTCGCGAAAACCGTATTTGACCACCCCGAGGTCGCGGATCAGCACCGGCACGCTGTTCCGCTGGGTGACGACGATGCTGCCGAGATCGGCCAGGGTCGAGGCCATGCCGACGCCGCGGATGACGAAGCTCTGCTCGCCATGGGTCAGCCGACTGCCGCCGGCATTGGCGTTGTTGTTGCCGATGGCTGTGACGATATCGTTCAGGCCGATGCCGTAGCGCTGGAGCGCGGTCGGATCGATGTCGATCTGGTACTGCTTGGTGAAACCGCCGAAATTGTCGACATCGGTGACGCCTGGCACCTGCTTCAATTCCGGCCGCACCAGCCAGCGTTGGATTTCGGACAATTCCATCAGGTTCTTGGAGGAGGATTCCAAGGTATAGCGGTAAATCTCGCCGGTTGGCCCCATGACCGGGTCCAATCCGGGTTGGGCGCCGGCCGGCAAGGCGACGTCGCCAATGCGTTCATTGATGCGTTGGCGGGCCCAGTAGTCCTCAATGCCGTCGCGAAACACCATGGTGATCAGCGACAGCCCGAATGTGCTGCTCGAACGAATGGTCGCCAGCCCAGGTACGCCATTGAGGGCCCGCTCCAGCGGAATGGTGATCTGCTGCTCGATTTCCTCGGCGGCCAGACCGGGCACCTGGGTGGTGACCTGAGCCGCGACGTCGCCAAGGTCGGGATAGGCTTCAACCGCCAGCTGCTTCCAGGAATAGACGCCATAAATCGCCAGCAGGATGGCGACGATGAACACCGGGCCGCGCCGATTAAGGCAGAAAGCGATAAGAAGATCAATCATTGAGCAGAACCCCACCCTTGACGATGATCCTCTCACCGGCGGTCAGCCCCTGCAGTACCTGAGCGACACCGCCATTTTCCTCTCCGGGATCGATGACCCGCCGCTCGAACACGTGCGGTTCGACTTCGACAAAGACCGAGGTGGAGTCGTTGTTCAACAGCAGGGCCGAGGTCGGCACCGACAGCCCCGACACTGGTGGCGCGATGAAGGTCGCGTTGGCGAACATGTTGGGCTTTAGTTTGCCATCGAGATTTGAAAAGGAGATGCGGACCTTGGTGCGGCGGGTGTCGGGCTCGAGAACTGCGCTCACCGAGGTGACCTTGCCGTGGAGCAATTGGCCGGGATAAGCGGGCAGGGTGACGTCCACCGCCATCCCTTGGATCAGGAAACTGACGTTGCTTTCGGGCGCATTGGCGGTCACCCACACCTCGTCGAGATTGGAAATGGTCATCATGGTGGCGGTCGGGTCGTTGGCATAGGCACCCGGGGCGATGGACAGGGTGGTGACGCTGCCCGACACCGGCGCCCGAATGACCAGGACCCGCCGCCCTTTGACCTCGGAGCCCGCGCCGATTTCCTTGAGCCGCGCCTGGGCCCGCTTCAGTTCGGCCTGGGCCTGCGCATAGTCGCTTTCGGCCTGCTGCAGATCCTTGATCGGGGCCCCACCGGCATCGGCCAGCGCCTGCGACCGTTCCAGCACCAGTTTGGTCAGGCGGAAGGACTCGACCGCCTTGTCGTGATCGGCATAGGCTTGGCCGAGATCGCCTGAATCGATCACCGCCAGCGGCTGCCCCTGGGTCACCCGGTCACCCAATTGCACCAGCAATTCAACCACCTTGCCGGTTACCGGCGGCAAGATATTGATGGTCCGGGCGGGGTCGGCCTCGACGGCGGCTGGCAGGATCAGCGTCAGGCTGGCTTCCTTGCGCTCGACCGGGGCGACGACGATGCGCTCCAGATAGGGCGACCCCGGTGGGATGGCGATTTTGTCGCCCTGGCGGATCAGCGCGGCCGGCCGTGCCACCTCGGCAGCCGGGCCGGGGCCGTAGGGCGTCGCGACGGCGACAATTCCCGCCAGGGCCGCGAGCACCGCGCTACCGCCAAGCACCAGCCGGGGCCACCCCGCCATGGCATGACTTTTTGTTGGGACAAATCGAGATGGCATGACCGACCCCTGCAAATGCGACATAGTCGCGATTGTCTAATTGGAATACCCACATTTTGCAAGTGAGTATCGCAATCAGCAGCGGAGCGGGGATAGGCGCCGGCGATGCCGCCGCTTTGGCGGGGGAGGCAGGTCAAATTCGTCAAAGACGGAGGAAGCGGCGTCAGACGACGACGGGCGCTTCCAACCTTTCGAGTTGGGCGAGGTAGGGCTTATAAGCCATGTCGGCCTCGGTCAAATGGTCGATCACCGACTGGGTAAAATGAGCCAGCGCCAGCCGGGGAGTGGAAAAATCCTCGGAATCATCGACCACCCCTTCGATTTCGATCACAAGGTTCATCAGAGTCAGGTGATCGACTCGGTGTGTGGTCGCCTGTGGATAGGCGACGCTGACGAAGAAACGCTCTTCGGTTTCGAAATGGCCCTTCAACACCGCCGCCATGGCCGTGATGGCGTCCTTGATCTGCCGCCGATCGCCCCGTGCGATGAGGTCGGCGACGTGGCCGAGCTTGCCCAGGAAATCCCGATGCTCGCCGTCGATCACAGCATTTCCCATCGACAATGCCGGCGTCCATTCGGGGATCTCGAGTTCGGGAATGTCGCTCTCGGTCATCAATACCTCCAGGTCAATGTATCTAGCCTATACCCGCGATCCCGCGAACAGTTATACGTCCAATGAACTGCCGATCGACGGATCCCAAAAGGGGGGACTCTGGGCAGCGGTGCGGGCGGAGGGCAATTCCAGTTAACGCTTGGGCGGGCCTTTGCCGTTAAGCTCAAGTTCCGCGTCAATCGCCAGGAATACCAGAGGGCGCGGATCGACCGAAGAATTATTGATCCAGGTTTTATATTGGAGGTCATCCTGCGCGATGTGATTGCGTAGCCATGACGCGACCAGCGACGGAAGATCATCAGCCGCCGTTCTGCTTCCCTGCCGATAGACCTCGGCAATGGCCTTGATGCGCGCCCGGAAATGCCCGTGCTTCAGCCGGTGCTCGGCAATCCGCGGATAGCGAACCTTGTGCATGGCCCTCTCCTCGCGCAGGAAGTGGCCATCGACGTATTCTTCCAGGATGCCGATGATGCTCAGAACGACTTGCTCCCGGTCCGGACCCTGCGCCGTATGGTGGAGCAGGCCTGCCAATTCGAAGAATGCCATATGATTGCCGTCGATCGCGTCGTTGCCGACAGACATGTCCTCGGTAAAATCAAACATGGAACAAACTTCCTGCGAGCGAACCGCTGCGATAGGGGCGGAAACAATTCTTATCAATAGGAGGCGCCGTCATCGGTCGCTCTCGATTTCGGTCGGCGGCTTCTTTGTTAACAGCTCGATGACCTCGGTCTGATACTCGGCATGAATCCCGGCGGGGGCGAACGCCACCTGATCGTTCCCGGTGAAGTCGATCAGTTGGCAGCGTTCGCCCTCCAGTTCGGTTACCCGGTGGATCAGTTCCTTGGCGCGGAAGAACTTGAGCCTGAGCTCGTCATCCATCGTCCGGCCGCCCCCCAAGATCGTCGACAGGGCCTCTATCCCAGCCCAGCGCAGCGACAGCTTGGCGGAAATGCCGAATGGCACCGCGCCGTGGTCCTTCAGGACCACCTCGGCCTCGGAGATGATTTTGTCGATCCGGACTGCGGCCATGTCGGCCGCGGCGGCATAGAAGCTGGCCCTGACCCGCTGGAAACCCGATTGCAGATTGTGGCTGAGTTGGTGCCATTCCTGGCTTCCTTCGGGGACCAGCATCAGCAGATTGGCCAGCTTCTCCGTCGCGTCGAACAGTTTGTGGCGAATCCAGCGGGCGGCGGGGTTGTGTTGGCCGCCGGCGGTGCTGAGTTGAATCCTCAGGTCGTCGATGATCGCGGTTAACTCGAAGGCTCCATGAAGGACGATCGTCGCCTGGCGCGATGCCGGGTTTTCCAACGCTTTCAGGTCGCCGCGTAGCATTGCGTGGACATAGCCGACGTCGTCTTCGGCGATGTGCCGATTCAGCCATTGCGCCAGGGTGACGAGCGTGTCCATCCCTGGCGGTCGCCCAGTTTGGTCAAGATCAGTGGATAATCCGACGATTTGGGCCATGAACTGGTTGTGGGTCGCCTTGTGTCGCGCCAACTCGGCATAGCCGAACGACGACATGATCATTTCTTCGCGCTGGAAGTGCTGTTGCACAAACTTTCGGAGGGTGGCGAGCCGAGAGCGAGCCGCTTCGGTCGATTCCGCCTGCCCTACCCGTACCAACGATTCGCGAATTCGCTTGTGATCGAGATCGACGTCCGGAATCCCGGTTTCGACCTCTGATTCCAAGATCGATCGCTCCAACAGCGTGGTGCCGATGGACGGAACCGAACGTCGTGCGTCCGCGAGTGGTGGCGCCGGAGCGGGCGCCGGCTGCGCTCTTTCCGCCTTGCCCTGCATTTCGGCGACGGCGTTCGCGATTCGCGGCGAGTGGGCGACGTGACCGAATTTTGTGTCCTCGGCCCGTAAAAACGGCCCCTTATAGCCCGAAACTCTGGCGACACGGCGACAGAACCCGCGGAAGGTCGGCGATTCGATAAAGCGCTTGCCCGCCGACGTCACGGATGTGAGGGCCATTTGCAGCGCATGCCGGGGAAGTGGCCAGGACAGCATCGCCGAGGCACCGGCGTCGCGGGCGGCGACGAGCTGCTCGCCCGCCCACTGATCGCTAATGCAGAGCACCGGAAGGCTCCGCGGCAGCGGCAGTGTGGTCTGCCAGCGCACAAATTTTAGCAGCTCGAGGTGACCGTTGCCGCCCAGGGTGTCGCAACACACCAGTTGGAAGGCCTTGGTGCCGTGGCGCAATTGAAGCATGGCGTGGTCCAGGCCCTCGACATCGGTAACGTCATCAACCCCGACGTCCCGCAGGAGTTTGGACAGCAGGCGGCGCGACGCAGGGTCCTTCACCACGACCAGGGCGACACGCGGCGTTGAAGATGTGGCTGCCAATAGAGACACGGTCACCGTCAGGGGCTGCGATGTTTGCGCGGCGCAACTATACCAAGCGCATATACCTAACGAAAGTTTTGTTTTTTTTGGGGGGCTCGGCGGTCTGGCCTAGCCGGTTCTCGGACAATCCATCAGGTTGATTTGCTTCTATAGCAAAATTACAAAAGCGGGGGGCGCCGCCCGGCGCATTCAGGTTCGCTCGTCGTTTTTGGCGGGCGTGGCCGTGATGGCTACGACAGCTTTGTCTTGAACGCCTTGGGGGTGAAGCTCGAACAGCACTTTTTCCAGCCCATCGCGGAGAGATTCCTGGTCGTCGCCACGAAGGCGGAGGACAGCTGCCGCCAATTCCGCCAAAGGATCGTGATCGAGCAACGCATATCCCTGACTGGTCAAGGTGATCCGGCGGACCCGTTTGTCGAGAGGATCGGCTTGCACGACCACCAATCCTTTTTTCTGCAGGAGTTGGATGGTCCGCGAGGCCGAACTCATATTGACTGTTAACCGGCGTGCAAATTTGACCCCCTAACCGGGGCGATCGGCGTCGAATTTTGACCCCCCTTACCCTGGTGATGGCCGCCATCATCCGATGTG
>Ga0316223_1002216_pt1 | contig 16190 bp, 19 predicted proteins | sample TBH18009metaG_FD_206007 | JGI IMG/M metagenome (GOLD analysis project Ga0316223, IMG submission 206007) | Freshwater microbial communities from Trout Bog Lake, Wisconsin, USA - TBH18009 | ecosystem: Environmental > Aquatic > Freshwater > Lake > Hypolimnion/Profundal zone | place: USA: Wisconsin...
TTTCCCCGGTTATCATTTGGACGGGAGAGGGGCGATGTTCAAGGAGATCTGGGGCGTATATTCGAACTGTTTCCCCGTCTCAAAGAACGTGCCGAGCAACAGGCGGGTACGCTATCCGGTGGTGAACAGCAAATGCTGGCAATGGGGCGCGCTTTGATGCTCAATCCCGATGTGTTGCTGCTTGATGAACCCTCGATGGGGCTGGCTCCATTGCTGGTCAATGAAGTTTTTCGTATCATCCGGGAATTGAAGGGGCGAGGTATCACGATGCTGCTGGTGGAGCAGTTTGCTGCGGCGGCGCTGGATGTTGCTGACTATGGCTATGTGCTCGATACTGGCCGCATCACAGTGCATGGACCGGCAGAACAACTGAAGAATGATCCTGCTGTAAAAGCGGCTTATTTGGGTGCATCTCACTAACTGCATCAAAATCAGCATCACTATTACCCAGACAAATTTAAGTAATCAGGAGAAAATTGTGTCAAACAAGATTTTGCAATTATGGATTAACGGCCAGTTGACCGAGAGCCGTAGCAAGCGCTTTGGTGATGTGACCAATCCGGCGAGCGGCGAGACGATTCGCCATGTTCCTCTGGCCAACCGCGAGGATGTGGAAAGCGCGATTGCAGCAGCCAAAACTGCATTTCCAGAATGGCGCGATACACCGCCATTGCGTCGTAGCCGCATCCTGAACAAATTTCGCGAACTGCTTGAAATACACCGTCCCGAACTGGCGCGTTTGGCGAGTGAAGAGCATGGAAAAACACTTGAGGATGCGGCCGGATCGGTGCAGCGTGGCATTGAAGTGGTTGAGTTCGCTGTTGGTGCACCGCATTTGCTCAAAGGAGAGCATTCCGAAAACGTGGGGCGGGGGGTGGATTGCCACTCCATGCTGCAACCGTTGGGAGTATGCGCAGGCATCACTCCGTTCAACTTCCCGGCCATGGTGCCGATGTGGATGTTCCCGATTTCAATTGCCTGCGGCAACACCTTCATCCTCAAACCTTCAGAAAAAGTCCCTTCATGCAGTTTGCGCATGGCCGAATTACTCAAAGAAGCCGGATTGCCCGACGGCGTATTCAACGTGGTGCCCGGAGATAAGGAGGCTGTTGATACGCTGCTGACCCACCCTGACGTCCGAGCCATTTCTTTCGTGGGCTCAACCCCTATTGCAAAGTATATCTACGAGACTGCCGCCCATCATGGTAAACGTGTGCAGGCTCTCGGCGGTGCAAAAAATCATGCTATCGTGTTGCCCGATGCCGAGCTTGATTTTACTGCCGATGCAATCATGGGGGCGGCTTATGGTTCGGCCGGCGAGCGCTGTATGGCAATTTCTGTCGTGGTGGCAGTGGGTAAGGTGGCGGACTCTCTGGTAGGAAAGCTGCAAGAAAGAGCAGAGAAGCTGGTGATAGGATCGGGCGATAAAAAGGGAGTGGATATGGGGCCGGTGATTTCTGCGCCTCATCGGGACAAAATTGTGGGCTACATTGATAGTGGTGTGGCACAAGGGGCCAAATTGGTGATAGACGGACGAGGAATCAAGGTTCCCGGCTATGAGAATGGATTCTTTGTCGGGCCTACACTGTTCGATCAAGTCACGACTGAGATGACCATCTATCGCGAGGAAATTTTCGGACCGGTGCTGATTGTGGTACGGGTGAACAGTCTTGAAGAAGCGATCACTTTGGTCAACAGTAATGTCTATGCCAACGGTACCGCGATTTTTACAGGGTCGGGGGCTGCTGCGCGTCGTTTCCAGAATGAAATCGAAGTGGGTATGGTCGGCATCAATGTGCCGATTCCGGTGCCGATGGCTTTCTTCTCTTTTGGGGGGTGGAAATCCTCCTTGTTCGGCGACCTTCATATGCACGGCATGGAAGGAATTTATTTTTATACCCGAACCAAAGCCGTGACCACAAGATGGCCCGAGGTGGCAGAGCGCAGTGCGGCATCGCTGACGATGCCGATATTAACGTGAAACTCGCGAAGCGAGACTCTGTCCCCCTCTACCGCTTGCGGGGTAACCAGCGACTTGGCTGCGGTCTTTTGCAGCTTAGTCGAATGGCTAGTTGTTTCATCCAGAGGGTTGGGGAGGGGGAACGGGCATCACCAGTTTCATTATTCTGGGCTGTACATTTGCATGCCCGTTGGGATAGGAGAAAGTTATGGCACTGAATGTCGGATTTATCGGCCCCGGCATCATGGGGCGTCCCATGGCGCTCAATCTGATCAAGGGCGGTTACAAACTTTGGGCCTACGCCCGACGCCCTGATACGCTGCACCCCTTGATCGAGGCGGGTGCGATTGCTTGTGCTTCGGCAGGTGAAGTGGCCGCACAATGCGATGTGATTTTTACCATTGTGTCCGATACGCCGGATGTGGAAGCGGTGATCTTTGGCGAACTCGGAGTGGTAAGTCGTGCACGCCGTGGCAGTATTGTTGTGGACATGAGTACCATCTCACCTACGGCTACCAAAGTATTTGCCGATCGTTTGGAAAAGCTCGGATTGGAGATGCTGGATGCTCCGGTTTCTGGCGGAGAAACAGGAGCGATCAATGCCACGCTTTCTATTATGGTGGGCGGCAAAACGAAGGTGTTCGAGCGTGTCAAACCGCTGTTTGAATGCATGGGAAAAAACATCGTCCACATCGGTGACAACGGTGCCGGGCAAGTTGCCAAAGCCTGCAATCAGATCGTGGTGGCGGTGACCATTGAAGCAGTCGCAGAAGCACTGACTTTCGCCCGCAAAAATGGTGCTGATCCAGTGAAGGTGCGTGAAGCCTTGATGGGTGGTTTTGCAGGAAGCAAGATCATGGAAGTACATGGCAAGCGCATGCTGGATAACGATTTTAAACCCGGCTTTAAAGTCGGGCTGCACCAGAAGGATATGCGTATTGTGATGGAAACAGCGCATCAGTTGGGCGTGGCTTTGCCTGCGGCGGCGATGGTTACCCAGCATTTGAATGCGCTGGTGGGAACCGGCGATGCCAATCTGGATTCAGCCGCCATTGTTAAAGTGATTGCCCGAATGTCGGGGATGGAAGAAAACTGACCACCTCATGCACAAGATCGTTTTTCTCGACCGGGCCAGCGTCATCGCTGATATTCGTTCCCCCGCATTTGGGCATCAGTGGGCAGAGTACCCGGCGACCACTCCGGACCAAACCGTAGAGCGTTTGCGGAATGCCACCATTGCTATCACCAATAAAGTGCAGTTGCAGCGGGAGGTGCTGGAGAAGCTTCCTCAGCTAAAGATGATTGCAGTGGCGGCCACGGGGGTTAACAACATCGATGTTGAGTGTTGCCGCGAACGCGGAATTGTCGTGTCGAACATTCGCAATTATTCGGTCGATACCGTGCCCGAGCATGTGTTCATGCTGATGCTTGCACTGCGCCGTAACTTAGTTGCATTTCGAGCTGATCTGCAAAATGGGGAATGGCAGCGCGCCGACCAATTTTGCCTGTTCACTCATCCCGTACGAGATCTGCATGGTAGTACGCTGGGAATCATCGGGCACGGAGCTATAGGTAAAGCAGTCGAAAAAATCGCGCTTGCGTTTGGTATGAAGGTATTGATTGCAGAACGCAAGGGGGCGGTCAAGATCCGTCCGGGCTACACCCCGTTTGAACAGGTGTTGCAGCGAAGTGATGTAATCACTTTACACCTCGCTATGACCCAACAAACCCTCCGCCTGATCAGCGCGGCAGAATTCGCTCTGATGCAACCCGGAGCGCTTTTGATAAATACTGCTCGCGGTGGACTGGTTGACGAGGCAGCGCTACTGGAAGCGCTGCAAGCCGGACGTATCGGAGGGGCAGGGGTTGACGTGCTGGAAAAAGAACCGCCGAAGGAAGGGCACCCTTTACTGGATTTGAATTTACCCAACTTCATCCTGACTCCGCATATTGCATGGACGTCGAGACAGGCGATGCAAATATTAGCCGATCAGCTGATCGACAATATTGAGTCATTCGTGGCCGGCAGGCCTCAAAATTGTTTCTGATTAGCCAAGAAGTTCAACTGGTTAGCAACAACCCCCTCCCTTGTATGATCGAATTTAATGAAATGCTGTATAGGAGGTTAAGTAAAGTTTACGTTTCACCGGGAAGGCCGTCCCTCCCTAAGGACTGGTTTTTTAACCAGAGCCTGTGGCTAGATTGGCCTCCCACCCTATTCGCTCATACCGTGGAGTATCCGAGGCCAAGAGCCTGCATACACAAGGAAGGTAGGCGCATATTCAGGGTCGGGAAACCAGTGACCAGTTTACTTTCTTTTTTAACCTTACGGATAAATATCATGACCATTCAACCAAAGAATATTGTTCCAGAGGAATCCAAATCTATCCACGCCGGAATTGACGTTGGTGCCGAGGAATTTATTCTGCTCGTCCGCAAGAACGGTGTCTCACACAAGTCGCAGAAGTTCACCAACACCCCGGCGGATCGCGCCCGGCTGGTGAAGAAGATGGTCAGTATCCTGGCATCATCGTCTGCCTGGAAGCGACCGGAGTCTACCATTTCGACCTTTCCATCGCCCTTCATGATGCCGGTGTGGCGCTCATGGTGGTCAACCCGAAGTCTTCCCACAACTTCGCCAAGGTGTTGATGAAGAACAGCAAGACGGACGCTGTCGATGCTGACACGTTAGCTCAATATGCCGAACGGATGGACTTTGTCGCGTGGACACGTCCATCCGATGAGCAAATTGGTTTGCGCAGTTTCGCTCGTCGCATTGATGGGCTGACACGTCAAAAGGCCGCAGCCAAAAATCATTTCCACGCCTTGAATGCCTCTCAGGAAACGCCTAAATCTGTACTGCGCGACGTCAAACTGGCGATCACCCAACTGGAGAAACGCATTGAGCATCTGGGTAAAGATGCCCTGATACTGATCGAACAACACGCCGATCTTAAGCGCGTGTTTCTGTTGCTCATCGGCATCAAGGGCATCGCCCAAACCAGCGCCATTGCCCTCATGGGCGAGCTGCTGCTATTGCCGCCGGGCCTTTCACACCGTGAATGGGTGAAGTTCGCCGGCCTCGATCCACGCGCCTTCGATTCCGGCAAAAGCGTTCACAAACAAGCTCGATTGTCCAAAGCTGGAAACCGCCATATCCGTTCAGCTCTCTACATGCCTGCATTGAGTGCCAAACAGCACGACCCCTACGTTAAAGCCTACTTCCAGCACCTAGTGGATAATGGCAAGAAACCACTACAAGCCCTTTGCGCCGTGATGCGCAAGTTGCTGCATGCCATTCACGGCATGTTGAAACATGACAAACCATTCGATAACACACGTTTTTATGCTATTCCAGCTTGAGCAAGAAAATGCAAAAATTACTGCAAACAGGCTTGACACCGAACAGAGTATCTAACCCTCCCCCGGTGGGAGAGGGAATGCTCATTTAAGCTCAAGCTAAGTTAAGCAACAAAGCGAATTCTTTCGCACCATGTTTAAACCCCTGCACGGAAAGGCAAGAAACTACATCCCCTCTCCCACCGGGGCAGGGAGGGGGTTGCACTCCAATGTACTTAGAAAAATAACCATGAAGTGCAGACAGCGACCAGCCAAACTTCGTGGCTAATCAGGAAACTGCATGGTTTGAAATATTCAATATCAGGCAGGGACGGTTAGATCCATCAGCGCATTTATCGGAAGATCAAGCCGGGTGATGTTTTGCTCTTTGAGGAAGCGTGCTTCATTCTTGGTTAGCTCGCCCTGTATCAGTGCCCAGTGATGATCCGAGGAACGTTTCATGATCTGCTTGGCAAAAATGCGGTCAAGCTGGTAACCGAAGCGGCAGCCGATGAACAGGAAGTTTTTTCCGACTCTGCGTTGTTGAAATAATTCCGGGATCGGCGTTTGAATATCGATTTCGGTCAGTATTTCAACGTAGTCCGAATCCGATACGATATAGTTGTTGGCCGGACTTGCTGATCCCAGAGGGCGATAAAGTAGCGTCTGCCAGTTTGCCGCCGCCGCTGCATCGGTCAACTCGCCTTGAACCGTATAGTAACGTACCCATTCTCCGTGATGTTCAGCTTGACTCACTCCTTGAACTTGCCCCCAGTTCGGATGGTTTGCCAAGGCGAGTTGCATCGCATTGTCGTACCATGCGTCGACCACCAGCGGGAGCTTGTGCAATGATGCGATGAATTCATGAATCTCGGCGGGAGAGGATTTACCCTCAAAGGCCGCTTTCATCAAACCGACCAAGGTTTTGCGGTGCTTGAAGTTCTCGATATATTGAGCCGCTCCTGTCAGATTCTTGCGCAGTTTATGCGAAACGGTGACTTTCTCGGTCAGCTTGGCGACCAGTTGCAAATGGTCGGTGGGATGTGCGGGCGGCGTAGCCGCTGTCGCCCAAACCCCGCAGCCCAGATAAGGGACAACTTGGCCCGCTTCAAGTCCCGCCAGTATTTCATTGATCGCTTTGCTGTCCGACATGGCGGCTCCTAGGTTGATGGATAAATTTCGAAATTAATAATTAATGAGAAATCCTAAAACCCGGATGAGAATCCCAATAATTCGACCGTGATATTTTCGTTGCCCAGCAGCACCTGACAGGCAAGGCGGGATTTCGAGCCAATGCCAATCAGGCTATCCAGTTTTTCATGTTCGGTACGTTGTATTTTAGATACGCTCTTGCGACCTTCCTGAATATAAATATGACAACTGCCACATTGGGCCTGACCGTCACATTTGTGCTGAATACTTTCGCCGCTATTTTTTAATACGTCGAGCAGACGGGCTCCTTCGGCAGCTTCAATGGATTTTCCGGAAGGGTGTATGGATACGACTGGCATGATTACTCCTGTGGGTTAAAAAAACTAAAAAATTACTAATAAATGGCTGCGCCTGCACCGACATTGATCGAAGCATCTTTGGCCGTTTTGACGATGAAGGCGATTTGATCTTCTGTCAGGTGGGTATGAAAGGGCAGGGCAATAGCGCGATCGGCTACTTTTTCTGTCACAAAGCAAATTCCCTTGCGCCAACCACGATCAATGTAATAGCGCTCCAGATACAGCGGATGGCTATACAGTTCAGCCTCAACCTCGGCTGTCTGCATGTCTTCAACAATGGTACGACAGCTGCTATGGGAGAAACGTGTGCCCAGATGCACGGTGTACAAAAACCAGTTCACTTCATCCACATCCGGTGCAAGATACGGCGGCTTGATTCCCTCGAAAGACTTAATCTGGTCCTCATACCACAGCGACACTTGTTTGCGTTTTGAAAGAACTTCATCTATCCGCTTGAGCTGAGCGATACCGAGTGCCGCAGTCATTTCGCTGATGCGTGCGTTCAGGGGCAACAGGCAAGAGATGCTGACAGAATAACGTTGTTCCGGTTGTCGATCGCGCAGGTAGCGTAGTGTGCGGTACAAATCAAGATCGTCGGTGACGATCATTGAGCCTTCGCCGCAACACAAAGCAGAGGGCTGAGAAAAATCAAATATTGAGCAATCACCAAAGGTACCGACCTTCTGTCCGGCATACCGCGAACCGATCGATTCTGTGCAATCTTCAATCAGGAATAAGGTGTGCTGACTCGCCAGATCGCGCAACCCTTTCCAGTCTGCGGGATGCCCATTGACATTGCATGCCAGAATGGCTCTGGTTTTGTCTGTGATTTTCTCCGCAGCTTTAATAGGCGCAAGTGTACCGGCCCAATAATCAATATCGGCAAATACCGGCGAGGCACCGGCAAGCGAAATGCCGCGTGCGATCTGGTGCCATGAATGTGCAGACGTAATGACTTCGCTGTCCGTGCTGATTTCCTTTGCCTGCAGACAGAGCCATAGGGCAAGCGTTGAGCCGGAAACTGCCACTGCGTATTTACGGCCGAGCCATGCAGCGAAGGATTTTTCAAACGCATCGACTAAAGCGCCCTGGCTCAGACGGGGTGAGCACAGAGCCGCCTCCACCATTTCCAGCTCTGCTCTGGAAATGTCAGGGTCGGATAATCGTATCAAGTCATCGGACATGGTGATGGGATATCATTCAACTTCGGCCACAATGACACCGTCGGCGCTTTCCAGTCTGTCGGTCAGTCGAATGCAGACTTCACTACGATCGAGCAAATAGAGCTGAACCCTGCTGCTGGTACGGTAGGGTTTTCCGTCCATGTCCGAGGCATCGCAACGCACAAAGACTATATCCGGAAACTTGCCACGCAAACCCGGAATTAACGCCTCTCCAGTCGCCTGAAATTCTTGTATCGAGGCTTCAATGGCATTTATCTGGGATTCATTTAGAGGCATAGCAGCTTTACTCGCGGTTAACGTGTCGAGCCTCGACCGTAATAGGCAAACGGGTATCTGCCGCCATCTCGGGTAATTCAAGTTGCCAGCCGTTACCCAGGGTTACGATGCCGCCCCACATATCAGGATTGGTCATTGAAACGATCGGTTCCTCCAAGTCTTTCTTGGGGGCATAGACCGATGCGATTCCTTTTGAATTCTTGCGGATCATTACTTTCATGGTGCGTTCCTTTCAGGCATAACGGGCTTGGCAAATGTGCCGCCCTGAATAATGAAACTCGTGTCGCCCGTTTCCCCCTCCCCAGCCCTCCCCCGTTGGGAGAGGGGGACAGAGGCTCGCTTCGCGAGTTTCTCATTAAAGTTAGGTGTTACGGCCAGAACACACGTTCTTCGTCCGGAAGCAAAATCTCCAGAGCGTTATTCAGCGTATCCACCACACTGTGCAGCACCCATGTGCTGTACTCGTGATCCTTGCGGTACAACAGCCAGTGCGGTTTGACATATTTAAGCAGTGCAATGTCTATGATTCCGCCGGCCGGTTCTACATTACGCGAACAACAGGGGCTCTCGATGCGATAGCCATGGTCTTCCTCGTCCGCAACCACCTGCGGCGAAACGTAACGGTAACGCTCACGTTGTGCCAACGCGCGTTCAATGCGCTTATGGTCAAGTTGGTTCGGATGTGCTCCCATGGCAAGAGCCTAAGCTGCCGAGATTTCCGGTTCCAGGCAACCGATCACTTTACCGTCCTGGAACTCAACCAGATACACCGGGGTGTTTGATTCCTCGTGCATTCCGGTCTGCACGATTTCACCTGGTGTGCCTTTGGAAATCAGCAACGCATCCAGTTCTGATCCCGGATAACTGCCATCGTTCACCAAGTCGATCAGGGCAACTACTGGCTGCCCCCACTGAAATTTGGGTTGTCTGATATCAAGCATGTTCGTCCTCGCTTTCTGTTGCGTCTTCAAATTCAACCAGTTCCCGTGAGCGCATGCCAACCAGCGTGCCGCGCTCATAAAAATCCACACCGTAGATGTAGTATTGCTGCAAGAAAGTTCCAATGCTGGAGACGTAACCCACATCTCCTTTCTGTACCAGCAGATCACCGATTTCCCGGCCACGGTAAGTGCCGTCGTTGCGGATATTGAAGCGTGCCACCACCTTGTCACCGTAGTCATACAACGGTGGACCATCCAATTCCACGATGTTGCTGTCGCGGCTAATTTTTGCCATGTTCCCTCCGCCCGGATTCACCTGTGTTCATAACATTTTCCATGAGACGCATCAGCGCCATCTCCTGCACCATTGCGTCTTCATCCAGTACCATTTCCCTGAGATGATCTTCAGTAATGCGATGTGCTACTTCGTAACGCACCCTCCAGTCGGCATCGTGGCACAGCAACACCAACTGCTGAGCAGACAATCGCTTGGCGACTGCAAGACGTACCGAACCCTCGGGGTCATTGATCATGGCCAGCAAAAGGCTATCGTCAATTCTGTCGACCACCACTTCGCGCACGTTGCTGTCCGGGTCACGAATCATCAATGCCAGCATGCCTTGTGGCAGACGCTTGGCCACGATTGTGCGCACAAAATAATCTTCGTCGTGCATCATCGGTTCCAGATCGTGCGGTAGCAATTTTGCCGCTACACGGATTCGAACTTCGCGGTCCGGATCGTTGCGCATTTCCAGAAGCTGTCGCTGGGGGAGTCGCAACACCACCATACTGCGCACGGTTTCATCCGGGTCGTTGCGCAATCTGGAAAGTTGAAATACATCCAGATATTTCGATGCAACCGCCCGCACTTCAAAATAGGGATGGGTGACATATTGTTGCGCCAGTTCCCGATGCCGGGCGAAGAATCGGTCTATCCGTTTTGCGTAGCGGTCATGCACACACGCCACCATCGGTTTGCATCCGCCGCTGGCGAGCATGGCAAAATTTTCACAGTGGGTGCAATCCACTTGTTTGCCTTGCCAGTCCAGTGTTTCGAGCGGATCAGTCATAGTCATCTCGTCCTTGGCGCGCTACCACTTCAAGCAAAATTTTTGCACCTACCTTGTCTGACGGGTCAAGTTGCATCGCCTTGTGAATGGCGGCACTGCCTTCTTCAAGATCTCCCAGACGCATTTTGATATAGCCGTGAGCCTTGAGTGCAAACAGGTAAAAACGTGCCCATATCGAATCGTAGGAGCCAAACTCGGCATCCTTTGGTTCCGCCTTGCGCCAGTCTGCCGGCAGTCCACTTTGCGCTGCAGCATTGGCTATGCATACATCCAGTTGTGCCAATGCATCCTTCAATCTTCCTTTGTAAAACAAGTAGCGGTAATACCCCACTTGTACTGCCAGATGATCCGGTGCGATTCGCATGGCTTCACCCAAATGACTTTCCGCCACACTGTTCTGCGTATAAGCCAATCCAGCCAATTCCAGCTGACGTTCTGCTTCTTCCGGCAAACCTGCCAGAGAGCACGGAAGTTCGCCGGAGTCAGCTGGCGTCACATCAATGCCTGCGCTGAATACTGGCAATACTGATCGTAGCGCTTTGCGGCGGTGCTCCGGCACTGGCACTGCTGCACGCACAGGATTGGGCATTCGGGTTGATAAAACTCAACCCGGTGGACATGGCGGTATCGGTAAAATCGACCGTTACGCCATCCAATAAAATACGGCTCTCAGCGGGCAGAAATACTTTTACTCCGTTGTTGTCCAATACCGCATCCCCTTGCAGCGGGGCAGTTTCCACAGTAAAACTTGAATTGAAACCGGAGCAGCCTCCGGGCGTTACAACTAGCCTGAAGCCCGAATTTGCCGTTCCGCCATTGAAACGAATCATGCGGGTGATGAACTTTGCGGCCTTGTCCGTAATAGTAATGTTCATGTTTTTCCTTAAGCGGCGACGTAGCGCGGATAGTTTTTGTCTATGATGCAAGTATCGTCAACCGGACATACCGATACGCACTGGGGTTCATCGAAGCTTCCGATGCACTCGGTACATTTTTCCGGTTTGATGTAGAACATGCCGCTTTTTTCATAGATTGCCTGATTGGGACATTCCGGCTCGCAGGCGGAACAGCCCGTGCAAAAAGTATCGTCAATTTTGTATGCCATGATATTTCTCCTGTAAATAATATTTCGTAAATTCTGCCTTACACGGGTTCTCTCGCTTAAGCCGCCAAATAGGCACCTTGCCGTATTGCCGCGTCACCCCGTGTTTGATGAGTAATTTCACCTTTCTTCACACGTTCGCGATAATCTGCAAACCAGCTGAGTGCTGCCTTTTCAATGAATTCGTGCGCGTATTGCTCGACTGGTTCAATCCCTGCCTCTTTCAATTCATCGCGAGGACAAGCACCAATCTTGGCAACTAAAACCGCGTGACAATCGTTGATGGCCGTGACGATAGAAGGCAGAACGTCGTCTTCACCCCAGCCACCTTGACAGTAATGATCCACACGACGATGGCCGATGAAAGCAGTCCCAGTTGCCGATACTTCATAAATCTGGAATTCTTGCGCATGGCCGAAATGTTCGTTCACCTTGCCGTTACCCTTGGTTGCCACGGCCACCAGCACTTTCATGCCGTCATCCGCGCCTTGTGCGATCAGTGCAGCCTTTTTGGCCGCGACCTGGGCTTCACGTTGTGCTTCAACTTTGGCCTGATAGGCGCGACGTTTGTCGAGATCGTAAACCACTTCCATTTCTTCAACTTTGTCCATCGTGAACTCATCACTGCGGTCTTCGCCCAGCAAGCCCACCGCATCGGCGCGGCACTGGCGGCAATGACGCATTAGATTGGCCCCGCCCATACAGGCATCCTGTACTTCTTTGAGTTCCTGTGCGGAAGGGCCACGCTGACCGGTAAGACCGTATACCGTGCCGTGCTCGGCCTCGGAAATCAGCGGCATAATGTTGTGCAGAAAAGCACCGCGTGCTTTCACCGCTTTATTGACTTCAATCAAGTGTTCGTCATTGACGCCTGGAATCAGTACGGAATTGATCTTGGTCAGCACGCCACGAGCGGTGAGCATTTCCAGTCCCAGCATTTGACGATCCGTGAGAATTTGTGCGGCTTCACGTCCGTAATAACGTTTGTGATTGTAAAAAATCCACGGGTAGATTTTCTCGCCCACGGCCGCATCGATCATGTTGATGGTGATCGTGACATGGTCAATGTTGTACTTGCAGATTTCATCCACATAATCCGGCAGCATCAGTCCGTTGGTGGAAAGGCACAGCTTGATGTCCGGTGCTTTATCCTGCAACTGGCGGAAGGTGTCGAACGTCTTTTGCGGGCTTGCCAGTGCATCTCCAGGTCCTGCGATGCCCAGTACGGTCATCTGAGGAATTTCCGATGCAACAGCAAGCACTTTCTTGACCGCCTGATCGGGAGTGAGTTTTTGTGAAACTACACCAGGACGTGATTCGTTGGAGCAGTCGTATTTCCGGTTGCAGTAATTACATTGAATATTACAGGCGGGTGCCACAGCAACGTGCATCCGTGCAAAGTGATGGTGAGCTTCCTCGGAATAACAAGGATGATTTTTCACCTTCTCCCAGATTTCTGTGGGCATATCGGCAGGGCCGTCGGAAGAGCCGCAGCTGGCCTTGCCTTCGCCGCCCGTTGTGCCGCAGCCTGATTGTCCGGCCACTTCAATCTTGATTCCACCCAGCGGCTTTAGTCTGGAAGTAACGCTGCTTTCAAACATGGATCCCATAGTGACCTCGATGGTTTGGTTTGTCTTGCTTGGGTATTTAGCAAGCTGCGTGCCAAGTAAAAAATCATTTTAGATCAATAGGGTGGGTCGTTTCGCTGGAGAGGAGAGAAAAGTCGCTGTAAGCATTGCGACAGCATTAGGTGGTTTTGCTACAAATATGCGAGAAGATTTGGTGTTAATCGTTCCACATCAAATCGCCGCACAAGACGATCATTTCCTGATTGATCTTGAGGGCTACTGACAGGGTCACACACATGTTGCCGCCAGTAATGGAAAGGTAGGGGCGGCTTGTTTGAATGCTTCCAGGATTACTTAGTGCGCGGCGGAAATAATGGCGACGAACCCAGATTGCATCTCTGCTATCTGCCATTGGTTTGAAACGGGGATCGTAGTTTGAAGAGGAGATTAACGAAATATTATTTCCCAGTTGCTTTCCTTCGCTGTTTAGAAGGAAGCAGCGTTCGGTCCCTTGCAGGCCAAGAAATTTCTGGCAGGCGCTATTGGTATCCTCTCCTGCCTTGATTTGTTGCATGGATATTTGAAAGGCATTCAGATAAGCATGTAGTTTATTTTTATAAGTGACCGATTCATTTTGGTTGGTCAGGGTGGATATAGTGCTTAGGTGATCAATCAAGTTGCGGTGCTGATTGTCGGTGGGCAGTTTCTTTTCCGGTCTGGCAAAATAATAACCCTGAACGAAATCAATGTCCGAGTCTATTGAAATCAGAGCTTCCTCTTCAGTTTCCACTCCTTCCATGAGTGCAAGGCTGCCAGCTTCGTGGATCAGATTAACCAGATTCGGAATCACACGGCGCACTGAAGGATTGATTCCTGCTTGAGTAATTATGCTGCGGTCCAGTTTGACTATGTGCGGTTGAATGCGCCAGATTCGGTCAAAATTGGAATGTCCGGCACCGAAGTCGTCAATGGCGACGAGGCAGCCCAATTCTTTGAAGTACATGACCGCCTCAGCCAACAGTCCTTCGTTCTGGATTTGATCTTCCAGAATCTCGATGACCAACCTGTGCGGAGATATTTGGTAATGGTCTAGAACGTCAGCAAAGAAAGCGCCATAGCGTTTTCCATAAACGGTAACAATGGGGTTGATGTTAAGGAACAGCCAGTTACTCTCGTCTCCTTGAGCAAGAAAATTACGGATATGGACGATGCGGCAAAGACGATCCAGAAAAACCATTTCCGACTCGTTTTCCGGCATGTCGAAAACGGCAAGCGGTGACATGGGTGAGCCATCCGATGCCGACGGTCTGAGCAAAGCTTCGAACCCGACGGGGCGCCGGTGTGCCAAACTGAAAATAGGCTGAAAGGCACTGTTGAGCTGAATATCGCGAAATTTGCCGGAAGTCTGGTTGCCGTACAGTTCGATAAACGGCTCAATCTGGTCGCGTGTAAGTCTTCCCTTGGGAAGATTATGGTGCATGCCGGTACTCGTTATGGGCTGATTCATTTTAATGATTATACCCTCCTGAAAACGCCTTCGGGGGATTAATACCTTTTTACGTCAATCCCATATTTGGTGATGGCATAGCCCATCTGCCGGGGCGTAATGCCCAATAACCGTGCGGCCTTCGCTTGCACCCAGCCACATTTTTCCAATGCTTCGATGATTTGATGTTTCTGCGGATCGCCGCTTTCATCGCTGTGTGATGACGAATAGTGGGAAGCAGTTTCAATCGGCGGCGGAGACGGAATGGCGGACGCGGTCTCTCGGGCTGTTTGCAGATCGATGATGGGATAGACCGGATGCTTGCTTTGCTGTTGCCACATGATGGATGAAAAGCAGCGGTCGCTGTCGCACAGCATGTCCTTTTTACGAATGATATTGCCGGGTGTCATGGTGGTGATGCGTTCGATGCAATTGGAGAGTTCACGCACGTTTCCGGGCCAATTGCAATTGGATATGACCTGCATGGCATCGGCGGAAAATTTAAGATTTTTGCCATTCTCTTCGTTAGCTTGTTTCAGGAAGAATTCCGCCAATAAAGGAATGTCTTCCCGCCGTTCGCGCAAAGGGGGAAGGAAGATTGACACAACGTTAATACGGTAATATAAATCCGCGCGGAATTCGTTTTTGGCTACCGCCTCTTCCAGATTGCGGTTCGTGGCGGCAACGAGACGTACATCAACACGTATGGTTTTATTACCGCCCACCCGCTCAAATTCGCGCTCCTGTAAAACGCGTAATAACTTGGTTTGGAATGACGCTGAAACATCGCCAATTTCGTCAAGAAACAGAGTGCCTCCATGTGCCATTTCGAAACGACCTTTTCGCTCCTGCGAGGCGCCGGTGAAGGAACCTTTTTCATGCCCAAACAACTCGGACTCAAGCAACGTTTCAGATAGAGCGGCACAGTTCACCTTGATGAACGGTTTGTCCTTGCGGGGAGAAAGGAAATGAATGGCACGTGCAATGGCTTCTTTCCCGGTACCGGATTCTCCACGCAGCAACACGGTGGACTTGGAAGGGGCAACCTGATGCACTTCGGAGAATACACTTTGCATGATCTTGCTCTGGCCGATGACATTGTCGATACTGTACTTGTCATTCAGTTGAGATTGCAGGCGCTGCTTTTCATGCATCAAATTGGCGCGATCTTCTGCCACCTTTTGGTGCAGGCGCACTGTTTGTCCGATCAGGTTAGCAACCATGGAAAGGAACCGAACATCTCCTCCGAAATTGCTCAAATCCTCCTGATTTTCCCGGTCAAAGCTGAGCACCCCTATTATTTCGCGCCCCACTTTGATGGGGACTCCGATGAAAGAAATCACACTCTGGCTCTTGTCTTTGCGTGAACCCGTACGATTGAGAAATAGGGCTTCTTTTGAAATATCAGGTATCACGGCAGGGACACCTGCTTTAAGTATGTTACCCATGACGCCTTCGCCCACCTTGAATCGGCCCAGGTCGATCTCGCTCTGATCCATGCCGGTCGCGGCGATCGTTTGAATATATCCGTCTTCCTGCAGAAGTGCGACCATGCCGCGCTGCATTTGCAAATGACTTGACAAAACGTTCAGCACACTGCGCATGGTTTTGTGCAGGTCAAGTGACGAATTGAGTATCTTGCTCACCTCATAAACGGTGACTAATTCGATGTTGTCATTTTTTGAAATGCGCACCGGGTGTTCCCTGATCATCTTATCAATACCTAATATGTAAGCAATTAGTATGCCCCGTG
>Ga0316223_1002221_pt1 | contig 16161 bp, 7 predicted proteins | sample TBH18009metaG_FD_206007 | JGI IMG/M metagenome (GOLD analysis project Ga0316223, IMG submission 206007) | Freshwater microbial communities from Trout Bog Lake, Wisconsin, USA - TBH18009 | ecosystem: Environmental > Aquatic > Freshwater > Lake > Hypolimnion/Profundal zone | place: USA: Wisconsin...
CGGTGACCACTTTGCCACTGGATGAAGTGTAGTTTTTTGCGGGGGCAACGAAAGCCACTTTAGGGGTGTGCTGACGACCGGCCGCTTCGGCTACGTTACTGATCAATCCCATTTTTACGGCACCGTGAGCGCGGATGGTTTCGAACATTTCCAGTGCTTTCGGGTCGCCGTTGATGGCTTCCTGCAATTCGCAACCGGTGTAGTTGATGTCTGCCGCGTTCAGGAAGATGGTCGGGATACCTGCGGTGATCATGGTGGCCTTGAAAGTGCCCACACCCGGTACGTCCAGATCGTCGACCAGATTGCCGGTCGGGAACATCGCATCCGCCGCGTCTACCGGTGCTAAGAAGTCAATCTGTACTTCAGCCGCCGGGAAGGTGACACCATCCAGTTCGAAATCGCCGGTTTCCTGCACCTGTCCGTTGGTGATTGGCACATGGGCGATGATGGTTTTCTGGATGTTCTTCTGCCAGATGCGCACCACGCAGATGCCGTTTTGCGGGATGCGGGCAGCATCGACCAGACCGCTGGCAATGGCGAAGGAGCCGACTGCTGCGGTCAGGTTGCCGCAGTTGCCGCTCCAGTCCACGAACGCCTTGTCGATTGCAACCTGCCCGAACAGGTAATCGACATCGTGATCCGGCTGTTCGCTCTTGGCCAGGATGACGGTCTTGCTGGTGCTGGAAGTCGCGCCGCCCATACCGTCGGTTTGCTTGCCGTATGGATCGGGGCTGCCGATCACGCGCAACAGCAGATTGTCACGCGCCGCGCCCGGCACCCGGGCGCTTTCCGGCAGGTCGGTCAGATTGAAGAACACACCTTTCGATGTTCCGCCGCGCATATACGTGGCGGGGATCCTGATTTGCGGAACCTGGGCCATTATGCGACTCCTTCGAGGAAATCCTGCGCAAAGCGTTGCAGTACACCGCCCGCCGTGTACACACGTACTTCAGCAGCGGTATCCAGACGGCAGGTGACAGGAATACGTACCGTTTCTCCATTGACACGGGTCATCACTACCGTCAGGTCGGCGCGTGGGGCGATGTCGCCTTCCACATCATAGGTCTCAGTGCCGTCGATGGTGTAGGTCTTGCGGGTATCGCCAGCCTTGAACTCCAGCGGCAGCACGCCCATGCCGACCAGATTGGTGCGGTGGATGCGCTCGAAACCTTCTGCAACGATGGCTTCCACACCGGCCAGACGCACGCCTTTGGCTGCCCAGTCACGCGAAGAGCCCTGGCCGTAGTCGGCACCGGCCACGATGATCAGGTTCTGCTTGCGATCCATGTAGGTTTCGATGGCTTCCCACATCCGCATGACCTTGCCTTCCGGTTCGACGCGGGCGAGGGAACCTTGCTTCACTGCACCCTCGACCACAGCCATTTCGTTGATCAGTTGCGGGTTGGCAAAGGTGGCGCGTTGCGCGGTCAGGTGGTCACCACGGTGCGTCGCATAGGAGTTGAAGTCCTCTTCCGGCAGGCCCATTTTCGCCAGATATTCACCGGAAGCCGAGTTGGCCATGATCGCGTTCGAAGGCGACAGGTGGTCAGTGGTGATATTGTCCGGCAGGACGGCAAGCGGACGCATCCCTTTCAAGGTGCGAACGCCCGCCAGTGCTCCTTCCCAATACGGTGGACGACGGATGTAGGTGGACATCGGACGCCAGTCGTACAACGGGCTTTTCGCCTCTGCAATTTTGCCCAGATCGAACATCGGGAGGTAGATCTGCTTGAACTGTTCCGGCTTCACGCAAGTAGCAACGATCGCGTCGATCTCTTCGTCGGAAGGCCAGATGTCTTTCAGCATGACCGGCTTGCCGGACTTGTCCGTGCCCAGTGCATCCTGCTCGATGTCGAGGCGAACCGTACCTGCGATAGCGTAAGCAACAACCAGCGGCGGGGAAGCCAGAAAGGCTTGCTTCGCATACGGGTGGATACGACCGTCGAAGTTACGGTTGCCGGACAGTACGGCGGTGGCGTACAGGTTCCGGTCGATGATCTCCTGCTGGATCTTCGGGTCAAGTGCGCCCGACATGCCGTTACAGGTGGTGCAGGCGAAACCGACGATACCGAAGCCCAATTTCTCCAGTTCCGCCAGCAGGCCCGCTTCTTTCAGGTACAGCTCGGCCACTTTGGAGCCGGGCGCAAAAGAAGTCTTGACCCAAGGCTTGCGCAGCAGACCCAGTTCGTTGGCTTTCTTCGCCAGCAGCGCAGCGGCAATCACGTTACGCGGGTTGGATGTATTGGTGCAGGAAGTGATGGCAGCGATGATGACGGCACCATCCGGCATCAGACCTTGCGCTTCTTCGGCTTTACCTGATTTCAGTTTTGCTTCGTCAGCAATGCCGCGCTCATGCAGCGCGGACGTTGGCAGACGACGGTGCGGATTAGACGGGCCGGCCATATTGCGCACTACGCTGGACAGATCGAATTGCAGCACACGCTCGTATTCGGCGGCAACCATTTGATCCGCCCACAGACCGGTGGTCTTGGCGTAGTTTTCCACAAGGGCAACCTGCTCAGGCTCGCGGCCAGTCAGTTTCAGATAGGTTATGGTCTGACTGTCGATGTAGAACATCGCCGCCGTCGCGCCGTATTCCGGGCACATGTTGGAGATGGTGGCGCGGTCGCCGATGGAGAGGCTGTCCGCGCCTGCCCCGAAGAATTCGACCCAAGCGCCGACCACCTTTTCCTTACGCAGGAATTCAGTCAGGGCCAGCACGATGTCGGTGGCGGTGATGCCGGGTTGACGCTTGCCAACCAGTTTGACGCCGACGATGTCCGGCAGGCGCATCATGGAAGGTAGCCCTAACATGACGGTTTCAGCTTCCAGGCCGCCGACGCCGATCGCTATAACACCCAGAGAGTCGACGTGCGGGGTGTGGGAGTCGGTTCCGACGCAGGTATCAGGGAAGGCAACGCCTTCACGCGCCTGAATCACCGGGGACATTTTTTCCAGATTGATCTGGTGCATGATGCCGTTACCGGCAGGGATCACGTCAACGTTCTTGAACGCAGTCTTGGTCCACTCGATGAAGTGGAAGCGGTCTTCGTTACGACGGTCTTCGATCTCCCGGTTCTTGCGGAATGCATCCGGGTCGAAACCGGCAGCTTCCACGGCCAGTGAATGGTCAACGATCAGCTGGGTCGGAACAACAGGGTTGACCATCGCAGGGTCACCGCCCTGGTCGGCGATCGCGTCACGCAAACCGGCGAGGTCGACCAAGGCGGTCTGGCCGAGGATGTCGTGGCAAACAACACGTGCGGGATACCACGGGAAATCCAGGTCGCGCTTGCGTTCGATCAATTGTTTCAGTGCATCGGTCAATTCTTCCGGTTCGCAGCGGCGCACCAGTTGTTCTGCCAGCACTTTTGAGGTGTAGGGTAGTTTTGCATAAGCGCCGGACTGGATGGCTTCGACTGCCGCCCGGGTGTCGAAGTAGTCCAGTTTGCTCCCGGCTAAAGGCTTACGGTATTGGGTATTCATAATGTCCTTCTGTGAGAACGTGGTCGAGTTGGATGCGGGTGCAGGAAAGGGTGACCGTGGACCAGTCACCCTTTGTTTTACTTAGCCGCGTTTTTCGATTGGAACCCAAGCAAGATTGTCCGGCCCGATGTAATTGGCACTCGGACGGATGATCTTGCCGTCGGCACGCTGCTCGATGACATGAGCACCCCAACCGGTGACGCGCGAGATAACGAACAGCGGGGTAAACATAGCGGTGGGCACACCCATCATATGGTATGAAACGGCAGAGAACCAATCCAGATTCGGGAACATTTTCTTCAATTCCCACATGACACTTTCGAGCCTTGCGGCGATATCGTAGAGACGCAAGTCCCCTGCTTCCTCAGACAAACTTTTAGCTACGCTCTTAATGACTTCATTGCGCGGATCGGAGATGGTGTAAACCGGATGGCCGAAACCAATCACGATTCCCTTGTTTTCCACAATTTTACGAATATCGGCTTCCGCAGCATCGGCATCTGCATAACGGCTCTGGATGCGGAATGCTTCTTCGTTCGCGCCACCGTGTTTGGGACCACGCAAGGCACCGATTGCACCGGTGATGCAAGAGAACAAATCAGAATTGGTACCGGCTATAACGCGGGCGGTGAAAGTGGAGGCATTGAACTCGTGTTCGGCATACAGAATCAAAGAAGTGTGCATGGCACGAACCCAAGATTCTTTAGCTGGCTTGCCGTGGAGTAGATGAAGCAGATGGGCACCGATGTTATCGTCATCCGTTTCCACTTCGATGCGTTTACCGCTTGAGCTGAAATGATGCCAGTACATCAGCATCGAACCAAAACTCGCCAGTAAACGGTCCAGCAGTTCACGGGTCTTCCCTTCTTCGTGTGCTTCGGGTTCTTGCTCGATCGTGCCCAGTACCGAACAGCCGGTTCGCAACACGTCCATTGGGTGTGCATCGGCCGGAATCGCTTCCAGCGCTTGCTTGAGACCTTGGGGAAGACCGCGCAACTTTTTGAGTTTTGCTTTATAAGCTTGCAATTGTGCGAGGGTGGGGAGTGTACCGTGGATCAGCAAATGGGCGACTTCCTCGAACTCTGCTTTTTCAGCAAAATCCAGAATGTCATAGCCGCGATAATGCAAATCATTGCCGGTACGACCAACGGTACAGACCGCAGTATTTCCAGCGACCGTTCCCGACAGGGCAACGGATTTTTTTGGTTTGGGTAATGTGCTTGCTGCTGTCATGTGGTTCTCCTTATATAAATAAATGGAATAATTATTCAGCGCCTTTTTCAGCGAACAATCGATCAAGCTGTTTTTCGTAAGCGTGATAGCCGAGATAGTCGTAAAGCTCCATGCGCGGTTGCATGTCCGGCACCACGTTCTGTTGTGTGCCGTCGGCGAGGATATGTTGATACACATTCAGTGCGGCTTTGCTCATTGCACGAAACGCCGACAGTGGATACAGCACCAGTTTGATGCCAACGCTTCCAAGCTGGTCCACAGTGTAGAGCGGCGTGGCGCCAAATTCGGTGATGTTTGCCAGCACGGGCACATTGACGAGCCGGGTGAATTCGGTGTATTGCTCAAGTGTGGTCATGGCTTCCGGGAAAATCATATCGGCACCGGCTTCAACACAAGCTTGCGCGCGTTCGATAGCCGATTGCATGCCTTCCACGGCCAATGCATCAGTGCGTGCCATGATGACGAAGCTTGAGTCCGTGCGGGCATCGACTGCTGCCTTGACACGGTCAACCATTTCGCTTTGACTCACAATGGCCTTGTTGGGACGGTGTCCGCAACGCTTTTGCATGACCTGATCTTCGATATGGAATCCTGCTGCACCGGCTTGCGCAACCTCACGCGTGGCGCGTGCGATGTTAAATGCACCTCCCCATCCTGTATCAATATCAACCAGTAAAGGTAAATCGCTGGCAGCCGTGATGCGGCGAGCGTCTTCGCACACGTCATGCAGCGTGGTAATTCCCAGGTCGGGAATACCCAGGGAAGAGGCCGCTACGCCGCCACCTGAAAGATACAGTGCTTTGTGTCCGCTTTTTTGCGCCAGAATGGCACAATATGCGGTCACTGCGCCGACCACTTGTAAGGGATGATTCTCTTCAACTGCGCGGCGCAATTTTTGTCCGGGCGTGCTGTGCGACTGTGTCATGCTTGCTTCTCCTCTTCGTCTAACATTTCACTGATGCTGCGCCATGCACCCTGGATATGGCGTCGCATCAACATTTCAGCCAGTTCACCGTCGCGTTGTGCTAACGCTTCGACTATCTGGCGGTGTTGTTGCAGGGCGGGACCGGTACGTTGTTCTTTACGGCTGGTTTGATAACGGCACATACGCAGGAGCTGATATTGTTCGCTGCCGAGCATGTCAATCAGCATGGCATTGCGGCTGCCGCGCAAAATCTGGTAGTGGAAATCGAGATCGCCTTCGCTTTGTGCGTAGACCTTGCCGTCTTGCTGTTCGATTTCTTCTTCATGACGGTCGAGTAACTCACTCATTTGTCTGATTTCATCTTGAGTCATCTGGGTGGCGGCCAGGCGGCATGCCATTCCTTCAAGGGCTTCACGTACGGTATAAAGATCAGACATGGTTTCTCGATCCAGAACGATGACGCGCGCTCCGGCATTGGGTATTCGTTTGACCAATCGCATGCCTTCGAGATGGCGCAATGCCTCACGCAAGGGGCCGCGCCCCATACCAAAGCTTTCAGCCAGTTCGGCTTCATTGAGTTTTTGTCCTTGCGCCAGCGTACCGGTCACAATACTGTGAGCCAGGCGGTGCGAAGCAATATCTGCAAGGGTGCCTTGTTGGGGCGGTGGGGGATACAAAATGCGACTCCGATTGTCGACAATGTGGCAATATCATAGCATCAAAAATTCGAATTTGCGAATTAATTTTAATTTATGTCGACAATGTGATTAATTTGGGCGTGCCGAACGGGCATGGCAAATGTGCTGCCCTGAATAATGAAACTTGTGATGCCCGCGCGCCCCTCGCTGCGCTCTCCCCCTCCCCAGCCCTCCCCCGATGGGAGAGGGGGCAAAGTTTCGCTTCGCGAGTTTCACGTTAAATGGTTTGTAACGAATACGTTAATATTCAAAAACTGTGTTTGAACCGAGGGTAAAGGTAACTGTTTGTTCAGGGAATGCGCATGCCACTGCCATGCGCGTCTTGCCCGAGCATTTGTCTTGTAATCAGGGTAACCCCCTTGGGTGTTACAAAAAATACTTTTTTGTCATTTTCCGGATTGAATCCAACGGTCAATCCTTCCGGGATCACGCAATTTTTGTCTACAACCACGCGTTTCAGTTTGGCCCTGCGTGAGATGGTCACATTAGGCAAGAGTACGGAATCTTCAACATTGCTATAACTATGTACATGCACATTGGAGAAAAGTAGCGAGCGCCTCAAGTAGGCACCGCTTACGATGCATCCTCCGGATACCAGAGAATCGACTGCCATGCCGCGACGGTTATGATCATCGAATACGAATTTCGCCGGTGGCAATTGTTCCTGATGCGTCCATATTGGCCAGTTTTGGTCGTACATATTAAGATCGGGCGTAACTTTGGTCAATTCCATATTAGCTTCCCAATAGGCATCTATGGTTCCCACATCACGCCAATAGGGCAGTACCCCGTTCATATTGACGCAGCTATCCTCAAAACGATGGGCAATCACCCGATAGTTCTCAGCAACAAGATATGGAATAATATCTTTGCCGAAATCATGGCTGGAATCGGGTTGCGCCGCATCGCGTTCCAGAAGTCGGCATAAAAATTTTGTACTGAATATATAAATCCCCATGCTGGCCAAAGCTCGCCCCGGACTGCCGGGGATGGGGGTAGGGTTTTTCGGTTTTTCGGTAAAGTCGATTACTCTGGAGGCGTCGTCCACGCCCATTACGCCGAATTCGCTGGCATCACTAAGCTGCACATTGATACAAGCAACTGTCATGTCGGCCTTGTTCTCGACATGGCAGGCCAGCATCTTGCCGTAATCCATTTTATAGACGTGATCTCCTGCCAGAACAAGCACATAATCTGGCCGAGATTGGCACAGTATGTCGATGTTTTGAAATACCGCATCGGCAGTACCCTTGTACCAGAATTCTTCAACCCACTGCTGGGCAGGGAGCACATCGATGAATTCGCCAAATTTCCCATTCAGAAAGCTCCAGCCGCGCTGAATATGCTGGAGCAGGCTATGGGATTTGTACTGGGTGGCAACGCCAATCCGGCGGATTCCGGAATTGACACAATTGGATAAAACGAAATCAATAATGCGAAATTTTCCGCCGAATGGCACGGCGGGTTTGGCGCGCCAGTCCGTCAGATTATACAAGCGGCTCCCCCGTCCGCCGGCTAGAATCATGGCGTAGGTACTTTTGGTCATTGAACTTTCAAAATGTGAGCGCCGTTCATTATGCATGGATATCACTCCTCAGCCATAGTGCCAGTTCTACAATCCAACAGTTTATGCTTCCGCGCTCACTTTATCAATCAGGCTTTAATTTGCGCACTGTTTTTACTATAGTATAGTGACATACAGAATTGGATCAGTTTTTTGAACCAGCACTATGAATATTTGGAAAATGTAAAAATATCTATCTCTCATGATCAACTCCCGCATTGAACTCCTGTTCAAAAATATGCCTGAAAAGTATCCTGTTCATTTGGAACGGAACTACAGCCGTATTCTGAACCGTTTGATGCAGATATGGGATTTGCCCGAGTTTGATTCCTACATGCACGACTTGTTGATCGCCAAGACAGGCGGGAGAGAGGGGTTTCCACCGGAAGTGATGGCCGAATTCATGTTTTTGGCCGAGTTGCATGAGTTGTTCAAAAGCAAAGAATATCGTCTGCCCGAGATACCTGATTCATGGCAAGGAATCCATGTTCCCAATCCTACTCCTCAAGGATTTCATCAGGCGATAGAACTCGGACAGCTTGATCTGATTAAAAAATTCCTCGGAGCAAAAATTAAAGTCGACTACCGTTTTGAGGGGGCACAAACTCCTTTAATGGTTGCAGTTTTTAGCGGGCAATTGGGGGCGGTGAAGTGTTTTATTGAGAACGGGGCTGACGTTAATCTGCGTGACGAAAGTGGACACACCGCCTTGCACTGGGCGGCATTTTACGGTCGCAATCAAATTGTCGAGGTTTTGATCGATGCGGGCGCGGAAATAAATGTCACTCAAAATCGGGGCAACACGCCGATTCAACTGGCTTTGGCACGGGGACATCAGGATGTGGCAGAGTGGCTAAGGAAGTGCCAGGCCGCGCAGAAGGTGCCGACCTTGTTCGGTATTTCGATGGCTCTTTTTCTAGGTAAAATCAACCCGCAAAAAGAGCCGGTGAAAATTCAAACTGTCAGACGCTCGATTTTGACAAACAATTCGCCGCTTTTCGGGAAAAAAGATGTTGGCAGTTTGAACAGAGGATCTTTCTTTTCGAACCTCTCGGCCGAGAAAATTATTCTGATATCGATCGGCGCATTATTCATATTGGCAATGCTATGGCTGAGTTTGGAGTCTTACCGTAATTATCAGGGGCGTATTGCAATCAGGTTAAACCAGAGCCAGATTGAGGAAGTCAGCTCTGTCAATTCGGCTGTCCCGGCTTTGGTGATTGCCTCTAAAGTACCTGTGATCGAAGTGCAATCGGCCGTGCAAATAGATAAGCCCCCAATTCATGTTAAACGTAAGCATGAAAATTCTTTGCACCCCGCTCTAAATCCTGTCGTGGCTTATTCTATTAACGATCTGATGGAAGTTGTCTGGCATTCGGACATTAAGTCGGTTGACCATATTCTGGATCAGGGGATGGATATTAACCGGCATGATGCTGCTGGTTTGACGGCTCTGATTGTTGCTATAGAAAATAATGATTTGAATATGGTTAAGCACTTAATCAGCAAGGGGGCCGATCCTAATATGCCCAGGCAGCATGATGGTTATTTGCCTCTTGTTGTTGCAAAAACACAATCCAGGCCGAATGCTGAATTAATCGAATTTTTAAAGTCTTCAGGTGCCCAAAATCCATTCCAGTAAAGGGAGCTTCTAAAAATTATAAGTGAATATTTTGTCCCAATAAGGCATCCCACATTGCAAGTACCGGCTTAGTGTCGATTTGCGATGGTTCGATGCGACACGGCGACACACTGTTTAAACGCATTTTGTGTTGTGTTTCGCGTAATTTCCGGTAAATTTTGCTAACCGTTTCTGCCTGGTCAGGATCGATCAATTTATATTCTCCCGCGCGCCTTAACAGTGCAAGGTTACCTTTGTGGGCGGCAAGTTGCATGTATTGATTTGCATACGCCAGTACCAGAAATTGCACCATAAATTCGATGTCTACCATGCCTCCACGATCATGTTTGATGTCGAACTGATTGCTGTTGTTCGGGTGACCGTCCAGCATTTTTTTTCGCATGACTACGATTTCACTGCGCAGCTGGCCAAGCTCACGCGGCTGCCGCAGTACAGCATCGCGGATGGTTTCGAATTGATTGCCGATTTGGGCGTCACCCGCGCTGAATCTGGCCCGTGTCAACGCCTGGTGTTCCCAGACCCACGCATGCTGTTGCTGGTATTCCGCAAAAGCGGCAATCGAGCTGACCAGCAGCCCGCTGGCGCCATTGGGGCGCAACCGCAAGTCGGTTTCATATAACCGCCCGGAAGGGGTGTAGCTGCTCAATAGGGTGTTGATACGTTGTGCCAGTCGGCCATAAATTTCTGCTGCGTCCGGATGCGGGTCGTCATATAAAAAGATCAGATCAAGATCGGAGGCGTAGCCTAATTCTCGTCCACCCAATTTGCCGTAAGCTATGATCGCAAATTTTGGCTGTTCCAGGTGTTTCTTGCGTCCATCTTTCCAGCATAGTTGCAGCATGTGATTCAGGATCAGGTCGGCGAGGTCGCTAAGATGATCGCTCAGCGTTTCGAGTTGTAGCTGTCCTTGCAAATCAAGTGCCAGTAAATGAAAGATCTCGCTGTGCTGGAACTGTAGCAATACATCGATTTGCTGTTCGAAATCCGATGCTTGTTCAGCCAGATGTTGCTGCAATGTGGTGTCAAGTGAAGGCCAGTCGGGAATTCGGTAGATTTCCCGTGCATCCAGCAATTCGTCTAGCAAAATAGGATGCTGAATCAAATAATCTGATGCCCACAGGCTTGCACTGGCAATATCAGTCAAGCGCTGCATGACTTGGGGGAATTCCGCCAGAAAAGCCAGATAGGAAGCACGACGACTGATGCTTTCAAATAGAGTAAGAACCCGTGTCAGAGTCTGATCGCGGTTTGGGTGGGAAGCGCATAGGGCAATGAACTGCGGAATCAACTGGTCCAGAATCTGTCGGCTGCTATCCTGCATTTTGCGATAACGAATACTGTTACGAATTTGTATCAGACGTTCGGCAAGACTGTTCGGGTTGTTATATCCAAGCTCTTCAAGGCTGCTGCGTATTTCTTCCCCGCGCATATTTTCGTTCCACACGGAATGGTTCGGTTCATCCTGCTGACGGGCTTCGTTCTTTCCGGTACTAAAAATCTGCGCGAACTGGGTACTAACTACTGTGCGATGCTGGTTTAATTGTTCCAGTAAAGAAGGGTAATCCATATAACCCATCCCCTCTGCAATGCGAGCCAGATCGTCCTGGTTTTCAGGCAAATCCTGCGTTTGTCGGTCATCGAGGTATTGCAGGCGGTGCTCCAGGTTGCGCAAAAATATATAGGCGGCAGTCAATTCAGAAACTGTTCTGGGCCTGAGTTGGCCCGGGTTTTTTAGTTGCTGTAAAACTTGCAAAGTAGGCCGAATACGCAATTTGGCATCACGCCCGCCCCGTATTAATTGGAACACCTGCGCAATGAATTCAATTTCGCGTATTCCCCCGGGGCCGAGCTTGATATTGTTCATCCGATCGCGCCGTTGCACTTCCTGGCGGATTTGTGCATGCAGTTTGCGCATGGATGCGAAAGCGCCAAAGTCCAGATATTTTCGGAAAACAAAGGGCCTTACAAGTTGCATCAGTTCGGTCGCTTCTTTGCTCTTGATTGGGGAGATGACCCGCGCTTTGATCCATGCGTAACGTTCCCACTCCCGTCCTTGTGTGATCAGATATTCTTCCAGCGCGGCGAAACTGGTTACCAGCGGGCCGCTATCTCCATAAGGTCGCAGACGCATATCCACACGGAATACATAGCCTTCTCCGGTCGGTTCATGGATCAGGTTAATCAGCCGTCGTCCCAGTTTTGAGAAAAACTCATGGTTGCTGATGATGCGTGGCCCTTGAGTTTCGCCGTCTTCCGGATAAACAAAAATCAAATCAATATCGGAAGAAACATTTAATTCGCAGCCTCCCAGTTTACCCATCCCGATGACCAGCATGGTTTGAGGTGTGCCGCTTAGAGAACCAATGGGGGTGCCAAATTGGTTTGTCAGTGAGGTCATGGCAAAAGCCTGGGCACGCTGTACAGTCAGTTCGGCCAAAGCTGTCATGCTTAGCACAACTTCATCCAAATTGGCCAAGCAACCCAGATCCCGAAAAAGCAGCTTAATCATCAGGCGTTTTCGGACACGGCGCAGTGCACGCGACAGCGATTCTTCATCGCTAATCACCGGCGCATTGAGCCAGGTTTCAATTTCTTCGGCATTGCAGGGATGGGTATAGTTCGAGCGTAGCCAGGGCAGGAGTTCGGAATCGCAGTCAAGAAGATTTCGACCATAACGACTGCAATAGAGTGCACGCTTCAATAACGTATCGAAATCTGACGGGGCAGTTTTGGCGGCGGTATTCATTGGGGAAGCTTCGGGTTAGAATGCATGGTCACTTTAGGGGACATCTATAATTTTTGGAGATGCCTTTATTATAAATCCCGGGTACCTATCTTGGTTTACTTGTTTATCAGGCCTGTGGGCCGCCTTTATTAAATGTTGAAGACATCGCTGCGCCTTACCTGGCGGGGGCTCAATCATTTGACTCGTATTGTGCTGGTCATGGCAGTCATTCTTACGCTGACCGGCGGGGTAGTAACGCTCGCTTTGCGCTACTGGATATTGCCGAATATCGAGCTTTATCACGAAGCAATCACCCAGTCCATTAGTCATGCTATTGACCAACCCGTATCCATAGGGAAAATCGAGGCGGATTGGCAAGGAGTGCGTCCCCATCTGTTGTTGACCGATGTGAGTATCCTTGAAAAAAACAAACTTGGTACCACTGCACTTGCTTTACATCATGTGGACGCCGTATTAGGGTGGATGACGCTATTGCGGGGTGAAGTGCGACTGCATAGCTTGGAACTTGATCAACCGGATTTGCTGGTCAGGCGCGATGTGCAAGGGGTGCTTCATGTCGCGGGCGTGGCTTTGTCAGAGCAGACTGCGGGTCAAAACGGGCTGGCCGATTGGTTATTGCATCAAACTTATCTGGTGGTGCGTAATGCCCGGATTTCCTGGCTGGATGAACAGCACGCCACTCCTGCGCTGGTATTTAACCAACTTAATTTGCTGATCGAAAATCGCGGGCGTCACCACCGATTTGCACTTCGTGCAATGCCCCCGGCAGCACTGTCTGCGCGGCTGGATGTGCGCGGCGATTTTTCCGGACAGAGTTTCTATGATTTGAAAGAATGGCGCGGACAGTTATACACCCAACTCGATTACGCCGATGTGGCAGCTTGGCGACCCTGGTTGCCGTTGCCGGGAGGATTCAAACAAGGAAGGGGGGCGTTGCGTGGCTGGCTGGAAGTGGCCCACGGTAAGGTGGAGCAAGTGACGGCTGATCTGGCTCTGGCGGATGTTCAGGCACAATTGGGAGAGGGATTAAAGCCGCTGGATTTACAGACCCTGCGTGGACGCGTCGCTTGGGGCGACTCTGAACAAAGCTTCGAAGTGTCTACCAGACAACTCACTTTGAAAACCGACAACGTGAAATTGCAGCCCACTGACTTTGAATTGCGCCTGATTCATGCCTCAGGCAAGCAGCCATCCGGCGGCCAAATGCTTTCCAGCACTCTGGAATTGACTCACCTTGTGACTTTGACCGACTCGCTCCCTCTAAGTAAAGATTTGAAGCAAAAACTAACCGAACTTTCTCCGCAGGGAATCGTTTCCGGTTTTCAGGCCAAATGGCAGGGGGATGTCGATAACCCGGAGCACTACGAGATCAAGGCAAAGTTTGACCAATTGTCGATGAAGCGCACTGACAAGCTGCCGGGTTTTAGCGGATTGAGCGGCGAACTGGATGGCAGCGAAAAGACGGGTATTTTGTCTGTGAATGCACATCATCTTACTATTGATGCACCGCAATTTATGCCGGAGCCCTTGGCGTTTGACACCCTTTCAGGACAGGGAAGCTGGCAGGCAGGCCAGCATGGACTGGAAGTTAAATTTACTAATATTTCAGCAGTCAATGCCGATCTGGAGGGAACCGTTTTTGGCAGTTTTCAAGCAGTGCCAAACAGCCCGGGCAGGATCGATTTAAATATCAATCTGGCGCATGCCGCCATCCAGCATGCTGACCGCTATATTCCGCTGAATGCGATCGACAGTGCAACCCACACATGGTTGCGCAATGGGTTGCTTGACGGTCGGGCTGAAGCATTTCACCTTCGGCTGCAAGGTGATCTGAACGACTTTCCTTTTCCGGAAAACAAAAAGGGGATTTTCCAGATACAGGCACATATCAAGGGAGGGGCACTTGAGTACGCCAAGGGCTGGCCGCGCATTGATAATATTGTGGGTGAATTGCTGATTCAGGGGAAACGGCTCGAAGTGAATGCCCCGTCGGGTATGACCGTCGGCGCTCAATTGCTAAAGGTTCGCGTGACGGTGCCGGATATGGCCAGCCCCGATTTACTGTTGCAAGTGCGTGGCGAAGCGGCAGGCGAAACTTCGCGAAGCCTGGATTTTATCCAGAAAAGTCCGGTGCAAGGCTATATCGATGGGATCACCGATGACATGAAAGTGCGTGGTAACGGCAACTTGCAACTGGCAGTGGATATTCCGCTGCGCGGAAGCAAATCGGTGACCGTTTCGGGCGATTATCATTTTGTCGACAACGAAGTAAATCTGGGCCATGGTGTGCCGGTTTTATATTCGACCAATGGTGACTTGCTGTTTACGGAGTCAGTTCTTCACACCCAAAATGTGCGTGCCCAGATCCTCGGGGGACCTGCCACGCTGGATATTCATAGTGGCCCAGACGGGCTGGTGCAAGCGAAAGCGCATGGTCATGCCGACATGGATTCGTTGCGCAAGAAAATTGCACTTCCCATTTTGTCGCGTTTGCATGGCGGAAGTAACTGGGATGCCGACATTACGATACAGAAAAAATTGTCGAATGTGCTGGTCACTTCAGATTTGTCTGGACTGGCTTCCGATTTACCGGAGCCGTTTTCCAAAGATCGCGACGAAACGATTCCACTTCGCTTTGAGATTAAGAACGTGATTGCCAAACAGGATGTGATTTCATTGCAATACGGCAATCTGTTTAATGCCAGAATGTTGCGTCGGGAGGAGGGAGGCGACATGATTATCAAGCGGGGGATTCTCAATTTTGGATCGTCCGGGAGAGAGTTGCGACGTGATGGATTATGGATTACCGGTACGATTCCTCAACTGTCTCTGCAAGGTTGGGGAGGATTGATCAGTTCGGCTTCTGCCAATGTACCTGCGCCAAAATTCAGCGTTTCAGGTGCCGATCTGACCATACAAAAGCTCGATGCCTACGGCATGGCGCTGAAAGGCTTGCATGTGAACGCACGTACCCGTGACGGTGTGCTGATGGCGCAACTGGCAGGAAAGGAAATCAATGGTGAGGTCAGTTGGCAAGCGGAGGGGAAGGGTAAACTGGTAGCACGTCTGCAGAACTTGAATTTGGGCATGGATGAGAGCGAAAAATCGGACGAAACTGAAAGGAAACCGGTAATTGCGTCACAAGTTTCTGCTGTTGAAGACTCAACTCGTACTGAGTATCCCTTGCTTGATTTGGCCGTGGATGCGCTTACCTGGAAAGATAAGCCGATCGGTAAAGTAGAATTGCTGGCGCGCCAGCACGGCAGAGATTGGCAATTGGAACAAGTGCATATCACCAATCCGGACGGTGTTTTGACAGGGGATGGAAAATACTATTTTAATGATGGCAAAAAGCAGACACAGGTTAATCTTAAACTGGAAATCAGCAACGTTGGAAACATTCTTGCCCGTTCAGGTTATCCCGGAACGGTTAAGAATGGCAATGGAAAACTTGAAGGGGAATTTTCATGGAAGGGCGCGCCGGGCGATTTTAGCTATGCTACGCTGAACGGGAATCTTAAACTGGATGCAGGCAAGGGACAGTTTCAGAAAATTGATCCTGGCGTTGGTAAGTTGCTGAGTATTTTGAGTTTGCAGGCGTTGCCAACCCATATCACTCTGGGTTTTACCGACATTTTTAGCCAGGGATTTTCCTTCGATAGTATCACTGGCACCGGGCAAATCAAGCTGGGCGTGTTGGACACCGGTGATTTCAAAATCGAGGGCTCATCCGCGAAGGTAACCATGAAGGGGCAAATTGATTTTGACCATGAAACTCAAAATTTGCGGGTGCGTATTCTGCCGGCTCTGAGTAATAGTGTTTCCCTGCTTGGGTTTGCCGGCGGGCCTCTGGTCGGGGTAGGGACT